>Ga0075117_1001762_pt1 | contig 13066 bp, 13 predicted proteins | sample AntAceMetag02UKJ_FD_69789 | JGI IMG/M metagenome (GOLD analysis project Ga0075117, IMG submission 69789) | Saline lake microbial communities from Ace Lake, Antarctica - Antarctic Ace Lake Metagenome 02UKJ | ecosystem: Environmental > Aquatic > Non-marine Saline and Alkaline > Saline | place... | reverse complement strand
GACTACTCAGAGGCTATTGATTATTTGGTCGACCTGGAGAAGTACAGGATTAAGTTTATGCATTTCTACTACGGCCTATTGGATGGGTCGCTACGAGTCTAAACAAGGAGTATCTATGGCGGTCAGGGTCTACAAGGAATCGGACGACCAAAAGCAGCTGGTAAGCTGGTTTAGTATGCAACACCCAAAGCTGAATGATTTATTCATTCACGTGCCAAACGGTCAGAATGTCGGGCCAAGGGCAGGGGAAAAGTTAAGGAAGATGGGCCTGAAGGCTGGCTTCCCCGATATGGTTCTGTTCGTGGCAACGGAAACGTGGCCGGCGATGGTTCTCGAGATGAAAGCACCCGGGGGCCGGGTCAGTAAGGACCAGGGCAGGGTTATGACGGCGTTAATCGAGCAGGGGTACTGTGTTTGTACGTGTTGGAGCTTTGACGAGGCTAAGAGCGCAATCACGGCGTATTTGTCTGGCGGGCCATGTTAGGCGTGATAATATGTTAGGTGTGTGATTTGATGGCACACTACAAGGTTTATAAGCTAAAGAGGATGGACTATGTCCAATGCGAACAAGAAGTTTAATCGGGAATATGAAGGTCTTTTGAAGGAAACATTAAAGCAAGGAAGAAGTGTCGCACGATTCTGCGCGGATATCGAGGTCTGCAAGCAAACTTTTTATCATTGGATTGAAAACTATCCATCGTTCAGAGAAGCGTATCGAATCGGACTCACTGCAAGCGAGGCTTTATGGCTTGAGCGAGGTGAAGACAACCTTGCGAATCGAGACTTTAACCATCAAATCTACAATATGCAGCTGGCCAATCGTTTTGGCATCACGAAGAATCGCTCGATTAGAGTGAAGCCCATTTTTGAGAAGAATGCCGCAGGAAAACAGAAGACAGTTATGGAACAATTTGAGACGGCAGCGAGTTCATTTGCGGATGGCAGCATGACGCTTGAAGAATTCAACCTGCTCGCTGATGGCTTTGGCAAGCTTGCCTCAATCAAAGAGCGCGACGAGATGGAAGAGCGCGTAAGGCAGCTTGAAGGGATGATAGGCAATGGCGCAAGCGGTTAACCTAAAGAAGCGGATAGCTGAGATTGAAGAGATGCTAAAGGAGATGGTCAGGGTTGAAATCGTTATCAGAGACTACGACAACAAAGAAATCATCAAGGTGCTCTCAACTGAAGAAGACCCAACCCACAGAATCGTCATTGACATATAGGCCCAGGATTTTCTATGTGTGCTTCATGGACTCAGACCACTTTATGCGTCATGTACTCAAAAAGGGATTTTCCCATTGCTACGTGATTGAGCGACAAGAGTTTATCTATCAAATTTACGACCCAACCCGGAATGGCTTGAATGTCTATATGCCACCTTGCGATGCAGGGCACCCCCTCGTCGAGAATATGATGAAACTTGATGCGAACATGCGCGTACTGAAGGTAACAGTGCAGATTAGGTCGGAAGCTTTAATATTAAAGCCAAAGCCGTTAACATGTGTAACAGTTGCCGAGAATATCATGGGTGTCTGCTTCGGGATGTTGAGGGGTTACACTCCGTATGGTTTTTATAAATTATTGATGCGTAAAAAGCATCCCAACTTAGTGAGCGTGAGGGAATTATGGCTGGAACAATAAAATCATCTAAGAAAGCAGAGCGTAGGGCTGATGAAGCCGCGGCTGCCGACAAGGCTGCAAGACTATCTGCTGAAGAAAGACTTAAGCGTGAAAGAGAGCGTTCACAAAGTCTGTTTATTCGCAAAGTTCGCGCACGTGCTGGTGGTGGATTTTTCTCTTCAGGCACTTCAGACACACTAGGGTAGGTTATGAGCGAAGAAAAAGTACAACAACTTCTCAAGCGGCATGACCGCGCGATGGAGAAAACCGCTCAGTGGCGCGACTTGCTAGATACCACCTATTTCTATGCGCTGCCAAACCGCAACCCCTTTAACAACACAACATCCCGCGGAAACATGCAGAACGAGCAGGTCTATGACAATACGCTTGTTCTTGCGCTGAGAAAGTTCGTTAACCGGATGATTAAAGCATTGCTCCCACCCGAGGTTGACTGGTTAAAGCTAATCCCTGGGCGTGAGATTCCAGAAGAAGACAGAGAAGAGAAAGAACGTGAGCTACAGGCAATCACTGAGACGTTCTTCTTCTACTTGCGTCAATCGAACTTCGACTTAGTTATTCATGAAGCGTTCATGGATATGGCTATTTCAACGGGCGTGATTCAGATTAATGAAGGCGGTGAAGACGACCCATTAATGTTCAGCTCTGTGCCGAGCGACAAGATTGGTTTTGAGTCAGACCAGATGGGCGACCTATCTGCATTCTTCAGAACCTGGCCTGATGTGCCGGTCGACCAAGCTCAAGCAATCTGGAACGACAACCTGAAGATTCCTGCCGAAGCTATTGAGAACAAGAAAGACCCCAAGCTCAACATTAAAGAAATCTCTTACTATGATTTCAAAGAGAAAGTGTATCGCTACTACGTAATCGACGCACACACTCGAACAATCATGCTTGAAGAAGAAATGACTTCTTGGCCGTGGATTGGATTTAGATGGTCTCGCTACCCAGGCGAAGACCGTGGACGTGGACCTGCGCTTGATGCTGTGCCAACGGCTGCGACAATCAATAAAGCAATTGAAGACGAGTTAAAATCCGCTGCATTGGCTGCGAATCCTCCGTATATGGCTTACACAGATAGCATTATCAACCCTTATAACTTTAAGGTTGAGCCGAATGCGATTATCTCTGTAAACCCGGGCGGGACAGAGACTTGGCCTATTGCGCCACTTCCAGGTGGGGGCGATATTTCGTTCAGCGCGTTGGTTGTAAACGACCTGAGAGCCCAGATTAATGAAATCATGATGGCCCAGCCGCTTAATCCACTGCAGAACGGCCCCGTCAGAACCGCAACGGAAGTTGCTGTGACGCAAAATGAGCTCAGAGAAAATGCTGGCGCTGCGTTCTCGCGTGTTCAACGTGAATTGTTTGACCCACTTGTTAAGCGTGTCATCTACATCCTCAAGAAGAAGGGATTGATGGCTCCAGTGACTATTGATGGTAGAGAGGTTGCGATTTCATACTCAACACCACTCTCTGTTTCTAAGGACACAACCGACGTTCAAACATTTGTTGAGTTTTATCAAATCCTGGCGGGCATGTTCACGCCTGGGATTGCGATTAACTTGCTTGACGCTCCGAAGCTTCCAAGATGGATTGGCTCGAAGCTGAACACACAGCTTGATTTGATTAAAGACTCAGACCAGGTTGAGGCCCTAATACAGCAAGCACTGCAAATGGCAGAAGGTGCGGCAGAGCAACAGCAACCAGGCCCTCAAGAGCCAGGCGCAACAGATGTTTTTTAGGTAAGGAAGGAAGACTTTATGACCGAAGATGAAAGAAAGGCGTTTCAGGCGCAGCAGCACGCGAAAATGATGCAGAAGGAAGAGTACTTCAGAGGGTTGACGTACGATGTATTCAAAAAGGGAACACCTGGAGAAAAGTGGTTGGATCTTGTTCGCGAATCTTTTGTGTTTCGCTTGCCTGTTGCTGATCCATCAAAGGATGCTAACTCGGCCTTCTTCAGAGAGGGTGCAAACTCGTTCATCCGGAATATATATACGACACTAGAAGCGCATGAGGCGAAGATGAAGCAGAACAATGCTGGTGGTGAAGTATGATGAACTCAGAAGAGGTGCAGGCAGCACCAGAAGTACAAGAGGCTACGCCAGATGTCCCTGAAGGCAATGGTTTATTTGATTCTGTTCAGCCTGTTGCTGAGGGCGAGCCAAGCCAAGCACAGCCAGAAGGCCAACCCAGTGAGTGGCAGTGGGCGGAGGGCGTCAACGGCCAGGGAGATAAGCCGGAATGGCTGCAAGGGCGATACAAGTCAGTCTCTGAGCAAGCCAAGGCATACACTGAGCTTGAGAAGCGCTTAGGTGAAATCAAAGGTGCCCCGAAAGATGGGTACGACTTTGAGAGCATGGAGGGTGTAGCCAAAGATGACCCGCTTCTTCAGCATTTTAGTGAGACATTTAAAGAGTTGAACTTAAGTCAGGCTGGTTTTGAGCGTGTTGCGAATGAGTTTGCACAGATTCAAACAGCAATGAATAAAGAGCAGACAGCTGAAGAGCTTAAAAAGCTTGGGCCCAACGCTAAGCAAGTCGTCTCTCAAGCAAGTAACTGGATTGATAACACGTTTAACCCTGAGGTCTCACAGACAATTAAGTCGTGGATGGCAACCGCTGAAGACATCAATGCGCTGAATGCAATCATGGCGTTTCAGCCGAAGTCGAACGTTCCAAGCTCCGAGGGCTATGGTGCGCAGCAGCCTGAATATGAAACATCAAAAACTGTCATTAATGAGAAGACGCAGAACTGGGGCAAATACCAGGAAGATGTGAACTATCGAACATCAGTGCAGAACAGGCTTCAAAACGCGATGAAAAGAGAGGAACAGCGTAAAAAGTAACGTTGAATTCTGAGCTATAGATGCTAGAATAGATGTAGATTCAAGATCCGTTTGCGCGGGTACTCTTGTCATTAATTGCTAATGATTTGGCCCTGCGCACTTCGGGATACTCCTACCGGACCCCACCAAGAAACGCGACAGGATACCCAAAACAAAGAAGCAAAAAATAAACATATTTTTTTGTATTTGTTAGGAGATATCACATGTCTGTGAATTTACCCAATGTAGCCATTACCGATTTTGCGAGTGATGTACACGCAGAATTTCAATCACGTGGCTTTAAAACACGCGACGCTATCCGTATTCGTAATAACGTTGTCGGCGAAACTGTTCAATTTCCTAAGTCTGGCGAAGGCTTAGCTCAACAAAAAGCTATCCAGGCTGATGTTGTTCCAATGAATGTTACCTACACACCTATCACTGTAAATCTTCAAGATTGGCATGCGTCTGATTACTCAGATATCTTTGCTCAACAAGAAGTTAACTTTGACGAGAAAATGGAACTAGTTAGAACTTCTGCTATGTCTATCGGTCGTCGTATGGATCAGATGACAATCGACGCGCTTGATGCTTCTGGCACAGTGAACACAATTGTAAATGGTGGTACTAACTTCACTTACGCTAAAGTTCGTGACGCTATCTCTCAGCTTCACCAAAACAACGCTGGCGACAACGGAATCTACGCTTTGATTTCTGCTGAAGCTGAAAAGAAATTACTTGATGAAGAAAAACTTACATCATCTGATTTTGTTAACTCTCGCGTTATCGAAAATGGCGGCTTGTCTGGCTTGAAACTTGCTGGTGTTAACTGGCGCGTTCTTGGCAACATGACTGAAGGCGGCTTAACTAAAGTCGGCAACATTCGTTCTTGCTACATGTGGGACAAAATGTCTGTTGGTATGGGTATCGGTATCGACTTCCGCACTGAAATTAACTATGTACCTGAAAAACTCAGTTACCTTGTTTCTAGCTTGTTCAAAGCTAACGCGGTTGCTATCGACGCTACTGGTATCATTAAAATCGACATCGACGAAACAGCTTAAGGAGCATCATCATGACTTTTGCAATAAATAGTTTTAATAACGTGTCTTCTGGTGCTGCTGCTGGCCCACGCTTGTGGTCTTACGGCTCAACAACAGACACTCTTGCAACCATTACTGCTGCTGATTACTTCTTGGCTGTCTTTGGCTCTTTGAGCGTTGACGACCAAATTTATGTTGCTGCATCTGATGGAACAGGGACTTTTAAAGTTCTTGCTGCGTCTTCAACAACAGTAACATTGGGCGAGTCTGTTGGCTCTGTCTCTGCTGCTGTGACTGTAACTTCTGCTGAACTTTTAGCATTGCGCGCTACTCCAAAAACATTGGTTACCGCTCCTGGTGCTGGAAGAATGCTTCTTTTAGAAAGCGTTGCTCTTCAGTTAGATTACAACACAACTCAGTACACAGAAACTGCTGACAACATGGCTGTTAAATACACCAATGGTGCTGGCGTTGCTGTTTCTACAGCAATCGAAGCGACTGGTTTCATCGACCAAGCTGCTGACACGACTACTCGTGGCTTAGCTGTTCTAGATGCAATCGTTGCCAATGCTGCTGCTGCTAACCAGGCTCTTGTGCTTCACAACACAGGCGATGGCGAATATGCTGCTGGCGATTCACCTCTTGTAGTAAATGTTTTCTACAGAGTTGTTGCTAGCGTATAGCTCGGATGAGGGGGTTCGCCCCCTCTTTCTTTACAAGTGAGGAGGCACCATGTCTACAGGTCCAACGACGGAAATAGAAATACAGTCAAATGCGGCGCTGATACTTGGTAAAAAGCCCTTCACGTCTATATCAGATTCAGACCAGTTCGCACTGAGCGTACAGAAAATGTATGACATGCTTGTTCCGGGTGAGCTCGGTTCAAACAACTGGAAATTCGCGAAGAAACAAGTTCAGCTCTCTCAAGTTGCAGGCTTTGACCCTGACTTTGCAGAATGGAGCACGGCGTATGATTTGCCGACAGACTTGCTTTGCGTATCACGTTTATTCCCAAACGTACGATTTCAAATATTTGAAAACAGAATTTACACATCATCAGCGGGCGAACTAAAGCTCGAATATGCGTATGACGCACCAGTCACAAGCTGGTCCGCTGCGTTTAAAATCTTTATTACATACAGAATCGCTGCCGACATGGCACTTTCTGTTGCTGAAAACCCACAGCTTGCGCAGATATTAGAAGGTAAGACGCAACGCGCCAGGGCTACAGCGATGTTTATCGACGGACAAAACTCTCCAGGCGTTGGGATTCAAAGCAATCCTTGGCTTGAGGTGCGAGGCTCTCGCTACAACAATTCAGGTTGGGGGCGGTATCGATAATGCCTATTCGTGAACTGCAGAATGTATTTTCTCTAGGCGAGTTAGACCCAAAGCTGTTGGCAAGAGCTGACTTCGAGGGTTACTACAAAGGCGCTCGCGTTGCTAGAAACATGCTGATTCAGCCACAAGGTGGCAGCAGTCGTCGCTTTGGCACAACTTATGTGTCCACGATGATTAACGTCGCAGATGCAAATTCCCCCATTACAGATGCCGACACGATTAACGGAATTGTGTTTGAGTTCTCACCTGAAAAAACGTTCGTCATTATTATGCGAGCAAACTCAACGACCTCTGCTTTCGATATTTATCTAAACGGCGCGCTGCAGACAACGGTAGCAGCGACGGCATATACGTCAGCTCAGATTAGCGATGTCTATTTGTTGCACGCACAGAGCCGGATTATTGTTCTTCATGAAAACATTCAGCCTCGTGAACTGACAAGAACAAATGACACAACATGGGCGCTAACTGCGATTACCTTTGCGAACAGACCGACGTACGACTTTAGCATTATTGATGGCACCTCTTATCGCGGTGGCTCTGACACCTTCACGCCAAGCGCCACGTCAGGCACCGGCATCACATTGACTGGCAGTAGCGCCTTTTTTACAGCTGGCCATGTTGGCGGTTTATTCGTGGGAGGCGGTGGCGTTATGCGCATCACGTCTGTCAATGCTGGGGGAACAATTGCAACGGGCGATACAATCGAATCGTTTAACTCAACGTCGGCGATTAAAGGATCTCGCGCACTGCTCGAAGAAGTGGCTTGGGGCAACTCCAGCGGCGGAACGCCTGCGGGCGCTGACAGAGGCTGGCCATCACGTGGCGATTTTTTCCAAAACAGGTTGGTGCTAGGCCGAACCTTGGCAATTAAGAGCTTTGTAAGTTTTTCTGACTCGGGGGATTTTTACAATTTTGATGATTCTGAAGCGCTCGATACGAACTCTTTTTCTTTATCTGTCAACTCAGGAGGAAACGACGAGGTCCAAGATATTGTTGGCGCTCGGGTTTTGGTTGTTCTTGGTGCTTCAAGTATTTACTCTTCTTCTATGTTTCTTGATAGACCCGTCACTGCCTCAACGATATTTCTGAATGAGCAAGACTCCTCTGGTGCAGATGAGCTCGGCGCAAAGATACTGGATAATCAGGTTTTCTATGTTGACAGCAATAAGCAGAAAATAAACGCAGCGCAGTATGATATTGCGGGCGGCTCTATCAATGTAATTGATGCGTCTTTATTCTCGCCACAAGCTGTTAACGTACCGGTGAGCACCTCTGTCTATCGCCCTGAGACGAACGATGGCTCTTTCTTGATGGTTGCCAACACAGATGGGCAGCTTTCAATCTTTCAAAGCCTTGTCAGCCAGCAGGTTCAGGGCTGGACAATTAATTCGACGCGCGGCCGAGTAAAACATACGTTTTCCAATGGCGACACCGGCGTTTTGATTGTTGAGCGGAACATTGGAACGGGCACGACAACAGCGGGTACGCTGACGAATGTCTACACAGCAAATCGAGACTTTCAAAGCTTCACAGACATCACAGCGGCATCGGCTGACGCAGGAACAGACGTTACATTGTTCAACGCTGAGAACGAATATTTGCTCATCGGTCATGACCAGCCTTTTTACAGATTGGCGGTTGCTTTGAACACGGTTGCAAGCGCCACGATTGCCCCGACATTTGAATACTTAAACGCTGATGGTGCGTGGACAACATTTTCTGTCACAGATGGCACAACAGGCTTTTCAGCAGCAGGAACAATTTTATGGTCTCTAGACGCAGACACGTCAGAATGGTCGCCGATAAACATCGAAGACTATCTGACAGGCGGCGCAGTTATGCCAGAAGACACCATTGGAATTCCAGAGACAAAGTTCTGGATAAGAATTCGTCGGACAGCCGAGACACTGGTGACAGCGCCAATAGAAGATCAGATTCTCACAAACACGGCGACAAGATTGTACCTTGAGAACGTAGATTTTAGCGTTTATACCGATGGTAGCGAGTCCACAACCTCCAGCTCAGTCGGGTTGGTAACGGGGCTCGACCATCTTCAGGGCATGCAAGTGTATGCACTCGTTGATGGCGCCCCTGATGGACCTCACTTCGTTGATGCATCGGGCGAGATAACCGTTTCGGTGGAGTCAAGTGATGTAAAGGTTGGCCTAAACTACATTCCAAGGCTGGTGCCGATGCCTGTTGTGGGCCGAGAGTTCTACTCGCAGAACGTGTACAACCCGAAACACATCAAAGGCGTGTTTGTTGATTACTTTGAGTCCTTAAATGTCACGGTGAACGGGCTCGAGGTGCCAGCGCTACATTTGAACAACTTTATATTAGACCAAAGACCTGTGGCGCAAACAGGATTTTACGAGGTGTCCCCAATGTCCGGGTGGAACCCTCGAACACAAATAGAAATTAGTCAGTCGCTCCCACAGCCGATGACTATAATTGGTATTGGCTACAGATTGGAGATTTCATAATGGCAGATGGCGGAGTAAGTACACTTCTTATTGCAGCAGCGGCAAGCCAGGCGGTTGCGACCGGCGCTGGCATTGTGATGAACGAAAAGCAAAAGAAAGCAGAATTAGCACAAGTAAACGCTGAAAGAGAGCGCGCGAAATTAGAAGCCACCGACCAGGCCTTAACGCAGACGCAAAACTTTCGGCAAGCTTTGGCCTCTCAGCTGGCGCTTTCTTCCTTGCGCTCAGGCTCTGGGGGGTCTCTTGTTCGTCAGTTCGCAGCGGGCAGTGTTTCAAACTACTTGAAAGACCAAAAAGCGATTGATAACCAGAAGAAATTTATTGATGTGGCGGCCAATGCAAACAAAGCTAACATTCGTTCACGCGCTTTGGGGCAAAACATCTCTGCAATTAGCAGCTTGATTGGCTCTGCGACAAATGCGGTTGCCTTTAGTGGTGGCGGTGGCGGTGCTGGCGGTGGCGCTGGTGCTGGCGGGGGAGCTTAACCATGACTGAAAAGTTACAGATGCTACAGCGTCAAGCCCTAGAGAAGAGCGTCAAGCTTCCAACCAATCAGGGGTTTGGCGGTATCTCACAAGCCTTTTTAGGTCTTGCGGATATTGCTGGCTCTGTAGCTGTGAAGGCTGGCGTTGAGGTTGCAAAAAGGCAGGGCGCAGATGATGCGGCTGCTGGCAAAACATCAACACTGGCCCCTGGCATTGGCGCTGCAACACGCGCATACAATGATGCCTACCTGAACACGCAGGGAACTTTAGCTTCACTTAATGCTGGCAAACAACTCTCTGACTTGGCTGTAAGAATGACGGCCCCTGGCACGATTAATTCAAACACAATGGCCCAGTTCAACGAGGTTGCTCAGGGTGTTCTTGAGGGAACGCTGGAAGGCGTTGACCCGGCAATTAAAACACAAGTCGGGCTGAGGTTAACGCAAGACTTTATTCGCACGCAGGGCGCTGTAGGTGGAAAGGTTCAGTCTTTCAACACCAAAAGACTAGACGATGATTTTAACTATGCGATTAGTGAAAGTATCAAAACGCTGCGCGAATCCACGATGGGTGGAGATTTAGATAGCGCCAAAGAATCACAACAAAGTGTTCAACAGCTATTGGCAGACAAGAAAGCTCTTGGCCTTCTAAGCCCAAAGCAGCATGCAGATGCGCTCGAGGCGATGAACGACACTTACATCTCTGCGACTGTATCTAGAGAATACTTACAGTCAAGAGTAGAGGGCAAAGAAGAGTCGTTTCTGATGGAGCTGGCTGGGTCTAAACCTGATGGCATGTCTTTTGACCAATGGAACCAGGCGACAGTCCAGGTTTTAAAGCTAAAGGGACAGCAAGATAGGCTTGTTAACCAGCAAGAGCAGCTCAACGTTGCCAGATGGACGCAAATGCTGGACACCGGTCAGGTTCAGTCGGTCTCGGACCTTGAGGAAGCGCGCAATGACATGTCGGCGCTTAGCTACACAAAGCTTGAAACGCGATTTATCCGTGACCAGTTAAAAGCAAACAAGCAACAGGTCCAAGTTCAAAGCTTTCTAAAAGACAATGCGCTTGACCCGGCAAAAGCTGCAAGAGCCTCGTCTGACGTAAAAGACGCCAGCTACAACATGATGCTCGATGGCGCGCTGGACATGAAAAGAGAGGCCGCTGGCAACGAGAATACGCAGTTATCTCTTGTCGATAAAGCTGATGTCGCCAGAAACTTTAACACTCCTATTCCGGAGTTCAATCAAGAGCTTAGCTATGCCTTCTTGTCGCAAGGTGAAGCCATGGGTAATGCGTCAGAGGCGTTGATTGCATACAAGAGAATGGCTGGAGACGGTCAGAATCTTAATCGTTCAAATGCACTCTCTATGGATAAGAGGGCAGAGCAGGTTGCGATGTCGGCTCTTCTACAGACAGAGCGTGGCGGATTGGCCCCTGAGTTCGCAATGGAACGTTCCAAGAAGAACATATTAGAAGTCGACGACTTTACCAGGCAGTCACGCTTGACGAACTTCAAGAACAACTATAGCGGGACCAAAGGCGCGAAGAACCTAAAAAGAAGCTTTAAGCAAGACTTGGATGGTGACGCGAGCAATAACCCTGAAATATTTAAAGCGTACAGCGACCTACTTAGAATTAACTCTATGGAAATGGGCACACTTTCTGAGGCTCAAGAGTTTACGAAGCGCCAAATGACTAATATTGTAGGCAAGAGCAAATACGCCGATGACAATCAGTTAATGTGGTACCCGCCAGAGAAGACCGTTGCCCTGTCAACCGAAGGTGTTTGGTTCGACAACCAGGTGGCCATGGCCGTCAATCAAGTGGCCAACAACTATGAGAGAGCGCAGGCGCTTGCGGGTCAGGTTGACGAGAACAGGCAGGCGCTTGAGGCGGTCACAAATCAGCTGATAGAGCTAAGGCAAAACCCAGATGCAAGCCAGCAGGATATTCAGGCCCTTGTAGGGGAGGCCAATCGGCTCTCCAGAGAGATAAATGTCGGCAGCACTGGGGGCGTTCAGGTCCAGTGGGGCGAAGAAGGTAACCGAATTCCTGATAGTGTTTCACAAGAACAGCTAATGACAACACCTTTGGTCTCGTTTGTTGGTACAGAGCGTGCGGGCACTTCCGGTATTACAGGTGCGCTCGCTAGAGCCACAAGGCGTGTCCCATCGCTGGTTATTGACGGCACAAAAAGGCAAGTCTTTATTCAATCTGATGCCTCCACCATGTCTCGAAACAATGAGCGCGTGACATACGGCCTGTACTACAAAGATGATTTTGGTATTACGCAGCCTGTGCCTGACAGATTTAATCCTCGCGGTGTGGCCGAATTCGCCGTGGTGCCATTCGAAGAGTTCTTGCCGTCTGTCGCTGAAGAGATGACAAATAAGACCATTGATGAAGTCTCAAAGAAAGAGGCTGGTGCAATATTTGACTTAGAAAACCCAAGAAGCTTCATCATGGACAACTTTGTTCCTGGCGGCACAATGCGCGAAATTGAAAGAGGCATGAAAAAGAAAGAGTTTGTGAGGGAAAGGTCCGAGCAAATAAAGGGGCGCGTAAAGGCAAGAGGTGAAAATGAATGATGTCATCGACGTTAAAGAGTTTGGCCCGAGCCTGCTTGACTCGTCACCAGCTGATACGATTAACCCTCGCTTTCAGTATGACCAGACGGTTGCCTTGAGTCTAAGCGGCTCGGTATGGCGACAAGAAAACATATTTGGGTCTTTTGCTGAGGATAAAGCGCTGGGGCGAAAGCTCAAGGCAAATGAAGCAGTCCCGGACTTTGACTACTTTGATAACGTGCCAGAAGACATGCAATCTTATCGAGATCAATTTGTTGCCTCAAAAAGCCTTGAAGACGTCAGTGATATTGCCGACAAAATAAGAAAAGAGATTAACGATAGAGAGAATATGGCGAACCACCCGACAAGCTCTTTTGCTTTGGGGATCTTGGCAAATATTGTAGACCCAACAATATTGCTTCCTGGCGGTGCGATTTATAAGTCCGCCAAATCTGGCTACTCCGCTCTTCGCAGCGCAGCCTCGATAGGCCTTGCATCTGCTGCATCCCAAGCGGTGCAGGAGGCTGCTTTGGTTCCAACGCAAAAGTTAAGAACGGTAGAAGAGTCTTTATTTAATGTACTTGCTGCGGCAACAGTTGGCGCAGTAATGGGCGGCGTGGGTGGCGCTGTAATGGGTGGCCCTATAGGTCGAACCGCACGAGCAGAGGTGGTT
>Ga0075117_1001761_pt1 | contig 13069 bp, 10 predicted proteins | sample AntAceMetag02UKJ_FD_69789 | JGI IMG/M metagenome (GOLD analysis project Ga0075117, IMG submission 69789) | Saline lake microbial communities from Ace Lake, Antarctica - Antarctic Ace Lake Metagenome 02UKJ | ecosystem: Environmental > Aquatic > Non-marine Saline and Alkaline > Saline | place... | reverse complement strand
GTAACGCCACCCAGCGCAGCGACGTCGCGACCCGCTTCTGGCAGCCAACTCGGGCCCATCGGTCGACTCAGGTCAGTCGGCTGCCTGAGAATCCTGACCGCCGAATCGTCGAACGCGCGCGTATCACATTCCAGAACGTTGTTCGTGATTTCGATAAAGCTCCACAGGCCCGTAGCCAGTACCAGAGCTGTGATCCGTACGAGCGGTTCTTGCGGAACAGACTTCAGAATCGATAGCAGCAATTGTTTCACGTTGAATGCAATGGGAACCCGCGATCGAGGTGCGCGCTGACGCGGAAATCGGCGGTGAATCTGGACTCGGTTCGAGAGTCTGTCAGTTCGTTCGGCGGCGATTCAACACGTCCGAGTCATGCAATGTGCGTTCAATTCCCGCTGACTGGTCGTTCGTGTTTTTTGCCCCAACGGGGTACGGAAGAACATCGGTGAGTTGGACTCCAGCGGAAATCGCCGGCATTGCGTTTTTAGATTTCGGTGTTTCGCTTTCGTAGCTCGGCGGTCTCCGCCGAGAAAGTCAGGCTGTCGATTGAAATTCACGGTGGAGACCACCGTGCTACATTACTCTCGGCGAGCAAACAGCAGCAAGTACAACGACGGCGTGAAATACAGCGCCAAAAACGTGGCTCCCGCAACTCCACCGGCAATTGTAATGGCCAGTGGAGGCCAGAAACCGCCGCCGTCAAGAATCAATGGTAAAAATCCCACGATCGTGGTTAGAGTCGTCGCGATCACATGCCGTGTGCAATGAGAAACTTCGGCAACAACTTCCGCTCGATCGCCGCCGGTGGCGCGCGGGTTCGCTCGAATGGCCGCCAACACCACAATGGAATCGTTGATCGCAATCCCCACCAGCCCCATCGTGCCCACGATCGCCATAAAGCCGAAGGGATAGCCGAACCACGCCAGAGCCAACGGTCCGAGTCCTGCCGACAATCCGCCGACCGCAGCGATGATGAACGCACAACGAAACGATCGGAACGACGCCACCAACGTCAACAGCATCAAAGCAAACAACACGAAGCCGTTGGCGATCAGCTTGGCGATCGCCTGAGACCGCTGTTCGGACTCACCACCGAATTCCAGCGAATAGCCTGCAGGCAACGTGAATGAAGACACCGCCAAGCGGCGTTTGAATTCAGCGACGACCGTGGATGGCAAGACTTCTGCGCGGATGTACGCTTTCACTTCGTTGGCTCGCTGACCATCGATGCGGACGATCGCACCGACGTCGGAATCCAGCTGCCACTTCGCAATGCTGCCCAAAGTCAACGGGCTCAGTCCCGTCGCAGTCGCAGGTGTTTGTGGCGGCCCGTTCGTGGGTGGCCGTTGCATGGCTGGCAAAGGCAGTGCGGCCAGTCGTTCGATTTGAAACGCTCCGTCCAGTTGCAACGTTACTCGAACTGGCAACTCTTCGTCGCCGTCGTAGATGCTGCCCGCAGCAGCACCTTCCAAAGTCGTGTACAGCAATCCGGCCAGTTGCGACTTATTGAATCCAGCCTTCTTCGCAGCCAACTCATCAACAGCAAGTTTGAGCCGCGGGATGGTTTCTTCAAAGTCCGACCGTGTGTGAATGACATTGGAGGTTTGAGCCAACAGTTGTCGCAATTCACTGCCGAGGCGTTGCAACGTGGCGGGGTCATCTCCAAGTACTCGAACTTCCACCGGCGCATCGAACGGCGGACCCTGTTCTAACTGCCGCACAATGGTTCGAGCCTGTGGCACGTTGCTGTCGATTTTAGACTGCAGACTGCGCACTAAGCTGCCGATGTCGTTGCCGTGTTTTAGATCAACGAACGCCTGAGCATAAAACGGAGTGCCGCGGCGTCGAGGGACAACGTTGTAAAAGAACGTCGGCGCACTGCCGCCCAGAAACCAGTGCTGCAGATCGACCTGATCGAAGCCGTCGATGATCGCTCGCAGCTGTTCCACGGTGGCCGCAGTCGACGAAATTCCTTCGCGGGCCGGGAGTTCTACTTCGATTTGAATTTGCGTTCGATCGGACGGAGGAAAGAACTGTTCCGGCAGCTGGCCAGCCATCAGGAAGCCGGCCAACGGCAGTAACATCCCGAGTCCGATGCCCAGCACGGGAGCTCGAAATACGATTCGCAACGAAGCTTCATAAACGTTTCGCAACGCGGCGATTGATAGTCCCTGTGACAACGATCCGGTTTGCGAAGGATCAATCTTCAACAGGCCAACCAACGCGGGAATCACCGTCAATGCCAGCAGCAGCGAAGCACAAATGGCCAAGATCACGCTGATCGCAATCGTGCCCACAAATTCGCCCGGCGGGCCTGGGAGCGTGGCGATGGGTAGAAAAGCGAGAGCCGTTGTCAGCGTTGAACCGAACAACGGCATGCGTAAATGCTTAACTCCAACAACAATCGCCTGCGAACGAGAACTGCCACCAATAATCCGCGACCGAACATCTTCGACGATCACAATTGCATTATCGATCAGCAATCCCAGCGCGACGATTAACCCGGTGACCGACATTTGATGCACCGGAATGTCCATCATCCGCATCGCCGCCAACACCATGCACGCCGACAACGGCAGCGCCAGCGCGACCACGATCATGCTGCGCCAGCCCATCAGCACCAGCACCACCAACATCACGGCCGCTGTTCCCAAACCAAGATTCCGCAACAGCATCCGCATCCGCTGGTCAATTTGGTGACGCTGCGAAAACAAGACGTCAACAGTGACGACCGATCCGAATTGTGCTGTGAAGTCGGCCAGCACAGATTCCATCTGATCGGCCCACTGGTCGACTCGTAATTCGTCGTTGACCATCGCTCCCAGAACAATGGCCGGCCCGCCATTGATGATGGCGGCGTTGGGGCGAGGCGTCACGAGTTGTTTTGTGACGACAGCAATTTCGGACAATCGCTGCGTTGTGCCATTCGGTCCATAAGAAATCAGCGAATCGTTGACGCGATCGATCGGCCGTTCGGCGTGTTGAAGTTCCAGCGACAAATCGCCGCCTGCCTGAGTCACTCGCCCGGCGGGAAGATTGGCCTGGCTGTCGGCAATCTGAGCCGCGATGGCTGCCGTCGAAAGCCCCGTCGATGCCAGCTCGGTGGCAGAAACTTCGACTAAGAATTCTTCACCCGGATCGCCGAAAACGTCGACCTGTTCGGTACCGGAAATCGCAACCAGATTCGCCCGTAGTTTCTTCGCCAGCCGTCGAGCGACTTCAAGACCGTCATCGCTATCGCTATCGCTATTGTCGTCAATGGCTTGCACGGCAATGATCGCCGCGAACGCTTTCAGCGGAACCACTTGTAGATCCGGAGTACGGCACGAATCCGGCAGGTCACTGGTTGCGTCACTGATGTTGCTGCGCACGATGCTCCAAACGGGGTCAACGTCGTACACGTCGTCATTCAGTTCGATCACGATGTTGGAAATACTATTCTGACTATTGGATCGCACCTGCTTGATGGCAGAAATCCCGTTCAGCCGTGCTTCCAAAGCCATCGTGATCAGCGATTCCACGCGTTCGGCATTCGCGCCGGGAAACACCGTGCTGACCACGCCGACTCGCCGCCCCAACACAGGATCTTCCAATCGCGGCATCACCACGAAAGACGAAACGCCAGCCACCACGATGACCGCGATCACTAGGATCAGAATGCGCGGGTTGCGATGCAGAAAGTCGGCGATCATTGTTCGCCCTTCGGTGGCAATGCGTCATCCGGGCGAAGCGCTTCGACGGCCGTCACCGTCTGCCCCGGAACAACGCGATGACTGCCATCTGCAATCACCAGTGCATTGTCCAGGTCGATGCCGCTGACCAGCACGCGTTCGTCTTCGTGACGACCGACGAGGCATTCACGGCGAACAACAGTCAACTGGTCGGCATCACCGCCCGCTGATTTTTCCGTCAGCAGAACAGACCATGGCCCGTCTGCCGATTGCTGCAGCGCAGAAATCGGCAGCCAGTAACCGGATTGATCGGTGGAAACGCGAAACCGAATTTCGACGACTTTCCCAGACAACCACTGGTCCGCTGCTAATGGCTGTTCGAATTCCAGCAGAAGTTGCTCACCGCCAGCGGGGCCTCGGATGGGCGAACGCTGCTGTATTTCCGTCAGCAAAGCCGCGTCGTTGTGTCCCACCCACAGCTGCTGACCATCGGTCAGTCGCGCAGCGCTTTCCTTGTCGAGATTCACTTCCACCAGCGGCGATTTGTCTTCGATAATCACGAACGCTGTCATCTGCGCGGACACGACCGCGCCGGATTCCACGTTGCATTCGGCCACGATTCCGGTGAAGGGAGCCTTCAATTCTGCCTTGGCAAATTCGGCATTCAATGCGTTCAGCTGGGCTTCCAGCGTCCGGATCTGCGGAACCATCTGAGCCGCCTGTGATTGAGACACGCGTTGCGCGTCTGCCTTCGCGCGTTGCAACGCCGCCTCAGCATTTCGTTGCTGTTCGACAATCACCTGCTGATCAAGATTCGCCAGCAGCTCGCCTTCGACCACTCGATCACCCGCCCGCTTGCGAACATCAGCCACGACGCCGCTTCGAGCAAACGGCAGCAACGCTTCCCGTGTGGGCTTAAATTTACCGAAGCAAACCACCGTCTCGGGGACGTCGCTGCTGACTTCCGGCCGAATCACGTTGACGCTCAGCACCGCAGCAGCAACGGGTTCCGCGGAAGATTCGTTCTGCAACGGATTCAGGCCATCACCGCATCCAGCGGACCCAGCGCAGAACAACACCAGCAGTAAAGTTATCCTCAAACGAATAACATCGCAGCGGGAATCTGCCAACAAAGTTTGGATGGATTGAAGAGGCTGCATGGGGGCCTGCGGATGGAGACTTAGATTTACTCAGACGCTTCGAATACGGCGACGCTGGCAGCGACGTCCTGCTGGATCTGTGTTTTCAGTGCATCGAGATTTGGAAAGCTGATGAGCCCGCGAATTTCTGTTCGAAGATCGATCTGCAGCTGTTGGTCGTACAGATCGCCGGAGAAGCCGACGATGTGGCATTCGACTTTTCGAGATGCATCGTCAAAGGTCGGGTTGGGGCCAATGCTGACGGCCACCGCGTAACGTGTTTGGGCGATCTGACATTCCGCCGCGTAAACGCCGTCAGCAGGCAATAGCGTTTCGATGCCTTCCAGATTGGCCGTGGGGAAACCCAGTCCACCGCCACGACCTGCGCCGTGACGGACGACTCCGGACATTGAGTACGGATGTCCGAGTAGTTCGACGGCTGCAGGCAGCTCGCCGAGGCTCAGCAGGCTCCGGATCTGCGTGGATGAAATCATCGTTGTCGTCGAATCAGAATTGCAGACGGCTGTGATCACTTTCAGATCAATATTCGCCTCGTCGCAAAACGACTGCAGAATCTTCGTATCTCCCGCCCGATCGCGCCCAAAGCGAAAGTCAGGGCCTTCCACCATTCCCTTTGGCTGCAGTTGGGCGACAACGATGTCCTGAAAAAATTGCTCCGGTGTCATGTTTAGCAACTGGCGGCTGACGGGCAAGACAATCACTTCATCCGCACCATGCCGCTTCAGCAGTTGCGTCCGCACAGAAATGGTTGACAGTCGAGGCAAGTCAACATGTGGCTTCAGGACCGTAATCGGATGCGGATCAAAGGTGACCACCACCGCAGGGCAGTTTCTGCGATCGGCATACTCGCGCACCACAGATAACATCGCCTGATGTCCGCGGTGAACACCATCAAAGTTTCCGATTGTTACCACGCCACGCGTTGCGGTGGAGGGAACCTGCAGTGGAAGCAAAGTCATTGCGCAGACAGCATGAGAAAAAACAATAAGTCGCTGTGGTCGGGGTGGGGTGGGGGCGAGACGCGTTCAGTGAGCAGACTGATCGCCGGCCACGGGCTGCGCCGCTGGCGTTGCCCGTGGCACACGAAAACGGATCCACTATTTCTTGTTGCCGCCCAGCAGATCAGGCAGCTTCTGACTCACTGACCAGCACGTCCGCACCGGGCAGCTTGTCCAGCAGCCCGCCGAATGCTGACCCACCCAACTGATCCTTGACCATCTTCAAGATACCACCCGTCGCTGATCGGCTTTCGGTTTCGCCAATCCCCAGCTGTTTGGTCACCATTAAAATAAATTCGTCCACGTTCGATTCCTCAATCTAACTGTTCGCCTAAACACCAAAGTGCTCGCGCCCGGATGATAAGCGCCATCTCGCATGGGAACAACTCGCTCGTGGTTCTCGTTAAAGCGGTTTGATGTGTAAAAACGCTTGGCAGGACGAGATAAGGCTCCACGAAGACGAGTTTGGATTCGTCGTATTGATTGAAAAGGTCAGCAAAACCACGAATGGACACAAAGGAACATGAATCGGCAGCATGAAATTCGAGGTTTATTCGTGGTTGAAAGACATGCAGTACAAAGAATCCGGTAGGGTCCGCGACTTTCAAGTGACTGGGCCCCTGCCAACCTCGTCTTTCGTTCAGTTTGTTCCACTTCTGAAAAACTCACAATCAATCGAACGAGATTTCGCAATCCCAACCGCCCAAGTAAGAAAAGGCCGATTCACGTGGATGCCGACCACCTTCGCCTTCCGTTAACACGAAAATGTAAAAAATCAGATTTTCGCAAGCGACCATCTCTTTTACGAGGTCGCTGTTTTTCTTGGAAGCCGTCAGCGGCTTGAAGGTTACGAAACGCAGGACGAATACGAAAAGCACGCGATTTGATAACATTGCGGTTTTGTGTGAAAGAACTGGCCGGTGGCTGTGACTTCCTAGCGTCTAAACCCTTTTGTCACGCTGAATCGAGTCGCCCGATGCCGCCCAATTCTCAGGGAGCCAGTCCTCCCGAAACACGAGCCAGTCTGATCCAGCGGCTGACCGGCTCGGTCTTAGTCCCGGCTCGGTGTACATCGCACGCAGTCGTGTGATGAGCTGCTTAAAAGTACTGCGGAACATGTCGAACACTGTTCGCACTGCCAATCGCGAATCGAAGTCCTCGCGGCAGAACCTCACCAGTGGCAGTCTGCCCGCGAAATGCTGGCGGCGTCAAAGCCAATGGAAGCAGGCGGCGATGAGACCGCTCGACCGATTCGTGAACTCAATCCGAACATTCCCGAGTGGCTCAAGCAGATCGTGATGAAGCTGTTATCCAAGTCGCGAGAAGACCGCTTCGATTCTGCTGAACAAGTCGCGGAACTGCTCGAAGACTGCCTTGCCCACGTTCAGCATCCCACGACAACACCGCTGCCACCTCCCGTAGCGGAACTCGTCAAGAGTTTTGGCACTTGCAGCGAAACCAACACCGTCGAAAGTCTTGACGACTTCCGCTACAAGAAGCCGCCCAAAATCAAATGGCTGGTCGGTGCCGCATTTGGCTTCTCAATCATCTTTGGCGGTGTTCTGATCGCTCTGGAAATGAACAAAGGAACGCTGACGATTGAGTCGGATGCGGACGATGTGCCGATTCGCATCATGCAGGGAGACGATGTCTTAAAGGAACTTACAGTAACCAAAGGTACCGAATCCGTTCGTATAGCGGCAGGGAAATACGTAGTGGAGATTGACGGAGAATTCGACGATCTCGTTGTGAAGAATGGTAGCGTCTCACTAAGTCGACGCACCACGGAAACGGTGAAGGTGATCCGTGAAGACGTTGGCGTTTCAGCCAAAGCGTCTGCCCTGCACTCCGATGAATCCGTTGACGAATCGCCTAAAGTCGACCTGAACATGGTTTACGATCCCGCAAGGTTTATTCCATCCGAGACCGCCCCCGGCGATATCGACGTCTCGTATTTGAAAACCATTGGCGACATCACGGCGCGATACAACAAGATGACTCGCCCATTGCGAAAGGAGTTATTCCGGCAACCAATTCCCGATCTGACAGTTGGGCAAATGCGAGCAGCGATGCTGGTGACAGCCGAAGATTTTGCTCGGACCGGCAAGGGACACGTTGCATCAACGCTGAAGCAGTCTGTGAAAGACAATCGCCTCGTGGATTCACTGACGTTTACAGGAAACATTGGGGCGAACTCGTCGGGCAGTTTTCGTCAGATTGCCCCGACTTTCATTTGGTCAAACGGGCCGACGGGGAACCTTTTTGTTCTTTCCGCGGCCGAACTTCGATACAGTCGGGATGGCTGGTCGTCGTCAACCTGGGGAGACATTCATCCGCCGATCACCGGCATGTGGAATCTCATTTCGGTGAAGGCAAACGACGAATTGCTTGAACAAAATGCATTCGACCAATGGAAACTCGGCAATGCTCCCTGGTCCAGTCTGGAGATTGGTGAAGACACACTTTTGATGTCAAGTGACGAGCCCGCCACTTACGATCTCACCCTTGACCACAACTCATTCCCTCAGAAGTTCCGAATCAGCCACAGAGACGAAGACAAATTCGAAGGTGCGTTCAAGGGAAGCGGCTTCGGCGACAACAAGACGTTGGTAATTGCCGTTGCGGAAGCCGAAAAGGGAAGCCGAAAAGGTGTCCGACACCTTAAATTACACCGACACCTTAGATCACTCGCAAGCACCTGGTCAATCCGACGAAACTTCGGCCCGCGTAACCGACGACGAGCTTATTACTTGGGCGATGTGGCAACTCCAGACGAATCCCAGATTGTCGGAACGCGAAAAGCAAGCGCTGACACACCTATCCAAACAACTGCAATTGCCTGAAGGTTGGAAAATCAGCGGCGTAGCCACCGGCTCGCCTGGTAGCAATGATTCAGAAGATCGCGACAACGCATCAACTACCCAGTGACTGCGCGATCGAAGTCATTGGAAAGTTTAGATCGAATGACGGTGACACCTTCAATATATGGTCGATTCGTCTGCGGGTGCCGATGCTTTCCAAGCCCGGCTGGACGGCAGGATGTACGATTCGCGAGCAGTGTGTTTCGACGGAAACTGCCAGTGGAGTTGCTGGGATGGGCGGAGTTCTTGGCGGCGCGCGTCTTGAATACTCAAAACCTCAGTAGCACGGCGTACCGAACCCAAACGCTTCATATGCCGGTGCATTCGTTTCCTAGACATATCGTTTACAGGGATTTGCGATAATGATTCGATATTTAATTGCAATTGCATTCTTGGCAGCCGCGACACTTGTTTTCATGGGTCTCGAACGGTCTTTATGCGCGCAGGATCTGTTAGGGAACGCGGGTAGCGTTCAAGACACAAAAGATGCAAAGAGCGTCAAACTAACGGAAGCAAGCGAAGTTCGCATCGGATCAGCTGCGCCACATACAGTCGGTCACGACGTCCTCGGTCGCGAGTTTCAGTTGAAAGACTATCGTGGACGCGTCGTGGTGCTGATGTTTTCAGCCAATTGGTGCGGACCTTGCAAACAGATCTATCCTCAAATGCGTGACCTGACGGCAAAGTTTGGCTTGGATCGTCTCGCCGTGCTCGGGGTCATGACCGACGATGACCCTGTTTCGATTCATCTCGCCGGAGCGAAGGACGAAATTACTTGGCGCGTCTGGAATGACGGGCCAGGCGGACCGATCGCAACAAATTGGGGAGTCCGCAAATGGCCAACCATATTTGTTATCGATCACCACGGTCGGATTCAATCGATCGATCCTCGTGGCGAGGTATTCGAGCGAGCAGTAATGTCCGCACTCGAAAGTCGCGATGCGGACATTGCTGCACCGGCGGTAGTTCAGGGCAGTCCGATTCCGGTTGGTCCATACTTCGACCCGGAAAAGGCTGGTATCGCCGCAGAGCGACAAATCGTGGCGGTGTTTGCAAGGCATCTGGTCTTTGTGGATGGCGTGCCTTCTTCGCTGGAAGCGATTCAGCAACAGATGTTGGATGAGAAGGATGATCGCAACGTTCGCTGGGTCTTTCTCTTTACGCATGGTTGCTCCGAGCCACACCGCGTCAAAAAAGAGATCCTTGCTTTCACTTACAAAACGATAAAGCGGCCCAATATTTCCGTTGGCGGACCAAACGAACAGGGTAGTCGTCGATGGGACTCATACACAAGAGCAGACGATCTCGTGCCAAAGCCTAAGGATATCCGACGCGGTGTTGTAAAATTGAGCGAGAGTGGAAGGCCGATAGAGAATGCACAGATTGTGATCATCCCACGCGATCAATCTGGCAGCATTGCTCTGAAGGAAGGTCAACTGCATGAAAGCTGGCAGCAACAGTGGGCGAGTTCCGGGCCAGATGGTCGGTTCGAGATAGCTCCCTTTGACGACGACTATGACGTCGTAGCACTGCATCAAAATGGAATTGCTTTCTTCAGCGGTGTAATTCCGACCAAGAGCGCAGAGCTAATCCTGAATAGTTGGGTGACGATTGACCTGACCGGTGATCGTATTCAGGATCTTGAACGTGTCATGATCATTTCCCAATCTTCCGAAGTGTCTCGGTCGTTCTTCCTTTCCGGACTTGTACCGACTCGGCGATCGATTTCGCTTAAAGTGCCTCCAGGACAAATCGCTATATCGAGACTCGTCGACAAGGGGGAAGGAGTCTCGGTGGTTGTGCGGTTGGAAACGCTGGAAGGCGCGTCAGGAGACACCAAGACAATTCGCATTCCAGAATCCAGCGATGCTCCCTAGCCATAAAACTATGGATCTCTCCACTGCAAAACGCGATCCAGCGGAAAAGTTTGATGCCAAACTTCACTTAGAAATCGCGCTCATTTGTTCCCCATCGACGGCACTAATGGTTGGGACAATTGTTTGCGTCGAAAAGAAACTCGTCATCGAAATTGACGGCGGATATCACGACCACATTTTCGAAGCCGACGCCAAGCGTACGGAAAAAATGGAAGCCGCAGGTTGGAACGTCGTTCGCTTCAGCAACGAAGACGTGATCGAGGACGTGGATTCGGTTGCCGTCGCGATCGCGCAGTATCTGGGTCTCGAACCGGAGTTTCGGAGCCGCAAGCAATGACATGCCCCCTCACCCTCTCCCCCACAAAAGCGGACGGCGATTCAAGAACATGGCCCGTTGAATGTCCGCATTGGCGGGGGAGAGGGGACAGCGGCAGGTGCTGACACGAAACGCTGATCACGATCGTCGTGATGGTGCTGTTTCTGCTGCATGTTCGAGCCAGTCTGATCATCGCGGTGACTCTGCCAACCGCCGTGCTGATGTCGTTTATCGCCATGAAGCTGTTCAACGTCGATGCCAACATCATGTCTTTGGCAGGCATCGCCATCGCCATTGGCACGATGGTCGACATGGGGGTCGACATCGAACATACTTTGCCTTTATGTTCTGGCCGTGAACAATGCCTCTCCTGCGGTGCAGCTCTCAACCGCGATTGCCTGCCGTCACAGTCTTCAACTTGCGGAACCTGACCAATTCCATGTGCGACACCATTTCACATACTCGAATCATCTTCGAACTCCGCGCCGCATTAATGGCCATCGTGTTGCTGATTGGTAATTCAGCCTGTGCTGAACAACCGCTGGGGTACAATCAACGAATTCGCCCGGTCCTGGCCAAGAACTGTTTTGCCTGTCATGGTTTGGATGAGGGGTTTCGCAAAGCCGATCTGCGGTTGGATGATCGGTCCATCGCCATCGAAATGGGGGCGATCGAACCGGGCAAACCTGATCACAGCGAATTGATGGCTCGTATTGAATCGGATGACCCAACGACGATCATGCCACCACCGGATTCGGGGCACAAGCTGACGGCTGCCGAAATCAAATTGCTCCGAGAATGGATCACGCAGGGCGCGGAATACGAACAGCACTGGTCGTTCACGGTACCAGTCAAAACCGAACCACCTCACACAGAATCGGCGTGGCCGTCTGCTCCGATCGATCGTTTTATTCTGCGACGACTGGCAGCTGCGGAGCTTGAGCCAAACCCAGCAGCAGAACGTCTGCAATTGCTGCGTCGCCTTTCGCTGGATCTAACCGGACTGCCGCCGTCGCTTGAAGACGCCGATGCGTTCCTTACTGATCAAACGCCTCAAGCTTATGCAGCGGCCGTCGATCGACTTCTGCAATCCAACGCCTACGGAGAACACTGGGCCAGCATGTGGCTTGATCTGGCTCGATACGCCGACACCAAAGGCTACGAAAAAGATCGCGAACGCACGATTTGGCGGTACCGCGACTGGGTCATCGACGCATTGAATCGCGATCTACCGTACGACCAATTTACGATCCAACAACTTGCCGGTGATCTACTGCCACAACCGACCAACGATCAACTGCTGGCAACGGCCTTCCACCGCAACACGATGGAAAACGACGAAGGCGGAACGGACGACGAAGAATTTCGCGTGGCTGCGGTCAAGGATCGTGTTGACACGACGATGCAGGTCTGGATGGGGCTGACGATGGGTTGTGCCAAGTGTCATTCGCACAAGTACGATCCGATCAGCCAGCAGGAATATTATCAACTGTATGCCTTCTTCAACCAGACACAAGACGCTGACCGGCTACAGCCGACGATGCCCACGCCAACTCCGCAGCAACGTCAGCAGATCGAATCGCTTGAAGCCGAGCTCACAACACTGGAGCAACAATTAAACCACGATTCGGAAGGTTTCGCTGGGGCGTGGCAAGCATGGCAAACGCAGTTCGAAGATCGTCCTCTGTGGTCGCCTTTACGGAAAGCGAAATTCGAATCAAAGCACAACGTCACGCTGAACCAAGACGAGCAGGGCACTTTTGTGGCCGCCGACGAATTGCCAGAAAAGGACACCTGGAAGCTGACGCTAGAATTGCCGAGTGACCAAACCGTCACAGCGATCCGCTTTGAGACGGACCCCAAACCACCGGGCGGTCAATGGAAGGACAAAAATGTCGCACTGCGGGAATTGACTGTTGAATTGATTGAGCCGGGACAGGAACCCGTCACGCTGAAGCTGGTTCGTCCGCGAGCGGATTATTCACAGCCGGGCTGGGAAGTCGCGAAAGCCATCGATGGTGACACCAACGCCGGTTGGGCTTTTTCACCCAAAGCGGCCGAACCACATTGTGCGGTGTTCGATTTTGAATCACCCATTGAAGCGCCGCTCGAAGCGCGCGTTGGTCGCCAGTTGCGACTGACGCTGGAACAAGAACACGGCGCGGGACTGCTGCTGAAAACCTTCCGCA
>Ga0075117_1001756_pt1 | contig 13110 bp, 9 predicted proteins | sample AntAceMetag02UKJ_FD_69789 | JGI IMG/M metagenome (GOLD analysis project Ga0075117, IMG submission 69789) | Saline lake microbial communities from Ace Lake, Antarctica - Antarctic Ace Lake Metagenome 02UKJ | ecosystem: Environmental > Aquatic > Non-marine Saline and Alkaline > Saline | place... | reverse complement strand
TTACTTTTCTAGAGAAGACTCAGAGGGATATCAGGGGTTTAGAACCATTCAGGTAACAGAGGCCATACACCCATATATAGCAAATTGGTGGCCTCCTGGACATATTATTGGCTATGAGCATGGCTTTATTCATGCTGTTGCTGATTTTATGAAGGCGATAGATACGGGAACAGAAATTCGACCAAACTTCAAAGATGGGGTATCCATTTTAAAAGTATTAGAAGCTGGTCTAAAATCGGCTGAAAGTGAAAAAAAACAAAAGGTATTATGAGCAAATTAAGAGAAGATTTTGAAAGAGAGGGTTATGTGATTGTTGATGTTTTAGCCGAGAGCGAAATTGATGGTTTTAGAAAGATCATGGATGAAATGCTGAGTGAAAACAAAAAAACAGAAGACAAAGGCGAGCACAGTTCTTCCTTGCAACATTTAGGAGATGAAATAAGTGATTTTGGGAATGAAAATAGACAGTATTATTTTCATTTACTGACCAAACCGAATACCGAAAAAATTCATCATGCCTTCTATCATGAGAAAGTACTCTCTATTGTAGAGGAATTATTAGGGCCAGATTTAATAATCAACAACTCTTCTATCCTAGCATCCAATCCTGGTGTAAGTTATAAGTTAGGTTGGCATAGAGATATCATTCAAATTCCAGAAGAGGAGATAGAAGATAGGCTTTTTTCAAAAGAAAGGTTTCATAACAGCATCCAGATAAATCTGCCATTGGTTCAGGAAGATTCACTAGAAATAGTGCCACGTAGTCATAATAGACCTAATACGGAGGCAGAAGACAAAGCCTTTGCAGGAACTAAGCACTATGCACCAAAGGATGCCAATATGCCAGGTGCTATGAAAGTTAGTCTAAAAGCTGGACAGGCTGTTTTTTATAACAATAACCTTATCCATCGAGGGTATTCTGCTGAAACCAAGGTGCCAAGAAGAACGCTTCACATGGGTTATCATAGTGCTAAATATCCGCCGACATGGCATTTTTACTTATTAAAGGGTGATTTGTTAACAGAAGATTACTTAAAGACATTAAGTCCTAGAATGAGAGGTATGATGGAAGAGTACCTAGAGTGCCGTAAACTTTACCCTAATATGGTAGATACTTGGAAAGAGGGCTATGGTGTTTCATAGGATTTTGTGTTAGTAATGAGACCGTTATGTAAATTAGATAGATGGTCTGCTGTGACCCGCATTTCTTTAAAATTTACACAAAATTTCAAACCCCGGACAAAATGACGGCTATCGCAAAAGACACTTTTCAGTTTTTAAAAGACCTAAAGGTCAATAATAACCGAGAGTGGTTCACAGAAAATAAGTCACGTTATGAAGTAGCTAAAGCTGATTTTGAAGTTTTTATTGATGAACTCATCAAAGGCATTTCAAAATTTGACCCAAGTATAGCCCATCATACAGGGAAGGGCTGTGTTTTTAGAATTTACAGAGACGTTCGTTTCTCTAAAGACAAATCACCCTATAAAACCAATATGGGAGCACACATAACATCTGCTCTTAAAAAGTCTGACATCCACTCACGGGCAGGCTATTACATACATATAGGTCCTGGTGAATGCATGCTGGCTGGCGGATCCTACATGCCTCAGGTCGACTGGATAAAGGGCATAAGACAAGAGATAGATTATAATGGAGATAAACTTTTAAGCGTCTTAGATGAGCCTAATTTCAAAACTACTTTTGGCGATTTAGTGGGAGAGAGCCTCAAAAGGCCACCTAAAGGTTTTGAGGCTGAACATAAGCACATAGATTTGTTGAAAAGGAAAAGTTTCTTAGCCCAGCATAATGTAAAAGATGCAGAGGTCACAAAGCCAGATTTCTTAATACATGCGATAGGAGTTTTTGAAACACTTAAGCCATTAGGAGACTTTTTGAATTCAAGTGCTGTTCAGTAAAAGATTTCCTTTACGTATATTTTATTGAACTAGCTTGATAATAGCTATGGGAATGCGGGATTCGGTGGTGAATTCTGCTGAAACAGAAATAGTAATTGATTCCAGTGATATGCCACAAAGATTTATGCAGGTAGGAGAATACGTACTAGGTCGAGATATTGGTAGCGGATTAATTCGGACACTGGATAGTTCTGGGGAGTGCTACATATACCAATTGTTGCCTCGTTAGGGACAATATATCGGTAAAAAACAAAGACTTCCACAGCCTTTCGTGCCGGAGGTACGATATGTTGATCATCATCCTATATGATGGCTTTCAAAGTAGTACAACATATCCTTCCTATGGAACGGTTAGCATACGGGACGAGTCTTTTCCAATATGTTGTGGCCTAAGGCACGAGGGCTAAGGTGAAGGAATAATTAAATTAAGTGAAGTTCTAAGTCTTTTGAAACCGAAACAAGAAACTTTAGAAGTTCACCCTTGTAGCTATTTAATGTAAAACCATTTTGCCCATTTATTACTTGAATCCACCAACTTTTAAAAGCATTGCTAAGTATAAAAGAAAAAGGATCTAGTCTTAGTAGCCTCCGTCATACTTTAGGGATTTGTCATACTTTGAGTGGCTGACCTTAGAACTTTAACGAGATAGAGGTACCTGCAGATTATTAGATGGTCGATGAAACGCCATTAAACATCTAGTTTCTTTACCCTTCAATCTAATTATAGGTAGAGATTAAACTAAATTTTAAGACCTTTGGTAAAACTTAAGGGTTCGGTAAATTTTGTTTGTCGAGTTTTTAATCCTTAAAACACTTACTCAAAAACTAAATGAGACTAGCAGTCAGTATTATCTTGGGCTTAGCTATTTTACTAGGGGCCTATTTTTATAAAGAAAACCTTGCCGACAGTAAAAAGCCCGACCGTGGAGCCGCTCCAAAAATCACCAACACCGTTTTCGTACAAAACGTAAATAATGGAGACTTACCCGTTTTCATTGAAACAAACGGTACCATTAAAGCACAAGAAAGAATTGAGCTTTTTTCTGAGGTTCAGGGTGTTTTAAAACCTACTAAAAAGGCTTTTAAGCCTGGGCAATACTATAAAAAAGGTGAATTGCTTCTTGAAATGGATTCCCAAGAGTTTTATTCGAGCCTTGTTTCTCAGAGAAGTGTACTCTATAATAATATAGTTTCTATCATGCCAGATTTGAAATTTGACTTGTCTGAGTCTTTTCAGCAATGGCAAAGCTATCTGGACGCTTTTGACATTCAAAAAAATATCCATGAATTGCCAAAGGCACTGAATGAAAAAGAGAAATACTTTATCAATTCAAAACAAATAGTCTCTACGTACTATAATATTAAGAATCTTGAAGAGCGATTTTTGAAATACAAAATCAGATCTCCTTTTAACGGCATTCTCACAGAGGCCTTAGTAGATCCAGGAACTCTGGTAAGGACAGGCCAGAAGCTTGGAGGTTTGATTAATCCTGCCATCTTCGAACTGGAAGCTAGTATGAATGCAGAGTATTTAGAATTCTTAAAAGTTGGAAAAAGAGTTACAGTAAAAGACCTAAAAGGAAAAAGAACTTGGTCTGGTTTCGTTAAAAGAATTAATGGCGTTATTGACCCAGCCACACAGACAGTTCCTGTTTACATCCAAGTAAGTGGTTCAGGATTGACCGAGGGGATGTTTCTGGAAGCTTCTGTGATGGCAGCTTCAGAACATGGTGTTATGGAAATTAGTCGCTCTCTTTTAGGAGCAGACGGTGATGTTTTTGTGGTGAAGAATGATTCTGTGCTTACAAGCATACCCGTGGAAGTGGTAAATTATACAGACAAGAGTATGATGGTCCGTGGCCTTCAAGATGGTATGGCTTTGCTTAGCAAACCTCTGCCTGGAGCCTATGACGGAATGATTGTTCAAATAGCAAATCAGTAAGCCTGTATGAGAAAAGTAATCGCGTATTTTATCAAGTACCCGGTAGCGGTTAATGTAGTAATCGCTGCTTTTGTAATTTTTGGAATCATAGGATTTAGGAGTCTAAAGTCTTCTTTCTTTCCGTTGGTAGATTCTAAAATCATTACTATATCAGCCATTTATCCAGGTGCCTCTCCTCAAGAAATAGAAGAGGGTGTGGTACTTAAGATAGAAGACAACCTTAAAGGCTTAGTTGGGATAGACAGAGTGACTTCTGTATCCAGAGAGAGTTCTGGTGCTGTGGTAGTAGAAATAGAGCGAGGTAGAGATATCAATGTCATCCTGGCGGAAGTGAAAAATGCCGTAGACAGAGTTCCCTCTTTTCCTGCGGGCATGGAGCCATTGGTCGTAGAAAAAACAGAGAATATTAGAGAGACTATAAATTTCGCAGTCACTGGAAATAATCTACCGCTTAAGACTTTAAAAACTATAGCCAGAAGTATTGAAAAAGACCTGAGAGCCATGGATGATATTTCTCAAGTTGAGATTTCAGGTTACCCCGATGAGGAAATTGAAATTGCGGTAAGGGAAAATGATTTGTTGGCCTATGGTCTTACTTTCCAAGAAGTGGCTCAGGCAGTTTCTAGGGAAAACATTTTGGTGACGGGCGGTAATATTAAAACCGTAAGTGAAGAATATCTCATAAGAGCCAATGGTAGGAACTATAAAGCAGATGATTTAGACAAATTTATTGTTCGGAGCAATTCTAATGGTAAAGTCATAAGACTAAGAGATATTGCCGATGTTAGAGACCGTTTCTCAGAGACTCCAAACTCAAGCTATTTTAATGGAAACTTATCTGTAAATATTGGAATTAGTAATACCAATGACGAAGATTTGGTGAGCTCGGCTATAAAAGTCAAAGAATACGTTGAAGACTTTAACGCCAATAATAGCAATGTAGAATTGGCCGTTTTAAGTGATGCCTCCATTACACTAGAACAAAGAACAGAACTTTTGGCTGCAAATGCAGCCATTGGAATGTTTCTGGTTTTGTTGTTTTTATCGCTTTTCCTTAATACGAGATTGGCTTTTTGGGTAGCTGCTGGTTTACCTATTTCTTTCTTAGGGATGTTTGTCTTTGCGTCTTTTTTTAATGTAACCATAAATGTTTTGTCTCTTTTCGGGATGATTATCGTAATAGGTATTTTAGTGGACGACGGTATTGTAATTGCAGAGAATATTTACGACCATTTTGAAAAAGGCAAAAGTAAAGTGCAGGCGGCTATTGATGGTACCATGGAAGTGGTTCCCGCCATCGTTTCTGCAATCATAACTACTCTTTTGGCTTTTGGTACATTCCTGTTTTTAGATAGTAGGATAGGGGAGTTCTTTGGAGAAGTTTCTGTCATTGTTATTTTGACTTTAACGGTATCCCTCATTGAGGCACTCATAATTCTTCCAGCCCACTTGGCTCACTCTAAAGCTTTAGAAAAGCATGATGACACGAAAAAGAAAAGGGGTCTATCTGCTGTTTTTTCTAAGCTAAGGTATTTTAATAAGTTTGGAGATGCCTTCATTAAATTCATGAAAAATAAGGCCTATTTGCCTGTTTTACGTTTTTCATTAAGATATAAGTTGCTCACCGTCTCCGTTTTTATAGGCTTACTTCTGGTAACTATCGGCTCTATACAAGGCGGCATTATTAGAACTGCCTTTTTCCCCAATATTGCCTCAGATAGAATTAGCATTACGCTAAAAATGGAGGAGGGTACGAATGCTTCCATTACAGACTCTTTACTTTCTTACATAGAGAAAAAAGCTTGGGAGGTAAATGAAGTTTACACGGAAAAACAAGGAGATGGTATAAGCGTGTTTGAAAATGTCATTAAGAATCTGGGCCCTGGAACGGCGAATGGTGGCTTGGTGATTAACCTTCTTCCTGGGGAGTCAAGAGCTTTTTCCTCGCCAGAAATCACCAATGCCATAAGAGAAAAGGTAGGACCCGTTTATGGTACGGAGCTGCTGACTTTTGGGTCAGGTGGAAACTTTGGTGGAAGTCCTGTTTCTGTTTCTTTGCTAGGAAATAACATAACCGAGCTAAAGAAGGCCAAAGAGGAGCTTAAAAGCGTTATGATGTCTATTCCTACTCTTAAAGATGTAGCAGACAACGACCCCAAGGGAATCAAAGAGATAAACATCAAACTGAAACAGACAGCTTTCCCATTGGGACTAAATACGCAAGATGTCATGTCTCAAGTTAGGAGTGCTTTCTTTGGTTTTCAGGCTCAGCGTTTTCAAAGGGGCGAAGATGAAATCAAAGTATGGGTAAGGTATGATTTAGAGAATAGGTCTAGCATTAATAACTTAGACCAAATGAAAATCCTGACCCCCGCGGGACTCCGAGTACCTTTTAAGGAAATAGCCGATTATAGTATTAAAAGAGGGGAAGTTGCCATTAATCATTTAGATGGTCGACGCGAGATACAACTCTCTGCAGATTTGAAGGATAGTAAATCATCGCCTACAGATATTCTCCAAGATCTAAAAACAAATGAGATTCCAACTATTTTGGCTAAGTATCCAAGTGTTACACCACTTTATGAAGGACAGAATAGAGAGACTGTGAAATTGGCGAAATCTGCTGGCCTAGTTTTGCCTATCATTCTATTTCTGATGTATGCCACCATAGCATTTACTTTCCGTTCTTACGGTCAGCCCGCTTTATTGTTGATTATGATTCCTTTGAGTTTAATAGGGATTGCATGGGGCCACTGGATTCATGATTTCCCAATCAATATTCTGTCTGCTCTTGGTATCATTGCCCTTATAGGGATTATGGTGAATGATGGGCTGGTGCTTATTGGGAAATTTAATAGTTTCCTTAAGGAAGGAATGCCTTTTGACGAAGCCTTGGTAGAGGCGGCTTCGTCTAGATTTAGAGCCATATTTTTAACCTCGCTTACTACGGTAGCTGGTTTGGCTCCTTTGATTTTAGAGAAAAGTCGTCAGGCACAGTTTTTAATTCCTATGGCCATAAGTATTGCGTACGGTATAGCCATAGCCACGGTGCTTACGCTCCTGTTTTTACCAATATTATTATCAACGAGTAACGGCTTCAAAGTGGCCTTCAAATGGCTTTTGACAGGAAAGAAAATAAACAAAGAAGCAGTGGAGAGAGCGGTTATTGAACAACAAAATGAAGTACATGCGATTTAAGGGAATATTAATTATAGCAGCATTTTTTGTAATTTTTGGGGCCAACTCTCAGAAGGTTTTAACAAAATCTCAGGCAATAGCTATGGCTTTGGAGAAAAATTTCAATATCAAAATTGCGAATAACAACATAGACATTGCTCAGGCAAATGCCACAAAAGAGAATTTAGGCTTTAATCCTACTTTGAACGCCAGTGCAGGAGCAAACTATAATCTGGATAACTCCAAGGCTATTTTTCAAGATGGCAGAGAGGTTCAGCTTAACTTCGCTGGGTCTAATAATGCAAATATGGGGCTGAGCCTAAATTACGTCATTTTTGATGGGTTCAACAGGCAGTTTAACCTTCAAAGAAATTTGGAAACATTGTCGGCTACACAGCTTAATGCTCGTTTTGCCTTAGAAAACGTAGTATTGCAGCTCTTTAATGCTTATTACGAGATAGCCAGGGTAGAAGTGGATACGGAGAGTTTAGAGGACGTTTTAAGCATTTCAAAAGAGCGTCTGGAACGAGCTAAAGTATCTTACGATTACGGTGTAAGCACTTTGCTGGATATTTCTAATGCAGAGGTGGACGTCAATACAGACAGCATAGCCTTATTGAATCAAAAGCAGCTTTTGGCTAATGCCCGTCATAACCTGAATTTTATAATTAATTCAGATATTTTGGACGATTTTAATGTGGAGACCGAGGTCATATTCTCGCCACAATTTGGTAAGCAAGAACTCTTAGACGGACTAAAAACGTCAAATGTCAATTTGCTTTTGGCGGCTTCTGATATCAGACTAAGTGAGATTGACCAGCAGTTAGTCAGTACTTCTAGACTTCCTACGGTAAGTGTTAATAGCGATTATGGATTTAACCGTTCTCAGAATAACTCAGCGTCATTCTTAGATAAAGCCAACTCTAATGGTTTAACTGGAGGTTTGAGTGTCAATTGGGCGGTTTTTGACGGTGGTCGAAGAAGAGTGCAAGAGCAGAATGCCAAAATCAATAGGCTAAATCAAAAACTAAATTATGATTTGGCTTATCAGCAAATAGTGAGAGATTTTGAAAACGCTTGGACCACTTACCAAAATCGTTTAACGATTTGGAAAGCCTTAGAGCAGAACGTAATCACGAGTAAGCTGAACTTTGAACGTTCTGAGGAGAAGTATCGCTTGCGTCAAATATCAAACATTGATTTTAGGCAAGCTCAGTCAAATTACATCATTGCTCTAACCTCAAGAAACAGAGCAAAGTATGATGCCAAGCTAAGTGAAATACAAGTTTATAGTACCTCCGGAAAAATTCAGGAAGCTATTTACTAGAGGACTTAAAGAGTCACTAGCTATATCTGGATATCAGGTAAACCTCTTTATCCCAAAAGGAAAACATAATGCCTTTTAAGCCTATTTGCTTAGCTTTAAATGGATTTTTTGGGAAGGGTGCTACCGCGTTTCACTAGAAAGATTCTGTTTTTCATTTGAGCTTCTTCGATGAATCGATTTAAGGATGATCTCAAAATGATTTCCAATTCAGGTTGCAATGCTTTGAACCGCATTCTTTCCGGTTTCAATAACCCACTTTCAAAAGGCTTAGAACAGCAAATTGCTTTTAATTATTCCTTTACTTTAGAGTTCGAGCGATTGGGTATTTTCTACTGGTAATAAAACTGAATCACTGACACTTCCTTAGGCATAATATGTATTCTTCAGGCATTAGTTTAAAATGCGGCCTTAGGGGATTGCGAAAATACAGCAGGACATAACGTACCTACGGTACGCAAGTCTTGAGATGTCATCACTTTTCACCAATCCAATGCCCCGAAGAGACCGTTTTAACGGTAAATCCCGAGAACTTCTCCGGAGCAAAAGCTCCACTTCTTCCCCTTTAAAATCCATTGATCCACTATTTTCTCAAAGAAAAGGCCTGTCAAAACTAGTTTGACAGGCCTTTTAAGTTTATGCTTTGTCGCTATGCTTAATCTTCCTCCTCATCAAGAATAGCCTGTCTTTTCTGACGATTAATTTCACGTTCAGAAACCTTAATACTAATCTCGTAAAGAATGTACAATGGAATGGCCACTAAAATCTGAGAAATCATGTCTGGCGATGGCGTAATAATGGCTGCTACAATTAACAAAACCACAATAGAGTGCTTTCTGTAATCTCTTAAGAACTTTGGCGTTACCACACCTACCTTGGTAAGGACTAACATGGCAGCAGGAAGTTGAAAAACTACACCACAGGCCAGCACTAAAGTGGATAAGATGCCTATGTAATTCCCTATATCAAATTGATTCTTAATGCTTTCATCTAATTGAAAATTAACCAAGAAGTTTATGGCAAAGGGAGCTACAATAAAATAGCCAAATGTAATACCGCAGAAGAATAAGAAGGTCACAAAGAAAACGGCCCCTCTACTTGCTTTTTTCTCTGTAATTTTAAGCCCTGGCTTAACGAAACGCCATATTTCCCAAAAGATATAAGGAAATGCCATCACCAATCCAACTATCGCTGAAGTGGTAAGTGCCATCATAAACTGGCCGGAAACTTGACGGCTCATAAGTTCGAAATTCATGGTATCTACACACAAACTACGTACTCCCGTAAAAGTGCCTATTTTACACATCATGCGGTAAGTCCAGAAGTCGGGATTAGAAGGCCCTAGTATAATAGTTTTGAAGATAAACCCTTTAATAAACCAAGCACCTATCATAAAGACAAGGATGGCTGAAACGGATCGAATTAAATGCCATCTAAGAGCCTCTAGATGTTCAATGAATGTCATTTCATTGCCATCGTCTTTCTTTTTGTCGTCGTTGTCTTCGTCGTCGTCGTAATCTATTTCTGGAGATTGATCTAAAGCCATTTTATTTATTTTGAGCCTTCAAAAGTAAACAAAAAACCTTGTTGATATGAAGGTCAACAAGGTTTTAAAAATATTGATTCAATGTTGACAAATTATTGAAATAAGGGATAGTCTGCCATCCATTCATTAATCTCGTTTCTTACAGACGCAATGATGGTATCATTATCATGATTTGTCAACACTCTGTCTACTAAATCTACGACACGAACAAAATCATCTTCTTTTAAACCTCTTGTGGTCATTGCGGCAGTTCCTACTCTCATACCACTGGTTATCATTGCTTTAGCTTCGTCAAATGGCACCATGTTTTTATTCACGGTAATGTCGGCTTTGATAAGCGTGTTCTCCGCCAATTTGCCTGTGATGCCCTTTGGACGTAAGTCTATTAGAGCTAGATGATTGTCCGTTCCGCCAGAAATCACGTTGTATCCTTTTTTTACAAACTGGTCAGCCATCACATTGGCATTTTTCTGAAGTTGGATAGCGTAGTCTGTGTATTGGTCTGTTAATGCTTCGCCAAAAGCTACTGCCTTTCCAGCAATGGCATGTTCTAGTGGCCCTCCTTGAGTACCCGGGAAAACACCAGAGTCTAAAAGTGAAGACATCGTTCTCACTTTTCCTTTCATGGTTGTTTTTCCGTAAGGATTTTCAAAATCATTACGCATCATAATGACTCCGCCACGGGTTCCTCTTAGGGTTTTATGAGTGGTAGTGGTTACGATATGGCAGTGGTCAAAAGGGTCATTCAAAAGGCCCTTAGCTATCAAACCAGCAGGGTGAGAAATGTCTGCTAAGAGAACGGCTCCTATCTTATCTGCTACATGTCTTAGCCTTGCATAGTCCCAATCTCTAGAATAAGCCGAAGCTCCACAGATGATTAGTTTTGGCTTTTCAGCCAATGCTTTTTGTTCTACTTTGTCCCAGTCTATAAGACCCGTTTCTTTTTCAACACCGTAAAAATACGGTTCAAAATATTTTCCAGAGATATTAACCTTGGAGCCATGGGAAAGGTGACCTCCATGTGATAAATCAAAGCCTAGAATTTTGTCACCAGGATTAAGGCAAGCCAAGAAAACTGCAGTATTGGCCTGGGCTCCTGAATGTGGCTGCACATTAGCCCATGTTAGGCCAAAGAGCTCTTTCAATCTTTCAATGGCAAGCGTCTCAATTTCATCCACTACTTCACAGCCGCCGTAATAACGTTTTCCGGGAAGCCCTTCAGCATATTTATTAGTGAGCACACTCCCAGTGGCTTCCATCACTTGCTGAGATACGAAGTTCTCAGAAGCAATAAGCTCAATGCCGCGAAGCTGCCTGTTATGCTCTTTTTGAATAAGGTCGAAAATGGTTGTATCTCTAGAAATTGAAGTAGCCATTAAAGCGATAATTTTGATTTTAGAAATTAAAGTGCAAAGGTACTTTTTGACTTAGAAAAACTCTAAGAAATAATAAGTTTTAGTCCTATAAAATTGAAATAGTTCAATTCCATTAGTATTTATTAGCACCAAAGGAACAGCCTAGTCTTCAAGGGTTTGCTCCTCTGCCATCACAGCAGCATCCGAAGGTTCGTCATTTGGCAATACCACCTCTTCTACGGGCTTAAAATTTCCTTGTGATAGGATTTGTTCTGGCGTTTGCTCGTAAGGAATCACCTCTAATAATTTAGTGACATTGATATCAGAAATGATGTAGTCATCTACGGAACCAAGTCGCTCTCTTAAGGAGTCGTAAGCTTCTTTAATATTCTCTGCATTGATGAGCATCACTACAGCCGTTTTTTTCTCTGTTTTAGTTTTCTCATCAAATATGATGTATTGCACACGGCACTTAAACCAGTTCTCTGCACCATTTTCTACCATGAAAACCTCTACCAATTTCATTTTGGTGATAGAAAACAGTTGGAAGTCTTGACGGCCATTGGCCAAATACTGATAACCTCTGGTCTCTGCATCTGTGTAAGAAACTGCATCAAAAAGATAGGCTTCTGTAACATTTACTACTTTGTCGCCTTCGGCAACTTGCTGATACTTTATTTTAATTTGAAACCAAGAAGTGTTCATAAGTATAGGTATTCTGTTTAGAAATGGAAGCCACAAAACTAAGGTTTCATGCTTGATTCTACGGGATTGTTTTGTCTTAAATTCTTTAGAAATTAGGACTACTCTTTAAATAAGGATTCCAAATGCTAGAAAGCATGGTTTTGGAGTGCTATGAATGTGGTGTTTGAAATTGTATTCCCTATTTTTGCCCACTAATTTTAAGGAAATAAGATGGCAAGAGAAAAGATATTTTTCACACCAGGCCCAGCAGAGTTGTATCCGAAGTTTGAGTCCTTTGTTCAGGACTTTATAGACAAGCAATACGGCTCTATTTCGCACAGAAGTGCAGCCTTTAAAAAAATCTATGAGCATACAGACGAGGCCTTGAGAGAATTGCTTGTCATTCCACAGGAACATGCTATCATGTTTACGGGTTCAGCCTCTGAAATTTGGGAGAGAATCCTTCTCAACTGTACAGAATTGGAGACTTTCCACTTGGTCAATGGTTCCTTTAGTAAGAAGTTTTATAGCTATGCAAAAGACATAGGAAGGCATGTTCATAGCATGGAGAAACCCATGGGAGAGGGCTTTTCATATGGAGAAATAGAAGTACCCGAGTATGCAGAGCTTATTTCTACGACTCAAAATGAAACCAGTACAGGCGTACAAATGCGTGAGGCAGATATTCATAAACTAAAACGGAGTCATGCTGGAAAATTAGTGGCCGTAGATATGGTTTCCTCCGCTCCGGTGCCTGAGATTGACCTTGGACTTGTTGATACCGCTTATTTTTCCGTCCAAAAGTCTTTCGGTTTGCCGGCGGGCTTAGGAGTTTGGATAGCAAATGAAGCCTGTCTGGAGAAAGCAAATATGATAGAGGCGAAGTCTGGCAATAGCATGGGAGCCCATCATAGGCTTTCTGACCTGTGGAAACAAAGTAAGGCTTATCAAACGCCATCTACGCCTAACGTAATGGGGATTTATCTGCTTGGCCGTGTAGCCGAGGATATGAATATGAAGGGAAGGGCGGCCATTCAAAAAGAAACCGACCAAAAGGCTAAAAAGCTTTATAATTATTTTGAAAATAAAACTGGTTTCTCACTAGCTGTGGAAAGGCCAGAACATCGCTCCAGAACGGTGGCCGTGATAAATACGGAGGCAGA
>Ga0075117_1001755_pt1 | contig 13110 bp, 14 predicted proteins | sample AntAceMetag02UKJ_FD_69789 | JGI IMG/M metagenome (GOLD analysis project Ga0075117, IMG submission 69789) | Saline lake microbial communities from Ace Lake, Antarctica - Antarctic Ace Lake Metagenome 02UKJ | ecosystem: Environmental > Aquatic > Non-marine Saline and Alkaline > Saline | place... | reverse complement strand
ACTAGACCACATCACAGCGCTGGCAAGGCCTGGCCCTTTGGGTGGTGGTGCGGCCAACACCTATACCGATATCAGCAACGGAAAAGCAAAGCCGTCATTTGCTCACGAGTCGATGAAAGCGTATTTGGAAGAGACAAACGGCGTGGTTCTGTACCAAGAGCAAGTCATGAAGATCGTTCGTGAGTTGGGCGAGTTCTCGTGGGCGGAAACATCAGCAATACGAAAGGCGATGAGCGCGAGAAAAGGCGTTGAATATTTCGACCAACGCAAAGTGCAATTCGTCAAAGGCTGTAGCAAGAAAGGAATTGAAGAAAAGATAGCAGAAGATATTTGGCGCGACATTTGCTCGTTCGGTGCGTGGGGGATGAATGCCTCTCATACTTGCAGCTATGCCATGATCAGTTATTGGTGCGCGTATTTAAAATGCTATCACCACGTTGAGTTCGCGGCCGCGCTCCTTCGATCAGCGAAGGATAATGAGCAGACAATCGAAACGCTTCGCGAGCTTCAAAAAGAAGGCGTTGAATACTCGCCATTCGATCTCGATCTGTCGAGAGAGAACTGGGCAGTCATCGGCGGCAAGGTGGTTGGAGGCTTCATGAACCTTCACGGGATTGGCCCTGCCAAGGCAGCGATCTTGGTGAAAGCTCGTGACGAGGACACGTTGACTGAGAAGCAGTTCATCACGATTAGCAACGCAGAGGTGAGCTTCGAAAATCTCGAAGAGGCGCGCACACGCTATCCAGATTTGTACGCTCATCCTTCTCATTATAACATCTCCGGCCCTATTAAAGAATTTGCCGATCTCGAAGACTACGAAGCCGCCGTGGTGATCTGCAAGTTGGTAAAGAAAGAGCGACGAGACGAGAATGAAACGGTGCGGATGAATTGGCGTGGCGGCAAGAAGTATGACGGCCCATCACTGTTCCTCGATCTGCTGGTGGTTGACGATTCAATAAGCAAGCCTGCCATCGCTCGCTTCCGGCCGGAGCTGTGGCAGACGCATGGCGAGCTTATGGCAGACAGGGCGATTGATGGTCAGGACTGGTTCATATTTCGAGGCAAATGGCTGAAGCAATTCAGTATGTTAATAATCAAGAAGGCCAAGTGTCTTACTAATGAGGAGTTATTCAATGCGAAAGCCTGAGCAAAAAGTCTGGGATACCTTTAAGCGCCACATCGATTCGAGCGCGCGTGAAGTCAAGTATGAGCGCATGGAGAACATCGTGTCAGTTGGAACGCCTGATGTTTATACGAAGCCGCGCCATAACGTGGACACGTGGATCGAGCTGAAAGCGCCACACGCTCCTGTTCGTGATAGTTCGCTATTGCTTTCCGGCTCCTGCATAATAAGAACAGAGCAGCGAAACTGGCATCACTCGCACACCGTCGATTATCACGGCCGCAGCTACATTTTGGCACGCGACGACAAGGGCGAGCTTTACCTTTGGCACGGCTCGCTGGCACTAACTCTGAACGGCATGTCGCACAAGGAGTTGCGCGAGGCATGCATTGCCAATACATGGGCAGGAATTGTCAATCACTTATTCGGAAAACGATCATGAAATTACCACTACTTGAAAAACAGATTGAGGCGTTCGAGCTTCAAAAGCACCGTGAGTTCTTCGCGCTATTCGCGGAGCAAGGCACCGGCAAGTCTGTCATGGCGCTCGCCGATCTGGAACGAGTCTATTTGAATAAGGACGTTAACGCTGCGCTGATCATCGCGCCTAATGGCGTCCATCGGAACTGGGCCTTGCGCGAGATCCCAAAGCACCTTGACGTGGCGCACATCGCCATCCCTTACGTGTCAGGGCGAGTTTATTTCAAGAAGGCATACGAGGCGATGATGAAGTCATCCCACCAGCTTAAGATCCTTTGCATGAGCATAGACAGCGCTGTCACGAATCAGGGCTTTGATCTTGCGGCTTCCTTCCTCCGGCAAACCGATGCATGGATGAGCGTGGACGAGTCCCAACGCATTAAGAATCCAAAATCCAAGCGCACCAAAATGGTATCCAATCTGGGCAGGCTCGCGATCATCAGACGGATCTCGACAGGCACCGCAGCGACCAACGCGCCTCATGACGTCTTCTCTCAAATGCAATTCTTGCAGAAGGGATTGTTGGGCACGAATTCATACAGAGCCTTCGTGGCACAGTACACCCGTCTCATTCCAGACGATTCAGCGCTGGTCAAGAGCATCATGCTGAAGACGCGCGAACGAGGCGAGGCCGCAGCGCGCTCCGAAGGGCGAGCGTACCACCACAATGATCGGATACCGCCGCCGCAACTGGCCGTCACGGATCGACATGGCAATAAGATCTACCAGAATCTTGACGAGCTTCACGCGCTCCTCGCGCCTCACAGCTTCAGAGTGCTGAAAAAGGAATGCATGGATCTGCCAGACAAGATCTATGAGCCGTTATATTTCGAGTTGGATCCAAAGCAGCGCACGGCCTATACTCTACTCAAAGAGGAGTTGCGGATTGAGCGCGACAATGGCATGATCGAAGGCTTCCAAAAGCTATCGATAGGCACGAAGCTTCAACAGATCACCAGCGGCTTCATCATGGCTCGCGGCGATGTCTTGGAGTATCGCGAGAAGCACCCGCGCATCGAATTGCTCGCGGCTGTCTTGGAGGATCTGGAAGGCCAATTCATTATCTGGGCAAAGTTCACGGCAGAGATCGAGGCGATCACCAAGCTGCTTCGGAAGCTCAAGATCAAGGCCGCAGCTTATTACGGGAAGACTCCCAAAGGCAAGCGTGACGAGATCATCGATGGATTTCAAGCTGGGGAGATTCGGGCATTTGTTGGCCAAGCGAAGGCTGGCGGAACTGGCCTGACGTTGACGAATGCCGATGTGGTCATTTACTATAGCAGCGATTTTTCGTTGGAGGATCGACTACAGAGCGAGGATCGGAGCCACCGTTATGGAACGACAGAGCCGGTGCTGTATATCGATTTGATAGCGGAGAATTCTATTGATGAAAAGATCCATGCCGCGCTTCACTCGAAGGGCGACATGGCCAAGGCGATTATGGGCGAGCTGGATTGAGGTAGAGATGCTATAATTGAAGTGAACGCAGAAGTAAAGCACTTTGATAAAAATAATTCCCATGCTGCGCGGAAGCGATTGACTTAGGAGTTTTGGCGCAGCCGCAGCACAGGAATTACATCAGGCTCGAAGGAGATTGTGCGCTTCGACTAATGCCAAAGCGATCCGGTTACAGACTGCTCCGCGCTTCTCCTTGATGATAGACTTCCGGTGAATGAACTCCGGCTCGATAATGATCGCTGGACATCTCGTCCGTTCAAGGAAGAAGTCAACTCCATTCTCTGGATCCATTCGATAGTATCCTGCTTTGATTCCGCGATCAGGCTGAATAAGTTCTGCCATGGCAAGTTGGACTATTGACGCCAACGCAATTCCGTCCTCGCTATTAGGATAGTGAAGCGTCTCGCAACCTTTCCCTATGCGATTGCCATCAGAGTCCGCTGCGCTGTTGAAGTGAATCTCGACAGCTATTGATCTTGAAGGATCTCGTTGGTTAATGTAATTCACTTTATCTTTAAGAAAGCCCAGCGGGACAGGCATGGAGATGTCCTGCGGCAATCGTTCTGTGATGAGCTCACGCCAAACCACGGCTTCGTCGAATTCGGTGAAGCCGTCATAGCTCGCGCCGGTTTGCTTTTGGTGATGGCCTGCTGAAACAAATATCATGGCTATTTCCAGTTGAATGAATGAATGGGTAAACCGCGCGGCCCTTTCCTGTCAGTCTTGACGTTGTCTATTTTGAAGACGCCAGAGTGCAGCAACTCACAGATAGACGCCTCGTCATGCTTTCGAAACTCGACGAGATCGAGCATGGGCGCGGCGAATGGATCAAGCAATATAATAGATGACTCTGCTTGATCATGGCCTTTGAACGGGTGAGGATTTTCATCCATGGCATCGTTTTTCGATGCAGGGTTGACAGGAATAAAGATTGTTTCTGCCTTCGCGAAGTCTTGTATATATCTTCTCGCGTTGCCTGTCTCGATGGAATGCTTTAAAGAGACACCGGCGATATTCTTGCGCTCTTGAAAGGAACCGCGCAATAAATCTTTTTCTGAGTCAAGGATTATTTTCACATCGGCGGCGCGCGTGTTCCATGGAGGATCTTCTGAAACAGAAGCTCGAAGGATCTGGCCCGTATTGTTGTCTATTTGCGCATAGATAAAGAGCGGTACTTCACCATCTCCCATATCATACGGCGGCGATCCCTGCAGATAGTAGTTAGTTGCAAACGCAGTTTCTGATCCAGAGCCTGCGTCGTTGACGAAGGCCGCGTGCGGAAGGACATCTGAAGCTCCTAAGGCGTCACGGCCTAATCCTACAAAACGAATATCAGTGCTGGTCGCTCTGATGTGAAATCCTAAAAGGTACTGGCTGTTGATTGTGACATAACCAGTTTCCGAGAATAAGATTGAAAGGCTATTCTCTGTGCTGGCGATGTTTAGTTCCGTGACTCCGATCACCCCTGCGCTTATACCCGCAGCGACTATCTCCGGCGCTCCTGCGTCTCCATTGGCAAGCGCGGTAATGTCAGCTTGCAGATTGTTCATCTGCGCTGATGTCAGCTCTTGGTTTATAACGAATGTTTGGCCTGTCCAAGTCATTTGATTTTCCTATGTCAGTCTGTGCGGCCCATCGAGGTTCGACGAGTCCAGCGTGAAGGGAATCACAGTTTGCGTTCGGTCTGCTTGAACTGTGATCTTGCCTGTATTGAGATCGATGTCCTGTTGAAGTATTCTATATGAATCGGCTATTGAGAAAAAAGGATCTGTGACCGCGACCGTCTCGCCGATGACTCTGAAAACTAAACCCAAATTTGACTCTATGGTAAGCTTATCGTCCGGCTCTGCATTCGCCAAAAGGCTGCGCTGTGCTAAATTGAGCGCGGAAGAACTGTCAACAAACCAGAGCGCATTGTCTTCAATCAGATTCTCGTGAAGGCCAAAGCTGTTAACTGAGCCGGTGCTTTGTTGCGATATAGTAAACTGATGGCCTGAATCCTGATCGTATCCGCCAGCGACATACTGCCGGTTGATGACGTCGGCAATGTTGAATTCTAAACTCAGCCGCGAGTTCTCGACGCCAACAGACGATACTGCCGCATCGGCAAGGCTGAACCGATGAAATGACAGCCGGTTGTTTTTTATAAAGATAGCGCTGTGGGTTTGCCGTGCTATCTTTCGCAAGACTTCGGTGCACTTCTGGCCATCGAAACGGCCGCGCATGAATACTCCATCGCCGCTGAATACTGCGGCCCACGCCTGAAAATCGACATAGTCAATATCAGAGTTGCTGGAAGTCTGCGTGGTGTCGTATCCGCCAAAACTCGTGACGGCCCACCACGCGATATCCGAAGGCAAATAATTTGAGCCGACATATTCCGCAGGCTCGTCTGGAGTGCCGACTTGGCGGTTGGACAGGCCTTCGAATTTGTCTGCGATGGTCAGCGTGCACCGGCCATCTTCGTACTTCACGCCGCGCACCGTTCCGGCGAACAAGTCAATCGATTCACTCGTTTGATTGTTGGTGAATGCATATCTGTATATGGTGTCGTTAATCGTATTGAGAATATAAAGATATGCTCCATCAGGAGATAGCGTCATGCCAAACACGCTCGCGGTTTGGGCGCTGGGGTCATAGACTACTTCAGGATCGCTTGCAGTGTTCAAGTCGTAAGCAGTAGACAAGTCGATCTGATTGATTTCGTCACCTGATTCGCCAACCACATATAGCCGTGTGCCATCAGGCGAGATCGAAATATTGGCGGGTGTCGAATCCATCGTTGTAGTGTCGAATCGATACGTGCTATCGCTTGCGGTGGTGAGATCGAAGCCTGTCGATAGATTGATCTGTGCTACGTTATCAGTCACGTTGTCCACGACATATAATCGTGTGCCATCAGGACTCCAGCAGTGGCCGCGCGGAGTATCCAAGAAGATATCGAAGCTGAATGACAGCGTCTCCTGAATCGCGCTTGCCGTTGCAGGTTCATACGCGACGGCAAGGTCATACTCATACAAATTGTCCAATATGCCGGAGACCATAACAAACATCTTAGTGCCGTCACCACTAAAGGTCACTGAGTTGGCTGATGAATTGGTGAATTGCAGATCCTCACTATCGCCGGCATAGAAAGCGGTATCCAAATTCCATGGCGTCGCACAGTTGTGCTGCCAAAGCTCGCCTGAACTATCTATCACATAGAACTTCGTGCCATCAGGAAGGAAGACCAGCGACACCGCAGCATTACTGGTTGTCGTGCCCACATCAATCGAATCGATATATGCCAAGCCATCAACTTCCTTCTCATAGCCTTCGCCTTCGCGCCAACCAACGCCAACCAACGCTTCGCCTTGCAATTTGGTCTTGTCGGTGCGAAGGAAGTTCATGGCCTGATCTTCATTCGCCAATTGTAGGGTTAGAGTCTTCGCTTGAACGTCGTCCCAGCCGCGCTTGAACTTCGGCCACTTAATTACTCGCGATGAATAATCACTTCCGCCGAATGTGAATGAGCGACTTGGCGCTGATGTTTTCTTGAGCGCCATGCTCGTGAAGAACGAGGTGACGTCGTAGCCTGCCATTAGTAAGTCTCCAACTCAATCGTTCCCTTGAACAGGCTATCATAAGGCTTGTGATTCTTCGTGATAGGTGATTTCTTATTGGTCAGGTGAACTGAATATACTGCGGTATCGCCGACCTTCATCCAGAGCAGATCGGCGCTCGTGTCCCACCATGAGTTGACTATCGACATAGTGGCCGAATCGACATACATCACGCCCATTGATATCCGGCCAAATGATCCCCACAGATATCGGTACTGCGAGCCTGCAGGCGGTCGGTCAACGCTCTCGATCTTTTGGCGGCCGTTGGCATAATCATATTCAGGATCGATGTCAACTCCGGTGCTGCTGTTAATGAAAAGTCTATGGCTCATCAGCTCGCTCTCTCGGTTGCCTGCGGCCGGACTCCGCGATCATCAAGCCGATCCATCGCAGGAATTAATTTGGTGCCAATGAACTCTTCCAGCTCGTGGCGCTCGATGGCATCGAAGCTCGATGCAGACGTGTGAATTGTGATGTCCACCGATCCAATGGTGGTTCCGCCTCCGCCAGAGCTTGAGAGGAAGTCAGTGAGATCTCGATTCTGTTTTGGGCTCACGATACGCTCGCCCTTGTTCACCAAGATGGTAGTCTCTTCAGGCACATATCCAAGGCCGCCATGCGCGCCAGCCTTGACGAAGTTCTGGGCATAAGCTGAATGAGCCGTGGCCACGGCCGGTGCCGTCATATTGATCGGCCAAGGAGCCGCAGACATTGTGGCCATGGTATTCGCACCGGCCAGACCGACAGCGCCTTGTCCCATGATGACTCGTTGGATCTTCAGCGCGACATAGGAGGAGATGATTTGCTTCATCACTTGCTTGAGTAAAAGTTGCGCCGACTTCGCGAAGCTTTCGCCGTCCACGATAGCAGCGCCGACAGAATCGCCGATGGCCTTCGTTGTATTGGCCATGATGTCGAATACAGATCCTGCGAACTCTTCGACAAAGCCTTTTTGATCTCCCATAAACGCTGCGCTCTTCTCCATAAAGATTGACGTGAAGGTGTCGGTCTTCGCTTGAATAGTCTCTTGAGTGTCAGCGACTACCTCGCCGAAGACTTCCATGTTGGCAATCATCGCGTCTGCTTGCTGTTTAGCCAAGGCCGAATTAACACCGAACATATCATACAGGGCCGCGCCAGTATCGGCGGCTCTGGCCACTACGATGTCAGTGATTGAATTAAATGCGTCAGGTATCGCTCCCATTTCGTTGACTGCGGCTTGCGCTGCATCGTGAATGATCTGAGAGAATGGTTTAGCGATATCATTGCCTGTAAGTAAATCGAAGACGTGATCTAGTGCGCCTTTCCCAAACTCCTTGAATGCCGCCCAAGCCGCACTGAACGATGCAACGAGGATCTGGGAAAAGTAGGGTGCGATTGCAATCAACGAGTCTGCCATTCCAGACAACATTCGCTTAAAGCCTGTAAATATATTAGTGATCGTTTCAGCGAATGTATCGACATCAAACAACCGGCCGAAAAAGCCGCGCACCGAATCGATGACTTGACCGGTCATGATTCCAAATCGAATCATGACGGCAATCGCATTCTTGGCAAATGCCACGATTCGTTCTCGATTGTTCGCGATGAAATCAGCAAAGCTATTTTGCAGGCCGGTCATCATTGGGATGAGCTCATTGCCAATCCCCATGCTCAGGCCTCCGAAGGCAGCGGAGACTCGCGTGACAGAGTCCTTGTATTTCTCTGCGTTCGCCGTTCCTTGCTCGGTCATGACGCCCCCAAGAAATTCCAGATCGCGCGCAGCTGCCCTGAATGATTCAGATCCGTTCTCCATGGTCTGTAGCATCGACACGCCTTCTGAATCGAATAACTTGAATGCGAGCCGCACCTTATTGGCTTGGCCGTCAACACCTTCGAGCGCGTCCGCCACTCTGTCCATTTGCTGATCTAGCGGCAATTTGGCAAGGACTTTCGCATTGATTCCCAATTCAACTAGTGCGCCTTTTGCTTCGCCCAGTCCTTCTCCGGCCTCTGCCACACGTCGTGCCATGCGTTGCAGCGCCATGTCAAACGTCTCAGTTCGAATTCCGCCAAGCTCCGCCGCGTGATGATACGCAGACAGTTTCTCAGTCGCGATTCCAAGCCGCAGGCCCATCTTCGCGACCTTGTCTTGAGAGTCGGCGACCTTGTTAACGAATAGCGTGACGGCTGCGGACGCAGCGAGCGAGGTGACGGCAATCGCCTTGGTGGCCTTAACAGCAGAGCGCGCCATGGCTGCTGTCGATTTAGTGACCGATCCTGCAACAGACTTGAATGCGCCTGACGCTTTATCGACTCCTTTGATGGTGAACTCAACTACATTACTCATTCATTATCGCTCCAATCTCTTCTTTCACTATCGAGAAAATGTCCGGCACTGGAGCTTCCTGCTCCAAGTAACTTCTGCCATCAGGCCAGCACCATTGCTCCACCCCGGCCCTAGTTCTTATCGTGCAGCCCAACACGATCATCGTCCATGCTTCACAGCTTCTGCCGTGAATGATTATTCCGCGCGCGACGCCTGTACGTCTGTAGACGTGCTGGGCTGCGCGTCTGAGTTTCCCTCTTCGGCCGGAGTCACTTTTGACTTCTCCAGAAGGCCAACGGCAATGTCGGACACCAGCTCGAAAAAGTAAGACTCTTCCATGACGTCTTTCAGCTCCATCGGATTTTTTGCTGCGTCTGTTAGGCCGGAGATCGACACGACATGCTCAGGTAAATAGTCGCGCGCGAAGGCGATGATGTCAGAAGGCTTCAGGGACACTTTCTCGTCCTTGCCTGTAACTCCCATCATGTCGGTTATGGCCAACATGCCGTTGGTGCTTAGTCGCTTCATTTCGACTTTGATGTCATCGCCATCGAAGGAAGTTTCATGCAGAACTGTTTTTGTAAAATTACTCACTGTGTGAATCCTCTGGATTAATAAACTGCGAAGGTGTTGGTCAAGGTGATCGCGATAGCCGTTGCTGAACTAGTGTGATACTTCGCGACTCCGGTGAAGCCAACTTCCATTTTGCCCTTGCCTGCGGATACAGGCTTGAAGTCGATATATCGAAATGCTGGTATATCGAATTCGATTAGATCCGGCCCGCCAGAGCCGACATTCAACGGCCCCGCAAATGCAACATTCATAGCCTGCATACTCGACACGAGAAATTTCTGATATTCAACTTGGTCATCGAACACCAACGTCCCACTGACATCGATGGCTCGATCATCGGTGCGCTTGACTCGCGAAGGATACTTGGATCCATTCAGGGTATGAGTCGCTTCCAGCTTGTCGTCGATCTTGATAGTCAGCGCTTTCAGATCTGCATTGGCCGCGCCGTCAAGTTGGATGGAACTGCTATCCCACGTGAATCGCTTTCCGGCCTCGTATGATGGTGCGATGTCAACATTTTGCGCGAAGGTTCCGCCAACGAAAGTTGCCTTGGCCGTCAAGAATTCCCCGTTGGAGGCTCCGAACTCGATCATGCTGACGTTCATATCAGAGAACAAGGAAGCAGAGCCGCCATCGTCCATATGCTTCAGCACCGTGATCGGATCGCCAGCACTGTACTTGTCAAAGTCAGCGGTGCGCGGCTTGAACAAGTGCACGTATGACGACGACGGCGTGGCCACCGATGCTGGACCCATCAAGGCACGAAGGAGGACTCCCAGCGGAATCGATTTGGCATTCACCGAAAGATCGCCGCCGATGACCTTGGCCCCTTCATAACTTTCGCCTTCGTCAAAGGTTCCGTTGTTCGATCCGTCTACCAGAGGCGGAATGTCTAAGCCAATACTTTCTTCAAGGTATTGCATGTGGTGTAACGAGCTAACATTGGCCGTTCCAAAAGAGTTCTGGAAACATAGAGCCAAGTGAGCTTTTTGATTATAGCTCATGATTTCTTCTCCTGCTTTGCAACATTAACAACGGCCAGACCTTGAAATATAAAACTGTCGGCCAACTCTTTGGGCAGCGCTATCACAACTCCTTTGCTCACAACGCCATGGGTTGGGATCGTGCGCTCTTCGCCGATCCATTTCACTTCTTCGTTCATTCTGCACTCACCTCTAATGTCATCTCAATTATTGCTGCTTGGAAAAAAATCGTTGATTCGTCCTCGACGATGTAAGAATAAGACACGCCGATTTGCTCGATCATATCGATCATCCCGCGCAGCGTAGTGTCTTGAATAATCGCACGGATAACGGCCTCAACATGCTCGTCGAGTTCATCTTCAGTTGCTGCGCCAGACTCGAAGTTGGCTGCTTGAATTACCAACCGGAGAAGCGGTTTACCAGTCCAGTGATCTGGGCCGTTGCCAAGCGTCTCTGGGTCGAAGTCAACACGGCCGCGATAGATCCCAATCCATGGACAACGGTCAGGATTGTCGTTGATGATCTCGCCTCGCTCAATATCGAAGTCATTGAATTGAGGATCGCTATTCAGCATGTCCTCAACGGCAGCAGAGATCGCGCTGGAACTTATCATGTCAGGCCTCGCGCCACGTGGCGATTGAGTAATTCAAATAGTGCACGCTGCACATCTGATTCTACAGGAAGCATCCTGCGCTGCGGCACGCCATTGCCTTCTTCGTGCGGCTTCGAATACGGCAATTCAGATCCAATCCCTGCATTGCGATCAGACGCGAATGGTCTGAATGATAATCGAAGCGCGCCGGTGTCTTGAAGAAGCTTCGCGGTGAGATCTATGGGCGTGCCTTTCCTTTTCCGGCCACCGGCTTTAAATGGTGCCCATGAGTCGGTGCCTAGTGCTTGGCCTTCTGCTTTGAAGTTTCGCTTCACCCAGCCGTCCAGAAGGATCGCTGCCTTCTTGTGGAAAGGCAATAGGTCGCTTACTTCCATAGTCATGCGCTTGAATCTGACTTTCAACTCTGCCGTGGTCGGCTTGGATGAAACCGTGATTCGTCTAATTCCGATCATCACGCAAATCCTCTAAACGGTCAAGATCAATCCGATCATCCAACGGCCCAAGCATGCTGAAGGTCGATTCATAATTCATTTCAGTACTCCAGACCGCCGCGCCGACCGATTCAATGTAGACGTTATCAGAGTCCATCAAAAGCACTTCGAAATTCATGACAGCATTAAGCCGTGCAAGAGCGTCGGCCTGAAGCTTATCAATGCCCTTTTCTTTTCTGAAGTTCGCGCGACAGTACGCCAAATCAATCGCGATGTCGGTCAGCAAAGGCGGCTTGCCAGCGACAGGCACCGTGAATAGTTTCGCCAAGTAGCCATTCATGTAGGCTTCAATTCCCGCGATGAATGATTCTTGCATTTCAGTATCGTCCATCTGCTTTCCCATGGTCGGGTAGCGGCCAGTGACATCGGCATAATCGGCATATGATCCCATCAGTCAGTTCCTCCTGTGACGGCTTTAATTGTGGCGCGCTTTCTGTAAGGCTTCGCGCTTATTGTGGCGAGCGTTTCAGCGACATACAGGCCAATGGAATTCGGCAAAGTCATGGCCGCCCAATAATGGCCGTTGCCAGAACTCGTCATGGACTCAGAACTGACTAGCGTGTCAGATCCGTTGAACAACGCCGCGCTGATTGCGCTTGGCGTTACGGCCGAATTAACCCACGTCACCTTGACTGTAGTGCCAATCAGCTTTTTTAATATCGCGCTCATTAATGAATCCTCATAATTATTGGGCTGTCCTCTATCGAGACGACAGCGCCGGAATCTTCGATGGCCATCTCAATATTGTATACGTTAACGACGCCCATCAAAATGTCAACAGCAATGATTTGCTCGCCGTTGAGAATCAATATTATCTGACCTTCATCGGCTTCAATCTGAACGACGGTCATCTGGGATGGCACGCTAATTTCAGCGCTCTGGCCTTCAGTCGATTCAGTCTGAGCGCCTACAATCTGCAGGACTGCTTGGACAGCAGCGCTCTGGCCTTCCGTTAGTTCTATCTGAGTCGATGTTATATTAAAAGTGGCGAAAGAATCAGCGGAAGCCGTCTGGCCTTCCGTTAGTTCGGTCTGGGCAATCTCTAGCAGGCTGATCGCAGCAACAGCAGCGGCTTGGCCTTCCGTTAGTTCGGTCTGCGACCCTGTTATTGAAATTAATTGCTGAATAGAAACTGCTTGGCCTTCCGGTAGTTCGGTCTGCGACCCTACTAATGAAATTAATTGCTGGGCAGAAACTGACTGTCCCTCTGTTAGTTCGGTCTGGACAACGACTATCGACGCTGACAACACGCTCGACAGGGAAACTGCTTGGCCTTCCGGTAGTTCGGTCTGCGACCCTACTAATGAAATTAATTGCTGCAAGGAAACTGCTTGGCCTTCCGGTAGTTCGGTCTGAGATCCCGCCAAAGTCGCTTCCAGCAAGCCCGCAAGGGAAACTGCTTGGCCTTCCGGTAGTTCGGTCTGCGACCCTACTAATGAAATTAATTGCTGCAAGGAAACTGCTTGGCCTTCCGGTAGT
>Ga0075117_1001749_pt1 | contig 13117 bp, 9 predicted proteins | sample AntAceMetag02UKJ_FD_69789 | JGI IMG/M metagenome (GOLD analysis project Ga0075117, IMG submission 69789) | Saline lake microbial communities from Ace Lake, Antarctica - Antarctic Ace Lake Metagenome 02UKJ | ecosystem: Environmental > Aquatic > Non-marine Saline and Alkaline > Saline | place... | reverse complement strand
CCTCAATCAATTCGACAGACAATGACCCTTTGTCGGCGTTCCGTGCATCCAATCTGGGATTTCCTATTGGATGGAAAATTCGGTCGCTATTGATCGGTTGGAGCCTGTTTCTGATTGCAGGATTTGGAATTGCGATTCAAACTACGCCCGATCCACGTGGATTTGGTACCCATCAACGATTTGGTTTTGCACCTTGTGTGATTCGAAATCAACTATCCATTCCCTGTCCCAGTTGTGGGATGACAACTTCCTTTTCACATTTTGTTCGAGGTCAGATCCGTCAGTCTGCCAAAGCCAATACCGCTGGTCTGGTTTTAGCATTGGTCTGCGTGGTGATGATTCCCTGGTCCTGGATCAGTGTTTATCACAAACGACTCTGGCTGGTCTCAAATCCTGAAACCGGTTTACTCTGGTTAATGTGTGGTCTCATTACGATCGCCCTGACCGAATGGTTTTTTCGATTGACTTTTTAAAAAATAAAACCCGTTCCAGATTTTTCGGAACACCACATCCCTTCCCTGTAAATTCAATTCTCAATCAGATCTTTCGGTTCATGCCAAGGATGGCAGAAAACATGCGAAAAATAAAACCGCTAACAAATACTTATACAAGCAACCTGCACTCGCTGGGAGTCGTATTGTTGTTCTTGATCTGTTTAGGGATCAGTGGATGTTCTCTGGGCGTCATGGCGGGAAAAATGCTTTTTGGCGACCCGTTGAGAACCTGTGAATTTACCAGCCGGACGAAAGTCGATCTGTCTGAGGGGACTCAAAAAGTTCTTGTCATCTGCTCGACCCCCGAATCGATTCGATCGGACTACCCGTCGTTAAATTATGACTTACTCGAACAGATTAGCTACAATCTAAAACGACATGATGTCAAAATGATGGACACAGGTGAGATTGCTACCTGGCTCGACGATAATGGCGGAGTCTGGAACGACGTTGATGAACTGGCAGAAAATTTTGACGTCGACTATATCATTCATGTCGACATTGATGAATTCGATTATCGTGAACCAAACAGTCCCAACTTACTACGCGGAAAAGCATTTGGAAGTGTGTCGGCGTATGAAGTCATGGAAGTCGATGGAGTGAAAGGGGCTCTGGAAGTATTTGCCAGTGAATATACTTCCGAGTATCCAAGTCACATGCCGGTCTCCATTGAGTCGGAGTCACCTAAAGTCTTCAGGAAAAAATATACAGATCGCATTGCCGATCAAATTGGTCGTTTCTTCTATAATTATCATTCGGGAGATGCAATTTAACTCTTCCGTAAGTCATTCCAAAGTAGCGTCCAAAAACTAATTCGGAGTTGTGAAGGATCACACGATGACAACTTTTTCGTTCAGAAAGCAAGTTTACAAACAGTTTTTCAATGCAGTCTCAAAACTGGCATTGGTGTTCGTGCTCTGCACAACACTCTCTGGTTGTAATTATTTTATCCTGTTGGGATATTTGATTGGTGGTCCTCCATCAATTGAGCCGGACTTCGATGCCCAGACTCAAAAGTCAATGACCGACAAAGATGTCACGGTTGCCATCGTCTGTTATGCGCCACTCGAATTGCAGTACAACTTTGATGGGATTCATAATGACCTTGCTCGCTACACAACATTTCATTTGCACGAACATGGTGTGAAAGTGGTTAATCCAGATCGGATTCGTGCCTGGCTGGATGAAAACCCCGACTGGGACAAACCAGAAGAAATCGGTGAAGCGTTCGACGTCTCTTATGTGATTCATGTCGAATTACACGAATACAGTTTGTATGAAGAGAACAGTTCCGATCTCTATCGAGGTCGTGCCGAAGGTATGGTTACCGTTTATGAAATGGATGAAAATGGCGAAGGGGATAAACTTTACAGTAAAGAGATCACTTCGTTCTATCCATTACGCGCTCCCCGAGCGACTTCAGAGGTCACCTTCTCGAAATTCAAGAAAGAGTATCTCTCTCGCTTGAGTGATGAAATCGGTCGTCTGTTTTACGAATATTATCGTGGTGATGATTTCACACATGCGATCTAACCTGTATCCCGGTTGACTGTAGCGTCACTAAGACCATTTGAAACGAGTGGGATAGAATAAAAGACGCGATGGTGAATTGAGATGCGCGTTAGAGTGTGACGTTGTCAGGCAAATCAGACTCTCTAGCACTCTGCATACTTGCGTGTTCCGCTGCGACTGGTTAATTTTCGTAGCGGAAACGTGTGTGAAACGACACGCGATGAAACAGACGCCATTCCTTTCAGGGTGCGTATTTGAGATGTCTTACAGCAAACAAGAAGTCGTTGATCGTAGCCAAATCATCTTAGCGCATGCCTGGATGGTGCGAACTTTCGTGAAGCACAGTGATGAGGCCGAGGACTTTCCGGAACTAATGCATATCGCGCGTGCGGTTTTCGATGCATCGCGTGCGCTGGAAACGCGTGTTGATGACCACGATGCTTATCTAAAGATGCTGCGAAAAAAAATCGGCAAACTTCGAAAAGCCACCGATCAATTTGCGCTGGAAGCACCTGAAGCATCATTACACACGAATTTTGAACAGGCGGTCATTTCCATTCAAGCCTGCACCAAAGAGTTGGAAGAGCTGTTGGAACACGTGGAATAAAACCAGAACATGTTCGCACACAGTATCGGGCACGTTAAGTCGACGTTACTCGTCTTTGGTCGCATCCAGGACGGCCAAAAATGCCTTTTGCGGAATTTCCACCTGACCGAATTGTTTGAGTCGCTTCTTACCCTCTTTTTGCTTTTCCCACAGTTTCCGTTTCCGGGTGATGTCGCCGCCATAGCATTTGGCGGTCACATTTTTACGCAGAGCCTGAATTGTTTCTCGCGCAATAATCTTTCCACCGATGGCTGCCTGAATGGGAATTTCAAACTGATGTTTTGAAATTTCTACTTTCAGCCGTTTCACCAGCGCCCGGCCTCGGCGTTCGGATTGAGAACGGTGGACAATCGTCGAAAGGGCATCGACTTTTTCTGCCTTAACGAGGATATCCATTTTTACCAGATCAGCGGGCCGGAATCCGATGATTTCATAATCCATGGTTCCATAACCACGTGTTGCACTTTTGAGCCGATCGTACATATCGTAAACGATTTCAGCGAGAGGCAGCTCATAAATCAATTGCGCACGATTGGAGCCCACGTATTCGGTATTTTTATAGATTCCGCGTCGGTCTGCACACAACTGCATAATAGGGCCGATACTTTCCGATGGTAAGATAAACGTCACCAGAGCAATTGGTTCGCGGAATTCATCAATTTGTCCGGAGTCGGGAACCGTTTGTGGATTATCGATCAGTAACACTTCACCATTTCGTTGCAGGATTTCATAGGTTACGTTGGGTGCCGTCTGCAGCAGATCAATATTGAATTCCTGCTCCAGTCTCTGTTGAATGATTTCCATATGCAGCATGCCCAGGAAGCCACAACGGAAACCAAATCCAAGTGCATCACTGGTTTCTGGTACAAAACTGAAGCTGGCATCATTCAAACTCAGTTTTGATAATTCTTCCCGTAGTTTTTCAAAGTCGGTTGCTTCAATCGGATACATTCCACAGAACACCATTTGTTGTGGTTTTTGATAACCGGGCAGTGGTTTGTCCAGAAGATTTTTGGGATCGGCAACCGTGTCACCTACGTGAACGTGCTCCAGATCCTTCGCACCGCTGACAATGTACCCGACCTGTCCGGGACCCAGAGTTTTGCTCGGCACCATGTTGGGAGTGAATTGACCGAGTTCGATCACATCCAGTTTTGAGCCGCCACGCATTAAGACAACGGTTTGACCTTTTGAGATGGTTCCTTGAACAACACGTACATAAGTGACTACGCCTCGGTAGTGGTCGTATTTGCTATCGAACACGAGCGCCTGGAGTGGCGCGTCCGCTTCGCCTTTGGGTGGATCAATACGTTCGATGATGGCGTCGAGAACTCCTTCAATTCCAATTCCGTTTTTGGCGCTGATCATCAAGGCCTCAGTCGGATCCAGGCCGATCACGGTTTCAACTTCTTCCAGCACTTCATCAATACGAGTGACTGGCAGATCAATTTTATTGACGACTGGGATGATTGACAGATCCGAATTAATGGCAGCGTAAGCGTTCGCGACTGTCTGCGCCTGCACTCCTTGAAACGCGTCTACTAATAACAGGGCACCTTCGCAAGCTGCCAGACTACGGGAGACTTCGTAGTGAAAGTCAACATGGCCGGGAGTATCAATCAGATTCAGCTCGTAGGTTTCTCCCTTGTATTCATGATAAATGGCAACCGTGCGTGCTTTCACAGTAATCCCGCGTTCCTGTTCGATCTGCAAATCGTCCAGAATCTGGGATTTGAATTCTCTCTCGGTGATCGCGCCGGTTTTCAGTAATAACTGGTCGGCGAGCGTGCTCTTTCCATGATCGATGTGCGCAACAATGGAAAAGTTTCGAATCAATCGGGGCTCGGTTGCCATTTAAGTAAGTCTCGTAATTCTTTTTAAAATAACCTGGGGGAAATGAACCCGGCGTTGATAATTAATTTGCTTCCGCTTTGAGACTGGCAAGTCGGGCACAGCCAGCCGCTCCAATGTATCCCGCATTAGACCCCAGCCCAGCAAAGTCGATGATCGTATTTTCGTAAGGAACGCGAAATGCCCGGTGTTTGACTTCTTCGCGAATTCGATTCATAAAACGCTGGCCCAGTTCGGAATCCTTACCACCGAACGTGACCGCTCCCCCAAACAGAATCATATCCGGGTCGATGGTATGCATGATACTGGTTGTACCTACTCCCAGATACATGGCTGAGTCCATGACCAATTCGTTTGATAAGTCATCCCCTTGCTCTGCCATTTGTGCAATTAAAAGAGGTGTGAGTTCCTGTCCCGCTTCCAATTCCCCATTTAATAATGAGTCGCGACCTGTATCCAGTTCTTCCTGACATCGACGCACAAGAGATTTTGCTCCTGCGTAAGCTTCCAATGTTCCATATTGTCCGGAATCACATAAGCGTCCATTTGTCATTTGGATGATGATATGACCGCATTCGCTTCCATGTGAGTGCCGACCTTCAATGATCATGTCGTCTATAATAATACCACAGCCAATTCCTGTGCCCAGCGTCCAGAAAACCAGACTACGTACTTTCTGAGCACCTCCGATCCAATATTCTCCATAAGCGGCAGCATTGGCATCATTCTGGAAGATGGTCATTTTTCCAGAATAATGATCACTGATTACCTGCCTGATGGGAAACCCTTTCCAGGTAGGCAGATTGGGAGGATCTACAAACTTCCCGCCTGGAATATCCATCGTACCCGGAGCGGCAATCCCAATCGCTTTGATATCATGCATTGTAAACTGGCAATCAGTCAAAACGTCATCAATGGCGTGATAGATGTTGTGTAGTCCGGCATCAACGCCTTTATCCACATCTGTTTTTGTTTTGCTAAACGCCAGTGTTTGACCGGAATTATCTACGATGCCAACTTTGACATTTGTACCACCAATATCAACGCCGACAAAATAGGGCTCATTATCATTTGTCGGTTTCATGTTGTGAGTGGTTCTCTGATTCTAATGTGATATTGAAATCGATCTTTGGGGTGACCACAATCAATCCAAAGCAACGACTCGATTGAAGACGTAACATGATCCTTCACTGGCCAGGGGCAATCGACATCCGTTTATGTTCAGGCCCGCGTCACAGGGTGGAGTATAGCCGAGCCAACTGGATTGATGCAATCAACCTGAATACAGGCCGCGCTCAAAACCGGTCTCGACCAATTGTTCTTCATGCAAGTTAATTGTCGCGTCATTGAGAGGAAAATCAACCAATCAACTTGAATCAGAGCCGACTTGGGATTCTCCTGCTTCGTACTTGCTGCACAACAACTTTCAGGAAATTCGACAAGGCTGCGGGGAAACTCCTTGGCGCCCCGTCTGATTTGGGGGACCATTAAACAGTCCAGAAATGAAGTTTCTTTTACACAGACATCGATCAGCTCAGAGGCATGCTATGGTTTTTCAATTTCGAATGGTGGTTTTAGCATTGGGGTGCTGCTGCGGCTTGAGCTGCTTTACTGCTACATTAAAAGCGGCGCACCAGACAGGTCGTCCGAATATTGTCCTGTGTATGACCGACGATCAGGGCTGGGGGGAAACTGGTTTTAATGGTCATCCTGTTCTCAAAACTCCCCATCTTGATGATATGGCAGCCAGCGGATTACGCCTGGATCGTTTTTACGCGGCGGCTCCCGTCTGTTCGCCTACGCGTGGCAGTTTTCTAACAGGTCGGCATCCCAACCGTTTTGCCTGTTTCAGTTGGGGGCATACTTTACGGCCACAGGAAATCACAGTAGCGGAAGCAGTCAGATCAGTCGGTTATACGACAGGCCACTTTGGAAAGTGGCACCTGGGATCGGTTCAAGCAAATAGTCCGGTCAGTCCCGGCAATAGTGGATTTGATGAATGGGTTTCGAGCCCGAATTTTTATGAGAACGATCCCTTCATGAGCCACAATGGAGTGGTCACACAGCTCAAAGGTGAGAGTTCACGGGCGACAGTGGATGCAGCACTCAAGTTTATCAAACAGGCAGATAAGAAAAAGAAACCTTTTTTAGCGGTCATCTGGTTTGGAAATCCGCATACACCACATGAAGCGGTCTCAGAGCTGAAAGCGCTTTATAAAGAGCAGGATCCCAGTTTTCAAAACTACTTCGGCGAAATTACCGGCGTGGATCGCGCGATGGGGCATCTGCGTCGACAATTGAGAGATCTGGGTTTGGCTGAAAATACACTACTCTGGTTCACGAGTGACAATGGACCTCGTCCTCCACGTTATAAACAAGAAGCAGCACGTTCCCAGGCAACCGGTGGACTTGCCGGCTGGAAAGGTAACTTGTGGGAGGGAGGCATTCGGGTGCCATCCATGATTGAGTGGCCTGCACGCATCAAAAAACCTGAGACATCAGATGTGCCTTGTGGGACGATTGATATTTATCCGACCGTTTTGCAAATTGCGGGTGCGAAAGTAACGCATCAACCGCTCCTGGATGGAGTCAGTCTGTTACCTTTGATTGATGGAGAAATGACGAAGCGTTCCCGGCCGATGGGTTTCTGGACCTATCCTGCGAAAGGGCATCCTAAACGCAGTACACAAATATTGCTCGACCTTAAGAGCAAGCAGACACAGGAAAAGCCAAACCCACCTGGAGCGATTCCAGATGCAAATGTAGCCAGCCTGGAAACCAGGTATTCAAAAAATGAACTGCCGGGAGCAGCAGCCTGGATCGATGGCGATTACAAACTGCTGAAATCGATTTCAAAAAAGAATCAGGAAGAATATACGCTGTATCATCTCGGACAGGATCGTTCTGAGAAACATGATCTTGCAGGAGACGATCCCGGTCGGCTGAAGAAAATGAAAGCAGAACTGCTGGATTGGCAGAAATCTGTGGTCGACAGCCTGAATGGTAAGGATTATTCAGATTGATCGTTGCGGAAAATCAGTCCACATAAGATTAATAAAAGGCTTGTGATTACTTCCAAAACAGGCTGTTAAGGAAGTGGAACAGGCAAGATTCTCAGAGACGCGTTAGAACGGAATATGTGAAAATCCTGACTCGGAAGGGTTGTATGTTTGCATTTGCTGTTCGGTCTTTGCAATAATCGAATTTATAAACATTCATAAGGAAATCAAAAGTTTCGTACCCAACTGGGAGATCACTTTTCCTGCCGATTTCCTGTTTACTCACCTGTCACACTTGATTGAGGTTAATTATGAACTCGGGACCATTACGGCGGTTATTTAGTTTAGCGACGCTTTCGTTATTGATACTGACAGTGGCATTTACCGGCCCGTTGTTAGCAGAAGGTGCGAAAAAAGAATTAAGGGCGGGCATCATCGGGCTGGATACCTCGCATGCGATTGCCTTCACAAAGATTCTCAACACGGGAAATCCTACGGGAGATTTAGCTGGGATTCGGGTTGTTGCAGCTTATCCCATAGGAAGTCCGGATATTAAATCCAGTTATGAACGCGTTCCCAAATACACGGAAGACGTCAAAAAGATGGGAGTCGAAATTGTAGACTCCATTGAAGAACTCATGAAAAAAGTGGATGTCGTATTTCTGGAAACGAACGATGGTCGTCCTCACCTGGAGCAGGCGATTCCCGTGTTCAAAGCAGGGAAACCGGTTTTTATTGACAAGCCGATTGCGGGTTCATTAACCGACGCGGTTGCTTTGTTCGAACTATCGCGAAAATACAATACGCCGATGTTTTCTTCTTCTTCGCTTCGTTTTTCCAAAGGCGCACAAAATCTTCGAAATGGTGGCGAAGGCAAAATTACCAAATGCAGTACGCACAGCCCCTGTTCTTTGGAAAAAACACATCCAGACTTATTCTGGTATGGAATTCATGGAGTCGAAACACTGTTTACAGTGATGGGCACTGGTTGCCAGACAGCGACACGCACTGTGAGTAACAAGGATAAGGATGAAGTCGTGGGGCAATGGTCCGGAGACCGCGAAGGTAAGTTTACTGGTGTCCGCAAAGGATCTCCCTCCGGATATGGCGGCACTGCTGTCGGGAAAAACGGAGAAGTTCCCGTGGGTGGCTATGACGGATACAAGCCTCTGCTCGTTGAAATTGCGAAATTCTTCCGTTCTGGCAAACCACCAGTCAGCGAAGCAGAAACATTGGAAATCTATAGCTTCATGGAAGCTGCCGACGAGAGTAAACGTCAAGGTGGAAAAGCAGTGTCTCTGGCCAGTGTATTAGCAAAAGCAAAAAAAGCAGCCGACAAGAAACTTGCCAAACTGGATCTGGCAGGTACTGAGGATTCTGCTACTGATAACAAACTTTCGGCTACAGAAAAAGCCGCGGGTTGGAAACTGTTATTCAATGGCAAAGATTTTTCCGGTTGGAAATGCAATAACGGTAAAACCATCGCCGCTCCCATTGAAAATGGAACTTTGGTGCCATACAAGTCGGGCGGTTATTTGATCGTTTATGAAAAACCAGTTGGCGATTTCAAATTCAAATGTGATGTCAAAATGCCAGAAGAATGCAATTCGGGAGTATTCTTTCGTGTGGGCGATCTGAAAAACCCAGTACAGACCGGTTTTGAAGCACAGGTTATTAGTGGAGATGGAACCGGTATGCACGATTTTGGAGCCATTTATGACCTGGTTGCTCCCTCAGCAAATCGAGCGGGTGCACCCGGTGAGTGGACGAATTTTGAGATCACCTGTAAAGGGCCGGATATCAGTGTTGCCGTCAATGGCAAAGTCGTTGCCAGCTTAAATGCAGATGAATGGACGAAAGCCGGGAAACGCCTGGATGGTTCCAATCACAAATTTAAACAGGCTGTCAAAGATTTCCCAAGAGAAGGGTACATTGGTTTTCAGGACCACGGGCATAAAGTCTGGTATAAGAATGTGAAGTTACTGGAACTTTAAAAACAACGGTTACTTTCAAAGTGATCAGATCAGCCATCTGAGGGAAATCCCCCTTTCTTTCAGATGGCTTTTCTTATGCGCCCAGGTCGGGAATTCAATTGGTGAAGGCAAACAACGAGATTCGTATTGATTCTTGAGAAGACTCTGTTTAAGAAATCGGTTCAGATTTTGATGTCTCGAAATTTTTAATTTGAGCTATGAAACCAGATTTTCTGAAACAGAATGGAAAATGATGCAATTAGTGCCTCGCTTTCACTACAAAAAAAGGGGGATCTGTGTAAAATAGCCGCGAAATAATGGCCACTTTTCCTGGCGCGCCTATAAAGAAGTCACAGAACAGCAGGGATGCGCGTGTCGTTTTTGTGCAGCATTCAAGATGGTTTAATAAACCACATCAGGCGAGTTTATCAGAAAAACTCGTTGTATTCAGGTTCAAAATTCAATGATTACAATTAAAAAAGGGCTTGATCTGCCAATCGCTGGCGAGCCTTCTGCGTTGATCGAAAACGGGCCAGCCATTCGATCAGTTGCTCTGATCGGCCCTGATTATGTCGGCATGAAGCCTACGCTGGCTGTTGACGTTGGAGACACCGTCAAAAAAGGCCAAAAGATTTTCAGCGATAAAAAGACAGAAGGCGTCGTTTATACTTCTCCTGTCTCGGGCAAGGTGACTGAGATCAATCGTGGTGCAAAACGCGTCTTTCAATCATTGGTGATTGAAGTTCAGGGCAGCGATGAAGAAACATTTGCTTCTTACGGTGATGACGCACTGGCAAGTTTAACCCGCGATCAAGTCCAGGAAAATTTGTTGCAATCCGGTTTATGGACGAGTTTTCGAACTCGTCCTTACAGCCGGGTACCCGCTCCTGGAACAGAGCCGCATTCCATTTTCGTGACTGCCATCGATACCAATCCATTGGCGCCACCTCCGGAAGTGGTTCTCGGCGAAGAGCCCCGTGCTTTTACGCAGGGTTTGCAAGTTCTGCGAACGCTTACGGGAGGAAAGCTTTATCTCTGTAAAGCTCCGGGAACCAATTTACCAGGATGCGAATTGGATTTTGTGACAGTAGAAGAATTTGGCGGACCACATCCAGCGGGTCTGCCTGGCACACATATTCACTTTCTTGATCCGGTTAGTGATAAAAAGACAGTTTGGAATATCAATTATCAAGATGTGATTGCCATTGGTAAGTTATTTACAACAGGCAAACTTTCTACAGAACGTGTGATTTCTCTGGCAGGTCCTGTCGTTAAGAATCCCAAGTTATTGAAAACAACATTGGGCGCCAGTCTGCATGATCTCACCGAAGGTAATTTGGAAGAAGGCGAGAATCGACTGATTTCCGGTTCGGCGCTTTCCGGACGTAAGAGCCAGGGACCATTTGCTTATTTGGGACGTTATGCATTGCAGGTGACTGTACTCAGAGAAGGCAACCATCGGGATTTTCTCGGATGGATGGGGCCCGGGTTTGACAAGTTTTCCGTTGTTCCCGTTTTTATCTCTTCCTGGTTAGGGCAGGGAAAAAAACGTGCTTTTACAACTTCGACTGAAGGCAGCAAGCGGGCGATGATTCCGATTGGGACTTATGAAAAAGTCATGCCTCTGGATATCTTGCCGACATTTCTGTTGCGTGCGTTGATTACTGAAGATACCGAACAGGCGAAAGAATTAGGCTGTCTGGAACTGGATGAAGAAGACTTGTCGTTATGCACGTTTGTGTGTCCCGGGAAATATAACTATGGGTCGTTACTGCGTAATAATTTGACAAAGATTGAAATTGAAGGTTAATGCAAGATCTGCCCTGTGTGGGCAAAATGCATTTTTAAATGTAATGCGGTCGAGTGTGTTGTTGTTAACCTGAAAGATAAAATTGTTAGCCCTGGATGTCATCTGGAACTGATTTTTGTTTCAAATGACAAACGATTTCAGTAGTCAATGCTGGTGGTAGCCAGACTGACTCTGTTACGGGGTCATCAAACAAGAAAGATAAAGCACGAAATGAAGCCGTTACGAAATCTTCTTGATAAAGTACATCCCCTCTTTGATAAAGGGGGAAAGTTCGAGAAGCTTTACCCACTTTATGAAGCAAACGATACATTTCTCTATACTCCTGGTGAAGTGACAGATGAAGCTTCACATGTGCGTGACTCAATCGACTTAAAACGCATGATGAGTATGGTAATTGTCGCGCTGCTTCCCTGTGTGTTTATGGCGCTTTACAACACCGGCTATCAAGCGAATGCGGCAATGAGCGTCATGGGAATTGACTCAGTTCCTGGTTGGCGAGGCGAAGTGATGGCTGCCGTGGGAATTGCCCCTGATGCCAGTAATCTTGTCTCCAATCTGTTACATGGCGCGCTTTACTTCTTCCCTGTCTACATCGTCTGCATGGCCACCGGTGGTTTGTGGGAAGGTCTGTTCTGTATCGTGCGTCGGCACGAAATCAATGAAGGTTTCCTGGTAACCGGGATGTTGTTTCCACTCACACTGCCTCCTACGATTCCCCTCTGGCAAGTAGCGATAGGGATCTCATTTGGTGTCGTCATCGGCAAGGAAATATTCGGGGGAACCGGTAAGAATTTCCTCAACCCGGCATTAACGGCGCGTGCATTTCTTTACTTTGCGTATCCCGCTCAGATCGTAGGCGATTCTGTCTGGACCGCCGTTGATGGCTTCAGCGGTGCGACTTCACTGGGCCAGTTGGCTGTGGCTAACACTGAAGTGGGTATGAAAGCAATTACCAATCCCATTGCCGATGGTGGTTTGGGGATTTCATGGATGCAGGCATTCATGGGACAAATTCAAGGCTCTATGGGTGAAACTTCGACATTTGCGTGCCTGTTAGGCGCCATTTTTCTGATTCTGGTTGGAATTGGTTCCTGGCGAGTAATGGGTGGTGTATTGATCGGAGCAATGGGACTCTCTGCTTTACTCTGTTGGGCAGGCGGTGAAAGTACTACGAATGCGATGTTCGCGATGCCACCACATTGGCATCTCGTTGTGGGGGGGCTGGCCTTTGGCCTGGTCTTCATGGCAACAGATCCGGTGTCGGCTGCAATGACGGACAAGGGTAGATGGATTTATGGATTTTTGATTGGTGGAATGACGATCCTGATTCGGGTCGTGAATCCGGCGTACCCAGAGGGAATCATGTTGGCAATTCTGTTTGGAAATGTCTTCGCACCTCTGATTGACTATTACGTTGTTCAAGCAAATATAAAAAGAAGGTTGGCGCGAAATGTCGCGTGATTCAATAGGTTTCACATTTTTAGTATCGGCCGCGTTGTGTGTGGTCTGTTCGGTTCTCGTCTCAGGCGCAGCTGTTGGCTTACGCAGTCTGCAGGAAGAGAATAAAGAGAACGAGCGTAAAAAGAACATTCTCTCTGCCGCCGGTTTGATCGAACCGGGAGCGAGTGCTGCGGACATCAGTACGATTTACGATGAACGTGTGGAGGGAATTATCGTTGATTTGAATACAGGTCAAGTGGTGACCGACGATAAAGAGCTGTTTCCGAATCCACAGGAATATGATCAGAAGACAGCCGCCGACAACCCGAAGATGAGTATGGTAATTCCGTCTGCCGAAGATTCGGCAGGCATCAAACGGCGTGAAAACTATTCCTGGGTCTATCTGATTAGTAACGAAGAAGGAAAACTGT
>Ga0075117_1001746_pt1 | contig 13145 bp, 10 predicted proteins | sample AntAceMetag02UKJ_FD_69789 | JGI IMG/M metagenome (GOLD analysis project Ga0075117, IMG submission 69789) | Saline lake microbial communities from Ace Lake, Antarctica - Antarctic Ace Lake Metagenome 02UKJ | ecosystem: Environmental > Aquatic > Non-marine Saline and Alkaline > Saline | place... | reverse complement strand
TCCTGACGGCTGCCACGGTTTTCACAAAATGTGAGCCGCCCACCCTCCAAGGGTCTATCCGTTTCACAGTGAAATAACAAATCGAAATCACCGTCACCGTCCCAGTCAGCATATTCCAGGCAACCATTGGCGTGGCCTCTTCCATGAATGACAATTCCGTTGAGATCAGTCAATGTCACAGGACGCTCATATGTGACGACCCCTTTTTCGTTTGTGCCCGTATTCTCCAGCAAGTCGTAAACCATCACGGCGGTGCCGTACGGGGCGACGCCTTTGCTGGTGTCGACTTTTCGAATTCGACTGACTTTCCGATAACCAACGATCAAATCAACATCGCCATCACCTTCCCAGTCGATCCGCCGCACACCCCGCGGTGCCCAAGCCAACCGCTTTCGAAAAATCCCAGGGTGCTGCTCTCGAAACTCTGATTCTGCCCTCAACTGTATTACCTTTTGAGCCGGTTTCAAAATCCACAGTCCGTTCGCATCGCGTTTGCCTGTGTTCTCCCACCAGTTCAACCAGAGCGCGGGCCCGAAGCCAAAGAAATCCGGGTCGCCATCGCCATCCCAATCATCAACGAACCAGTTCTGAGGCAGCAGATCCGACCGCAAATAATTGCCCTCGCTATCCAGCAGACGACGACGTGGTAAAAATAAGGGCGCATCTTTCGTGCCCACATTTTTCAAAAAGTAAACGGCGTTGCCAAGACGTTTTTCGAGCGTCTCACCATGTTCAAACAAACGAAACCCCCAGCCAATCAGATCACGTCGCCCATCTCCGTCCCAATCAAGATGCAAAAACTGGGAGTGCAATGGCGTGATGTTTGCGGGGCCCGGTTTTCCGTTGTTGTAGCGAAATGTATCACCAATACCGATCGGTCCCAGAGAAGTACGCGGTTTCAACTCTGCATTGGCCGCTTTCTTTGCATCTCCCGTTTCGAAACACAGCGCATACTCAAGGCGTTTCGGATCAGTGCTGCGCCAGGCAATCGTTGCCTCACCCTTGTTTTCCAGATCACCAATGATTGTGCAAGGCAGCCGTGTCTTGTCAGCCTTGATGTAAATCGAATCCCGCGGGATCATTGCAGACTTGCTTCCAACCAGATCACGAAAATTGATGGTGACTGCCAGCGGCGCGTTTATGGGAGTGGACTTCGCCACCGTCAATAAAACACGATATTGCGAGGGCGGTACTTTTTCGGCGTTTTCTGCAAAACTCGAAGTAACAACGAACGAAAGGATCAGAGCGCTCAAGATGTATTTCATGCTGGCGGAGGTGTCTCCATATGAGTGGATGTGTTCTTTTCCGGATTTCTGACTTCTTGTACTTGTTGAGTGAGAGCACTCGCAAGAACTGATGTCGCCGTTCCAATCCAGAGAAACGTGTATCCCTTGGCTTGCAGTGCCAGTGCATCGGTTCCCGCCCATACTTTTTTCCCTACGGCATCGGCGGCCGCTTTAACGCGATCCAGTGCGTTTTGAAATTCCTCACGTTCGGGATTCCAGCAACAACCCAGATCCGCAGAAAGGTCGTAAGGGCCGAGACCCAATGCCGTCACCAGTGGGTGTGCGACGATGGCATCTACATTGTCGACACCCAATTGCGATTCAATTTGTGGGATAACGATCAAGTGTTCTTCGAACTCCGCTTTCCATGTTTCGTATTGAAAATCTTTCTGCCAGTAGTTGCCTTTTCCACCGGGACGGCGACGCCCTCGCGGCGGCATCAATGCGGCTTCTTGAACCAAATCAAGCTGAGCAGTCGATTCGACACACGGAAGCAGAATTCCGCAGGGACCGAGGTCCATGGTGCGTCGAATGACCGTTGGTTCGCAAGAAATCGTGCGCACTAATACCGGAAAATTCGCGAGCCGTCCAATCTGGCAAATCTGTGATACCAGCTCATCAGAAAAGTCACCATGCTCACTATCGACAACCAGGTAATCCAATCCACTCTTCTGACAAACTTCTACCAGTAAAGGCCAGACATGGTCTGTCGCCATTAATCCAATCACCGGATTCTCTGTTGTCAGCTGTTCTTTTAGATGTTTCGCGGGAGATAGCATTGAAGGTAACTCAAATCATAAAGTTAAGGTGAAAGTGAAAGCGAACCGAATTAAGCCTGAGCGCCTTACCAGGTCAACTTGCTATGGCGCTGGAATCTTTTTTAATGTAGGTAAAATAGCATTTGCCACGCGCCGCCCCAGGAAGGCGGAGCCAGTAGAGTTAAAATGAATGTTGTTGGGTGCGGTCCAATACAGAGCGTGGTCGGGGAGAACAGCCGAGTATAAGTCATTCACGGGTATCTCGAGTTCATCCATGAGTGATAGTGCCGTCGCGTTGTATTTCTGGCAGCGTACATCATCGGTAATCGATGCGGGGGCCTTCGGAGGTACAGGCGTGGTGCTGGCCCAAATTAATTGAGCCCCCGTACCTTGCAGCTTGCCAATAATGGTCTTTAAGTTCTCGCGATACTTCTGCAGGTTTTCTTTCGTGCCTGCGTGGCGCGCGAAATCGTGCAACCCGGAATTGAAGTGAATCACATCCCATTTTCCTTTCGCGAGAAACTCATCCAGACTTTCGAAGAGCGTTTCCGCTTTACCTGGTCCCATCGGCGTGCGGTAGACATCCGCATGTCCGGCCAGCAAACGACGAACGGTATCGGTGTAGTAGATCGAAATGGAATCGCCAATGATTAATACATTGGGTAAATCGGGATTGTCTTTCTGATATTCGTAAGCATTACCAATCCGTTTCATCAATCGCCAACTGTCACCACTCAGCTTTTCCCAACGCTTGCGGGCTGGGGTCATTTTTTCGAACGCTCCGCTGGCAGTCCAGTCGAAAATACGCAGTTCCGCTTCAGTATCATTAACGCTGGTAGCCACACGCAACAAACTTTTACGATCGACACAAATTGCCAGATCACCTCCTGATGGCTCCGACCAGAGCGTCTGTAGCAACGCGCCATTGAGTCTGATTTGTAACGCGCCCCCTGTTCGTGAAATATTTAGAGTGAAGGGGCTGCCATCCAGCTTGATCGGCACCCGATACGACATCTCGATGTGATCGTAACGCACGGTATCGAGGCGAACACCTTTGGTGGTCACCCTTTGCTCTTCAAAAGCAAATTCGTACCAGCACTTGCCTATCTTAAGACTGACCATAATGGGTCCAGGTGCCTTGCTGAGCTTCACCAACCCCAGCTTCAGATTCATCTGAAAATCACCGGGTGCAAAAATCACATCTGCCAGCACAGCGATACTGATATAATGGCTGCCAAACTCATCCACGGTTCCCGGCGGAGCAGAACGCAATGCGAAGCAACCTTCCACAGGCTGTTCGACACCCAACATGATATCACGCTTGAGCTTTAAAACCTTTCCCTGTTCAACGAGCTTCTGAACAACGGGTTCTGCTGCGACGAGACTGCAGGAATAGCCCTGCAAAGCGGCCAACGAAATCAGCGTCAAAACAACCAGAGAGAGTTTTCTGTGGCACATCGAATCTGTCTTTCTGGAATGGCCAGAGGGAGGGGTGCGAAATAAAGCCAGTGTATTATGATTCCGAATCGCTTCCATCAATCGCTTGAAATCGTAAAAACGTCTTCAAAATCGAGTATGACATTGCACAGAACACGTTGCAAGCGTTTCAAGAAAATGTATCACCACATCGCACGATTGACTATTGCCAGCTGGACAAATCCTGTTTCGCAAGAGGGTCTGGTCCTCGTCAGCGCCATGTGCATCACCGACGAATGCATGGACTGGAAAGAAGCCGAAGACCTGATTCTGCTTGTGCAAGAAAAACTGTCGTAAACGAGATGGTTCTGTATAAAGATTGACTAATTCCTCTGTTGAACCGCCTTCAGCAAATCATCCGCCAGTTGCTCTTCTTGTGGGGTGAATGATTTTTTCATTCTCAGTACGAAATCCGTTTCCAACCCATTCTGATTCGGAACGGATTCTGTCGCCAACACGAACACGGAAGGAATGATTTCCGGCTTTGCAAGATTCTGCTGAGTAGTCTTGAATGCCTCTTCCAGCACTGTCAATGCCTGACCCGATTTACCAGATTCCACCAAGATCTTTGCGATATTAAATAAGGTCGCGCTTTTCGTTTTCAAATTTCCGATACGTTTTACGATCTGCATGGTGTCCTGATATTTCCCTGCTTTCATCATATCTTTTGCAAGTGAACCCAAATAATGCTCTTTCAATTTCCTATCCCTGATCTGTGCAAACACATTCTCAGATTGGTCTACATCACCCGATTTTCTCAATGCAACCACAATTCTATAAATGGAATAATTATATGAACCAACTACTGAAATTTTACGGGCGATTTGCTGAGCAGTTTTGACATCTCCTTTTTCGGCTAGTGCTTTTACAATATCGCTCATAAAGGACGCTTTATCTCGTCCGGTCTTCATTTCCTCAACCAATTCCAGTGCCTGTTCCAGGTGATCTGTTTCTACTAGAGCGACAATAATGTTAGTAGTCATAATATCTCGTGGATCCGGAATTTGATTTTTCTGAAGCAACTTCAGAGCCTGTTTCCCATTTCCAGCTTCAGCCAATGATAAAGCAATATTATTAATAAATATTCTTCGGTTGCGTGGAGCTTTAAGCTGTTGTAATACTTCGAGTGCCTGATCGTTTTCACCTGCCTGCGACAGAGTTGAAATAATATCACATAACATCTGTTCCCGCTTTTGATCATCTTCAAAGGACAATGTCTCATTCAAAGCCTGTTGAATATCACCGGTCTTCATCTGAATCATAATAGCACCAGCCAGAAGCATCTGTTTTCGATCCGGATCAGTGATTTCAGAAATCCTTTCCATTACCTGATTCATGAGTGACAAAGCCTGCTTCTTTTTTCCTATTTCAGCCAGTGCCATGGCAATCGCGAACTGACAAAATAATTTTGATCCTTGATGAGGCAATGTTTCAACATATTTGAGTGCTTCCTGAGTTTTATCTGCTTTCACCAGTCCCCGAGTAAGCTGGTTAATTGCGTATTCTCGGAGGGAATCGTCATCAATCTGCTCGATCACTTTTCGTGCCTGCTCAAACTGACGCAATCTGCTTAATTTTGACATGACACCTAAAAGGGAGAATCTCACTCTGGACTGATTCTCAGATGCCGCGATCAGATCGACGGCGCGCGTCACTTCTCCCGCTTCGATCAGCGTATCTGCAAGGTTCTCAAAGGCGGTTTCTTTGTGATGCGCAGGCTCAAGTGTCTCTGCTAATTGCAGAGCCTGATCTAAAGTTTTAAGCGCCTGTTTTTGGTCACCCGCTTCGATTTGAGCCAAAGCAATCTTGTTCATCGCATTAGTTCGCACGTACGAATTTTCAATCCGTTGAACCATAGCCAATGCCCAGTCTGCTGGGGTTAGTTGTTTTTCAGATGCCTGCTGTGGTTCATTCGACTTGAAATCTGATTGATCAACCGATTGACCGCCGGAAGTTTCCGTTAGAGGAATCTTTGTCGATAGACTGTCTGATGGAGAAGCCGAACCTTCAGCTTTGTCTGTATCCGGAGTTTTACTACATGCGGCAAATAATCCAGCGATCACCAGAATGAATGTGAATCGCAACTGAAACCGAGAAGCATCATTTTGCTCAACTCGGTTCATGTCCAAAGACTGTTTCATTTTGTGAACCTTTAAGCAGCAAAATTGTCTCTAGTGCTTTGTCAAGCTTGAAATTGAGGGCTGGGAGTGTTGTTGACGTGCTCCGTTGTCGCACTCCCGTGATCTCCATCACCCCAAAATTCAAAAATGACACTCCGCCAGTTATCTGCAAGGTAGAATAATTCTAGAAAGTACAGCTAAAATCTGCACAATCACGCGCCCGCAACCATACTGATCGATTGTCCCATGTCAATGCAAGTACAAATGGACCATTCATGTTATATTCGAATTAGAAAATTCAGTTTTCTAACTGAATTTTCCTATCTGGTATCGTCTCGTCCTCAATCCGGTCCTACTGACTCCTGACACAGTCAGACACATACTATATGATCGCCTCTCTCATTCATTTTTAGGAGACGAGCAGAAATGAAAACACTCACTAAAGAACTCTGGATGGATATTGAAAAAAGACGTCAAATTGTTTCTATTCACAATGATGTGGAACAGTTGGTCGAAGAAAGTGGGGTTACCGATGGGCTAATACTGATAAACGCGATGCACATCACGGCGTCGGTATTCATCAACGACAACGAACCGGGCCTGCATCACGACTATGACAAATGGCTGGAAGAGCTGGCGCCCTTTGATCCTTCGCCTGATCGCTACCATCATAACCGGACCGGCGAAGACAACGCCGACGCTCATCACAAGCGCCAGATTATGGGCCGCGAAGTGGTGGTTGCCATCACTGATGGTAAACTACACCTGGGGTCGTGGGAACACATTTTTTATTACGAGTTCGATGGCCGCAGACGAAAACGAATTCTGGTGAAGATTATTGGGGAGTGAAATCGCATGCACGACGACACAAGGAAAGAACCTGACGGCTGTCCGCATCATCATTTTTTTGATTTACGCAAAATTGATTTCATACGATTGGGCCAAACCCGTGTAATTTTATGCTTTGTTCTGGTTCACTGTCAGATTCCTGCTCGCTTTGCTTGGCCCGAATTGCATTCGGGCTTACCCGCTGGATGGCTGTGAGGACTTTGTGTGGAGAGTCTTTCGTAAACACTGTCGGACAACAAGCCAACAGTGCCACCCAACGCGGGCGGACACATGGGTCCGCTCCCTTATATTTTTTGTGTATGGAAGTGGGGGGTGTGCAGTTTGGAATGTTCATCTCTGCTGCCTGGTTGCTATGGGGTATGATCTTGGCTGATGTGTCTGTTCTCAATTTTGAGTGGAAAGTTTCTCACCATGAATTCCCTGTCAGCTATTGAAGACGTTGTGCTGTTTTTGTGTTCTGCCCTGTGCTTGTGGTCTTGCATGCTGATCATTGACAGGTTGTATCATGCTGAAGGGCGCGTGGGGGTCAAGTTCGTTTTATTGCACGAGGCGTGGTTGAGAGTTGGCGAGGAGTGTGCGAAAAGTGGTTCAAATACGTCGAAACGTGACCGAACGCGTTCGAAAAACAGGGAGGCAACGAGCACTGGTTACGGTTTGGCAGGTGAAGATTTTCAAAACACAGGGACTTTTATAGGAGTGAGATCTTCAGTGTTCTCAATAAGCAGTGCGCATAAGACTCAGCTCGCGCGCGACGCACATAACGCATTATGGAACAGTAGATGGCCGGGTCAAGAGCGAAAATATTCACTAGCCCGCAGCGGAAACTGGCTGTTTGAAGAGTCCCGAATGTGTCAATGGGTTTTCTTTTGGCGACACTCCTGGATCAGAAATTCGACGGAAGCTTTTGTGATGTGATAATCGAGCCTGTGTGTGCATGATCTGATTTAAAGAAACATCAGGCAGACAAGAGAATCTCACTTTTTTATAAACGCGGTACAATCAATCATTGGAAGATGAAAGGTATGATGTTGTGAGAAACCGAACCCTGGCAATGCGTGGCGGTAGACTGACGGAAGCAGAGGCAATGTCACTCGAAATTGAGTTCTATTTACGGAGGGTCGTTGACGTCCATTTTTCGATGCAATAAGATTTCGTAACCTCTGAAACGTCAATCACTCCATTGGAAATCTCTTCATGAATTCAGTCACCAAAAAGTTTGAGCCGCCGAACCTTGCTGAACTGGCAAAATTCGATACACCCACGATCTGCAACGCGATTGAGCTGTTCAATGTACGTCCTCCGACAGCGGGTTACATGGACCGACGCATCGCCGCTTGCTTTCCGGATCTGCCGCCGATGGTGGGCTACGCTACCACAGCGACGTTTCGTTCAGCGGAACCGGCCCGGCGGAAAGCGGGCGACCCCAATCTGTCCGCTCAGCATCTTGAATTCTTCGCGAGTCTGCCTGGCCCGGCGGTCGTGGTTTTTCAGGATCTCGATGACCCACCTGCGGGTGCGACGTTCGGTGATGGAATGTGCCTGACGTATAAAACATTTGGAGCGGTCGGGTTAATCACATCGGGAGCAGCTCGAGATCTGGACAACGTCCGCGCACTTGACTTTCACTGCTTCAGTCACGGAGCAGTTTGTGGGCACGGTCATTGCCATACTGAATCGATCAACGTTCCGGTTCGCGTAGGTGGTATTACTATTCACCCCGGCGATTTGCTACACGGCGACTGCAACGGAGTCACAACCATCCCGCTGGAAATTGCCCACGCTGTGCCTTACGCATGCGCCGAATATCTGAAACACGAAGCAATCGTGCTCGACCGACTTCGGGCCGGAAACACCGATATCTCCGGACATCAACAAGCCATCGCTGAGATGGGGCGTCTTCTCAGTATACTCAAAGAAGAATTATCCAGCATGCTGTAAGCTGGTATGCCAGCGCACACGAGCGACAAACGTTGCAGCCATGCATGTTCACAATTTCTCCTCACCAGATTAAAGCGTAAATACAAATCTCGGACCACGTTCCTTTCATCTGTACTACTTCCGTGAGTAGTAAGGAAAGATACAGTGAAGCATGAATTTGTTAAAATCCAGACGAAATCCTAAAATAAATCGCCAATTTTGTGTACCGCACTACAATAATGAGTGACTGCGATTCGATCCTCGATGCACAGGGGATCCTGTCCCTTTCAATTTCTGACTCAGCATTTCTTAACGTTTCGTTATTCTTTGAGGACACAGCAAATGAAAATCAAACTCGCTTCTTTCGCACTCATAGGAGTCGGCGTACTGCTGGGATTCCTCGCAGCGAATAGCGGCACTCGTTCAACGATGGCCGACGACACCCAGCAAACCATTAGCAAACCCACTGCCACTTCAGCAAATCCGAAGTCCACAGACAATCTCAAATCAAAATTGTTAATTGCGACGAACGAACAAGAACTGGAAACGATTTCGACTACCGTCCAACAACGCACCGGAAAAAAACCAAATATCCTGGTAATCTGGGGCGATGATATTGGCCAGTCCAACCTCAGCGTCTACACCAAAGGAGTCATGGGCTATCGCACGCCAAACATTGATCGTATCGCAAATGAAGGTTTAATCTTCACTGACTATTATGGCGAACAAAGCTGCACGGCAGGCCGGTCGTCATTCATCATGGGCCAAAGCGTCTTTCGCACGGGACTGAGTAAAGTCGGTCTTCCCGGTGCAGACAGTGGCATGCGTATTGAAGATCCGACGATTGCAGGGCTGCTGAAGAATCATGGTTATGCGACTGGACAGTTTGGCAAGAATCATCTGGGTGACAAGGACGAAATGCTGCCTTCCAATCATGGTTTTGATGAATTCCTCGGCAATCTTTACCATCTCAATGCGGAAGAAGAACCAGAAAATGAAGACTATCCTAAAGATCCCGCGTTTCGCAAAAAGTTTGGTCCTCGAGGCGTGATTAAATCATTTGCAAAAGGCAAAATCATCGACACGGGCGCACTGACGAAAAAACGCATGGAAACCATTGATGACGAAACGGTCACTGCAGCGCTCGACTTTATCGATCGGCAAAACGCAGCCAATAAGCCATTCTTCTGCTGGTGGAATGGAACACGCATGCATTTCCGCACGCATGTCAAAAAAGAACATCGTGGCATTTCCGGACAGGATGAATACTCAGACGGTATGGTCGAACATGACATGCACGTCGGCCAGATCTTGAAAAAACTGGACGACCTGGGAATTGCCGACAACACCATCGTCTTCTACAGCACAGATAACGGCCCCCACATGAATACCTGGCCCGATGGTGGTATGACTCCCTTTCGTGGTGAAAAAAACACGAACTGGGAAGGCGCCTGGCGTGTACCTGCGATGATTCGCTGGCCAGGTAGAATTAAAGCGGGTTCCATCTCGAATGAGATCATGCACCACATGGACTGGCTGCCAACCTTTCTGGCTGCTGCTGGAGAAACCGACGTTAAGCAAAAATTGTTGACAGGCCATCAGGCCATTGGTCGCAATTACAAAGTGCATCTGGACGGTTATAATTTTCTGCCTCACTTAACGGGTCAGGAAAAGAAAGGTCCGCGTAAAGAAATCTTCTATTTTTCCGATGATGGAGATCTGACATCGTTGCGTTATCAGGATTGGAAGCTGGTCTTTATGGAACAACGGGCTACAGGAACATTGAAATTGTGGGCGAATCCATTTACGCCATTGCGAATGCCTTTGATATTCAACCTCCGCCGTGATCCTTATGAACGTGCACAGCTTACCTCGAATACTTATTACGACTGGTTGGTTGACCGTGCCTACTTGTTAGTCCCGGCTCAAGCATATGTTGGCAAGTTTCTCGCGACTTTTAAAGAGTATCCGCCGCGACAGAAAGCAGCCAGTTTTAGTCTTGATCAAGTGATGGACAAACTCAACTCAGGAATGAATAGTAATTAGCGATCAATCGAATATCACTTAATACTACAAAACGGCGGGCTACCTTAAGTGCTCGTCGTTTTGTATTTCTGGAGTTCCCTCTTTTTGATCCAAAGTAAAATCAACGGTTTAGGCCTTAAACACATCAACTTAAATCGTTACCGGACAGTCGAATCGCCCGAATCATGAGATCGACTTTTCATATAGAATTTATCAGACGCTCCCTATTCACAACACCACCGGATTTGCAAAGTGGTTCTGGTGGATATCAATCGTGATGTGAGTGGAGAACGATTCGGGCCTGCATTCACTCGTTGATCCACTCACGCAATAAAGCCATCACTTCCGTGCGGTACTTCTTGAATTCTTTTCCCTGTCCGTTTCTGACCATGGCAAAGACGAGATGCTGTTCTGGATTGATGACGAGCAGTGTGCCGCACCCGCCGCCGTGCCCGTAGCTGCCTGGACCCAGGTATTGAGACTCGTCTTGCAGGCCGATGCCATATTTCATGTTTAACTCGGGCAAGAAGGGTTTGAGCGATGTCGGCAAAATCGCCGCGTGGGTCTCTCTGGAAAAGACTTCCCACTTGCCGTAGCGGCCACGGTTGTCGAGCAACACACCAATCCGCGCGAGACTTTCGGCGGAGAAACCAGTACCGCCTGGCAGCACGTTATGAATTCCCAGTGGTTGAAACAGATCCCTTTCCATTGCATCCCAGTAATTCCTGCCGCACAGCAGCTCCAGTGCCCGGACAGAAAGAATCACGCCGACGACTCCGTAGCGATATCTGGCTCCGGGTTCCCATTCGCGTTTGCAGTGGGCGATCAATGCCTCATTCCAGGTATGGAAGTAGAACAGTCGTTTGAAAGCGAGTGCCCAGGGGAAGTGGATGCCGGTCGCGTGGACATGTGCGGCCCGGAATGTCAGACTGCGATCGCGGGGAGTGTCAAAGTCCGGCAGGAAATCGCCGATCGACTGGTCCAGACGCAAAATTCCGCGATCAAGGTACGTCGCCAGTTGAAGTCCGATCAGCGGCTTCATGGCCGAGTCGAGCTTCATCGGCGTGTCGACAGTGACAGCCTGCCCCTCGACGTTTCCATAACCTCTGGAGGTAACGATAACACCGTTCCGAGCGATCACAATTGCCATCGGCTCAGAAGAGGCGGCGTACCATTCGTCGAGTTTGCTTTCGATATTCCTCTGTTGTGCCGTGGTGATCTCTGCCTGATCGAGGGGCGCGTTTCGCAATATGGGCGCAGGTTCTCCCTGCAGCGGCTGAGGGGTGACCTTCACGACTGGCTTATGGTCCAGGCCCATCAGTTTGCGTTTCAGTCGCACGTGCCGGGTGGCATTTTCCATCTGCCATTGGCCCCGTCGTACAGGGCCTGGTTTTAGATCTGCCTCCAGTAACGCAGCCAGCTCCACCGCACCCACTTCAGACATTCTCCAATGGCGTACCAGGGCAGTGACATCGTCTGGCTTGGGATTGGTATCAGTTGCAGGCCTTTGGGACTGCAGTCTTTTCTGAGCGAGTTCCTCCAGAGTGACATCGTTGCCAATACAGCAACAGGTCATCGCGCGACGCAGCACGGGGCCTGCGGGAACGGGTGCTTCACCATAAACGTAATAGCGGCCTGTTTCACGTGCGGTATTGACTTCCTCAAAGCGCTCGTTGAACCAGCGCGTGGGAATTCTGGGTTGCGCGACCACCCTGGCAACCAGCTGCGGATGCTCCCAGACAAGACCAGGGAGTTTCTGTCCTTGTTGGAGAATGAACCCGCCTGCGGGCGCGAACTGTTGCTCACCGAAGCGTTCTTTGAGTTCCACTTCCTCGACGCCAGCCTGAGTAATCGAAGCGACAAAAAAAGTCATGATAGTGAAGATGCATCCAAAGAAATGCTGGCTATGACTCATTGAATTTTCCTCTGGCCTGTCCGGGAGACGGCGATTGATTATTGGTTGCAGAGCCCTTAATTCTATCCAACGTGAAAGCGGGTCGATAGTCGAATCAGCGAACCTGTTGCCGTTACCTGGAAACCGATGCTAAACTGCAACTGGAACCGTGCGAACATATTTTTTATTATGTGCTTGACGAACGCAGCCGAAAACGGATTCTGGTGAAGATTACAGGAGAGTGAGCTATGGGCTCGACATATCGATACCAATGCAACGATTGTGGTTACACGGTTGATGTGAGCGGTGGCGCTGACATCGGTTTTGTTGTAAAAACACAAACTGGCGTTTGCGGTAAGTGTAATGAGCTCGTGGATTACGTGACTGAAGTATGGTCTCCTGATGGAAAGATTGAGAAAGAGGTTGTGATTGGTGACTGTCCTCAATGTAGAAATCAAGTAGATCAGGTGTGGAATCATGGTGACGCTTGCCCAAAGTGTGGGGGAGAATTTGGGGAGAGAGAATTTTACATGCAGTGGATCTGAAGCAGCTGTGATTACGATTTCACTTTTTATGGGTAGTGGCTGAAACAATAAATGGCAGTGTGTGACACAATAGATTCAGGACATGCCGAGTCTCTCGACACAGTGATCCTGGTCTCACAGAACCAGAGTTGAACCATCAAAGAGATTGAGGTGTCCTTCTCTACCGTTTGGATGACCAAATCCGGATATATTTTGCCCCATGGATTTGTCTGCCGTCCGCTGGGTCATTTCTGAAGTAGAATCATTTGATTGTGGAAATAGGCTGGACGGAAGAC
>Ga0075117_1001744_pt1 | contig 13151 bp, 10 predicted proteins | sample AntAceMetag02UKJ_FD_69789 | JGI IMG/M metagenome (GOLD analysis project Ga0075117, IMG submission 69789) | Saline lake microbial communities from Ace Lake, Antarctica - Antarctic Ace Lake Metagenome 02UKJ | ecosystem: Environmental > Aquatic > Non-marine Saline and Alkaline > Saline | place... | reverse complement strand
AGTAATTTCGGAGTGTTAGTGCCAATGATTTCGGTTTAAATTGTGCCAAAACATTGACTTTGTGGAAAAATATGGAATTATAAATCCAGCTAAAAATGTTGCTAGGGATAATAGGTATATGTTTTGCATTGAATTTAGGAAGTTCATTAATTCAACTTTATTTCGAGCTTTTCTAATCTTTCGTGTAATCTTGATAAAGCCTTTGCCATGTTCGGAATTATCCAAGAAAGACCGTCAAACTATTTTTTGAAAAGGTTATGTGCTTTTGGGTCCTCCTTAGACATTCAAATAAAAAATTATAGGCTCTTAAATAAGCCGCCAGAGACCGAAGAAGATAGTAATTTCCAAAGCATATTTAAGACCATTACCAACTTCAATATACCCCAAGACTCAAGTAAGAGTTTTGACGAACTAAGCTTTGGCAATTCTTACAATGATTATATTTTGTTCGTAAGGAAGAAATAGTTTCGTAATTCAAGGCAAAAACAAAGGTTTCAAAATTGCATTTCAGGTATATCACCTTCAATAATGAGCTTCCCTTCTGTGGCATTTTTAATTTGCTCCACCGAAATTCCGGGGGCTCTTTCTAGCAATTTAAAACCACCTAGAGGTAAAATCTCTAACACGGCTAATTCAGTAACTACTTTTTTAATACAGTTTTTTCCAGTTAATGGTAAGGTACACCTTTTCAAAAGTTTTGATTTTCCGGATTTACTTGTATGCTGCATAGCCACAATTATGTTTTTTGCGGAAGCAACTAAGTCCATTGCCCCACCCATACCTTTAACCATTTTCTTGGGTATTTTCCAGTTGGCAATATCTCCATTTTCCGAAACTTCCATTGCCCCCAAAACGGTTAAATCGATGTGGCCTCCTCTTATCATAGCAAAACTTTCCGAAGAATTAAACAAGGCTGAACCCGCTAATAAACTGACAGTTTGTTTACCCGCATTAATTAAGTCAGCATCTACATCTTCCTCTTCAGGAAATGGCCCAATTCCTAATAAACCATTTTCAGATTGCAAAATAACGTTTATGTTTTCAGGAATATAATTAGCTATTAATGTAGGAATCCCGATGCCTAAATTTACATAATATCCATCCTTCAATTCTTTTGAAATGCGAATCGCAATTTGTTCTTTCGTTAATCCCTCTCCTATTTTTGGAGCATCTAAATTCTTGATTTGTTCTTTTATCTTTGAAGTGACAGTTCTCTGCTCAATTCTTTTTTCATAATCCTTTCCTTCGAATATATGTTGAACATAGACTCCTGGAACATGAATTTCATTTGGGTGTAATTCACCTGCTTCTACTAATACTTCAACCTCCACAATTGTTACTTTCCCTGCAGCTGCCATCATTGAATTGAAGTTTCTGGCCGTGCCTTTAAAGACTAAATTTCCAGCCGTATCACCTTTCCAAGCCTTTATCAAGGCAAAGTCAGCAGTTAATCCATACTCTAGTAAATACTTTTTAGAGTTAAATTCCCTAATTTCCTTTCCTTCTTCTATTTCTGTATTTACGCCAGCAGGCGTATAAAAAGCGGGAATCCCAGCTCCGCCTGCTCTAATTCTTTCTGAAAGTGTGCCTTGAGGAATTAAGTCTACTTCTAATTCACCTGCCAGTAATTGTCTTTCAAATTCTTGATTTTCACCTACATAAGATGACATCATTTTTTTTACTTGATGATTTTGAAGTAATAAACCAATACCGAAATCGTCTACTCCAGCATTGTTTGAAATACATGTCAAGTTTTTAACTCCAGTTTCTAATAAATATAATATTCCATTTTCAGGAATCCCACACAGTCCAAATCCTCCCAACATAAGCGTGGATCCGTCTTTAATATTTAAAAATACGCTTTTAGGGTCTTTAGTTACTTTGCTGATCATAGCTTTTATTTATTCTTCCAAATCGGTTTTCTTTTCTCTTTGAATGCGAGTAAACCTTCTTTGGTATCTTCTGATTTTTTTAAACTTCGCAATTCGTTTTTTAGAGAACTGTAAGATATTCCCTTTGACTCGTAATACATTTCCCTATGGGTTTCTATCCCTTTTGAAATGGCAAATGGAGAACCCATTTTAATACGATCAACTAATTCTTTTTCAGTCAAATCTATTTCTAAACTAGGAACAATTTGAGTTACAATTCCATCTTTGAAAGCTTCTTCAGCCGTATAGACTTTGCCAGAAATACACCACTCGATAACCTTCCTTCGTGACATCGACTTTTTGAGAGTTTGCATCACTTGAAAAGGGAAAACCCCTCTCTTTACTTCAGGTAACGAAAACGTAACATCTGGAGTTGCCAATACAAAATTGCATTCTCCAACAAGCAAAAAACCACCTGCATAGACAGAAGTAGATAAAACAGCAATGGATGGCTTATTTAAAGATGTAATAATTTCTCCTAACGATTTCTCTGTTTTAGGAAGACTTTCATTTTGAGTTTCTAAGTCAGGGTTTTCAAAAACCCTTAAATCCATTCCTGCACAGAAAATTGGCCCTTCAGCTTTAAAAACAACTACCCAAATACTATTATCTACATTGCCTTTTAAAATTGCATCTGCAATTTCAGCCAACATATTCGGAGTAAAAGCGTTTCTTTTTTCTGGTCGATTTAATGTAATAGTAAGAACATTATCAATCGTTGAAGTTTTAATTAAACTATACATTTTCAATTAATTCTAAGAACTTCTCTTTCATTTCAGCTATAAGGTTTTCATTAGCTTTGTTAAAATAAGTCAAAAGTGATTCCATTGGCATATTTCCTACAAGTTCGTCTTTTGCCATAGGACATCCTCCAAATCCAAGAATTGCCCCATCAAATCTCTTAATCCCAGATTCCTCTACTTCCTTTATCTTTTTCAAAACTGAATCTGGAGCTGAATGTAAGTGGACTCCGATTTCTAAATGAGGATATTTAACAAATACTTCTTCACAAATTTCTCCAATTAGTTTTTCATCAGCTAATCCAACTGTATCTGCTAAAGAAATGATAGTTATACCAAGCTTTTCAAAAGTATCTATCCAATGTAAAACGATACTTTTATTCCATTCATCAGCATAGGGATTACCAAATGCCATTGATAAATAAAGGACTAATTCTTTATCCTTCTTTCTGCACAAATCATAAATCTCCCTTACATCTTGTAATGATTCTTCTATAGTTGAATTAGCATTACGTCTTTGAAATGTTTCAGAAACAGAAAAAGGATAACCTAAAAAGTCTATCTTTTGAAAGTTCAGGGCATCCTCAGCTCCACGTTTATTCGCTATGATTGCGAGTAATTTAGTTTTAGAATTATTAATATCTAACCCAGCTACAACTTCTTTTGTATCAGCCATTTGTGGAATTGCCTTTTTTGAAACAAAACTTCCGAAATCAATGACATCAAATAAATCTAATGAGATTAAATAGTTTAAATAATCAATTTTCTCTTTTGTAGGAATAAATGCTTTTATCCCTTGTATAGCATCACGAGGACATTCAATTAATTTCATTTCTATAACTCTCTTGCAATTACTATTTTTTGCATTTCGGTAGTTCCTTCGCCAATAGTACAAAGCTTTGCATCTCTATAAAATTTCTCCACAGGGTAATCTTTTGTATAACCGTAACCACCATGAATCTGAACTGCTTCTTCCGCTGTTCTTACTGACATTTCAGAAGCAAAATATTTTGCCATAGCAGCAATTTTAGTGACTTTTTTACTCTTATTTTTCATATCAGCTGCTTTCCTAATAAGCAATTCAGAAGCTTCGACTTGAGTTGCCATATCAGCTAACTTGAAACTAATTCCTTGAAATTTCATGATTGGCTTTCCAAATTGTTCTCTTTTCTTAGCATATTCTAATGCAGCTAAATAAGCTCCACGACCAATTCCTAAAGATAAAGCTGCAATTGAGATTCTACCACCATCTAATAGCTTTAGAGCTTGAACAAAACCTTCACCTTCATTTCCTATCAATTGATCTTTGTGAACTTTACAATTATCAAAAAACAAACATGCCGTTTCTGATGCTCTCATCCCCATTTTATTTTCTTTTTTACCCGAAGAAAAACCTGGCGTTCCTTTTTCAACGATAAACGCAGACATGCCATGCGAATCACCTTTTTCCCCTGTTCGAACCATTACAACTGCGACATCACCGCTGATAGCATGAGTTATGAAATTTTTTGAGCCATTCAATATATAATAATCACCTTCTTTAATGGCTGTGGTATGCATTCCACCGGCATCAGAACCTGTTTCTGTTTCAGTTAAGCCCCAAGCACCAATCCATTCTGCAGTAGCTAATTTTGGCAAATAAAACTTCTTTTGGTCTTCATTTCCAAACGTCAAAATATGATTTGTACATAATGAATTATGAGCGGCAACGGAAAGCCCAATTGAACCACAAACTTGCGATATTTCATCTATTATCGTAACATATTCTTGATAACCTAGACCCGAGCCACCATAAATTTCTGGTACTAATACTCCCATTAATCCGTACTCTCCAAGCTTTTTGAAAACTTCAACGGGGAAAACTTGAGACTCATCCCATTCCATTATATGAGGTCTAATATAAGTTTCTGCAAAGTTTTTTGTAGATTCTTTTATTAATTGCAATTGCTCTTCGTCGTTCTCAATGGCTATATCCATGATTTATTTTTATTTGTTGATGTAATAAATATTAGTTGTTAAGACAACTAATTTTGTACTAATATAACGAAGTTTGTACCTATATTGTTATTCAAAGAAAACATATAACTTTTATGCCAAAAACAACGATATCCTTTCAAGAATTATTGTCCAAATTAGAAGTAAAAACTGCCCAATTAAGATTAGGTGGTGGTCAAAAAAAAATTGATAGGCACCATAAGAAAAACAAACTAACTGCATGGGAAAGAATTACTTATTTATTAGATGATAATAAGGAATATTTAGAACTCGGAAAGTTTGCAGGTGATAATATGTACCATGATGTTGGTGGATGCCCAAACGGTGGAGTTGTTGGTGTAATGGGTTATGTAAAAGACCGACTTTGCATTATTGTGGCCCATGATGCTACTGTAAAAGCGGGTGCACATTTACCAATTACTGTCAAAAAGACGCTGCGTTGTCAAGAAATTGCCATGGAAAATTATCTGCCGATTATTTACCTAGTTGATTCGGCCGGTGCATTTTTACCAAGGCAAGATGAAGTTTTTCCAGATAAAGAACATTTCGGTAGAATTTTCAGAAATAATGCACGAATGTCTTCCATGGGGATACCTCAAATATCTGCAATTATGGGCAGTTGTGTTGCCGGTGGTGCCTATCTACCAATAATGTCGGATTATGCATTTATTGTAGAAGGAACAGGAACCGTTTTTCTTGCGGGATCTTTTTTAGTTAAATCGTCAATTGGTGAAGATATTGATAGCCAAACTCTTGGAGGTGCAGATACGCATTGTGAAATTTCTGGAGTAACAGACAATAAGTACCCGAACGATGAAGCTTGTTTAGATGCACTAAAACAAGTTGTTGATAAAATGGGAGGCCAACCAAAAGCAAATTTCAATCGAAAAGAAGCACTGCTCCCTTTTAAATCGGGAGAGGAAATTTGTTCTATTCTTCCCATGGATAGAAATAAGCCTTACAATATGAACGATTTACTTTCATGCATAATGGACGAAGGTTCATTTGAAGAATATAAAGAGCATTACGGAAAAACACTCATCTGTGGATTAGGCCGTATTGATGGTTGGGCAGTTGGGATTGTTGCCAATCAAAGACTAATTGTCAAAACTAAAAAACGAGAAATGCAGATGGGGGGTGTTATTTATTCTGATTCAGCTGATAAAGCAGCACGATTTATCATGAATTGTAACCAACAGAAAATTCCGCTTGTTTTTTTACAGGACGTCAACGGCTTTATGGTGGGAAGCAGAAGTGAACATGGTGGTATTATTAAAGATGGAGCTAAAATGGTAAATGCCATGGCAAACTCTGTTGTCCCTAAGTTTACCATTATTGTTGGAAACTCGTACGGAGCAGGAAATTATGCCATGTGCGGAAAGGCATATGACCCTAGATTGATATTTAGTTGGCCAACAGCACAAATGGCGGTTATGAGCGGTGCAGCTGCTTCAAAAACAATGCTTCAAGTGCAGGAATCAATATTGAAAAGAAAAGGGAAGGAAATGACAGAGAAGGAAAAAGAAGCATATCTACAAGAAATTTCAGATAAGTACGACAATGAGCTAAGCCCCTACTATGCAGCTGCTAGGCTTTGGGTTGATGGCGTAATTGACCCCAAAGAGACGCGTAGAGTAATCTCAATGGGTATTGAAGCTGCAAATCACAATCCTAACATGGAACGTTATAATGTAGGCGTTTTGCAAGTCTAAATTATCACCATGTCTAGTCCCTCAAGATTGGTCTTTTATAAAACAAGACTGACTGATAATAATTCTGGTTTCATAGCTTATCAAGCTAGGCAAAGAAATACATAATAAAGACCATAGCTGCGGACAAGATTCCAGCAAAAAATAAATCCTTCTTAAAAAAAGGCCTCAAACTTTTATCTGTTTTGGCATACCATATAAAAAGCAAAAAAGTAAGCCCTGATGCAAAGAATGCTACTAACTGAGGACTTAATAAACCTCCATAGGCAATCCATATAAGGGGAGCGTGAATAAGTATAAAATGACTTAGAATTCGCCAAATTTTAGCACCCGAAACAGTCAACTCTATGCTTTCTATCTTCGTCGCCTCTTTGTTTCTATTAAACCAAAGGCTAAGAAAAAACACCACAAATGACCCAAAAAAAGTAATCATAAAAACACGATAGAGAAAATTCAATTGAATGCCGAATGTATCCGCAACCCAAGGTATAGGAGATAAAATATGTGCATAAAGCATATCACAACCTAAACCAATAAGTGGTGAGCCCAAAAGAGCTATCATAGCCGCCCAAGCATTTGTTTTACGCCAAAATACACCCCAGAAAAACACCAAAACTAAGCCCGGCTTTATGTAGGAAGTTTGCCGTGCTATCTGCAGAAAGAAATTATCCGACGAGTTAGGATCAAAAGTTAAATGAGTCAGAAAAATAGCAATCCCACACATAACCACCACCATAACCTGCCCAAACCTCACTGTATTCTGATCGGAAGCTTGTGGCCTCAAGTGTTTTTTATACACATCTATCGCAAACATGGTAGACACCGAATTCATCATGGAATATATGGCTGAAAAAATAGCACAAATAAGCCCCGCCAAAATGAGGCCTTTAAGTCCAAAACCACTCGGGACTACTTCTTGAAGAAGAGTCATAAAAGTGTCGTCTGGTTTGACTACCCCCGCCCCATATCGACTTTTGAAAATGTAATAGGCCGCCGTGCCAGCAGCTATAGAAAAGAAAGGAATGATTAGTTTTAGGCAGCCTGCCAAAATAGAACCTAGCTTAGCATCATATTCTGTTTTGGCCGCCAAGACGCGTTGAACTTGATATTGATTTGTAGTCCAGTAGAAAAAGTTCAGGATTGTTAGCCCTGTAAAAATCCCTGGCCATGGCAGGTCTTTATGGTCTGAGGCCAAATAGAGGTGCATCTTATTTTCTGCGGCATGATCTAAGGACAGCAGGCCACTTATACCACCTATTTCAGGCTGCATGTAAGTTAATGTTCCCATGATGACCACTGCCAGAATCATGATGATCGTTAAAATATTATCTGCCACCACCACAGACTCCATGCCACCAATAACCGTAAATAAGACCGTTACTATAGCAATAATGAGTATGCCTTGCGTATAAGAAATTGCCATCGCTGAGTCGGCGAATAAAAACATCAATGTTCTACTGCCTATATAAAACCCGCCAATAAGCTGAATCATGATAAATGCCACCATGATGATGACATAGGAGAGTCTTGTATGAGCATTATACCGCTCTTCTAAAAACTGAGAAAGGGTAAAGAAATTCTTTTTCCTGTAGATAGGAATGAAAACATAGACCAATATCAAAACAGCCGGCACCGCCCAAACTTCATAATGGCTTTGGGCAAAACCTATACTATACCCTATGCCCATCATTCCTATAATTTGTTGTGCATGGATATTTGTACCAAAAATAGACCCTGCCACAGACCACCATCTAAGAGATCTGCTGGCCATGAAGTACTCTTCGGAATCTTTCTTTTTGAGACTAGACCTGAAACTGGCTATCAATAAAAATAGAATGAGACCCACCACCACAGCGATATCTAAACTTTGAAGCGATTCTATCATATTATTACGGATTCAAACTGCCAAAAGTCAATGGCGTTTCAGGTGTTCCTTTAGGCAGTCTTCCTTGAACTTCATTCAGCTTACAAGTTTCTAAATGTGGTAGAACTAGTTCGCCAAAATACTTGCACTCTTCTATCAATGGATAACCAGAAAGAATAAAAGACCTTATACCCATATCCATATAGCGATTTAATTTTTCAACGATTTGAGCAGGATTACCAACCAATGCCGCTCCACAGCCAGAGCGAGCACGTCCTATTCCACCCCAAAGGAGCGGCTCTATAAAATCATCATCATCCGCTTCTTCTCTAAGAGCATCTTGCCTTAAAACACCTGCTGACTTAGCATCTTGTGTCCGGTTCTTAAGTTTTTCACCAGTTTTTTGGTCAAACTTGGACATCAAATATTTGGCATATACTCTAGCCTCCTCTTCTGTTTCTCTAACAATTACATGAACTCTTAACCCAAAATCCATCTTCCTATCTTGAGCAGCAGCTTTAAGGCTCATCTGTTTCATGGTAGCATAAATACTAGCCTCTGGCTCAGGCCACATTAAAAACACATCACAGTGTTTGGCACATATTTCTTGAGAACCAGGCGATATCCCTCCGAAATAGAGCAAAGGTCCACCATTTTGCTGATACGGTTTTACAGCATCTGCTCTCATTTTGAAGGCATATATTTCACCCTCAAAATCAATCTCATCTTGAGTCCAAGCCTGTTTCAAAATCTGAATAACTTCCTCACAGCGTTGGTACCTTAAAGCCGATTCTTCCTTTAGTCCGGGTAGATTTGAATTTATTATATTGACTGTAAGTCGTCCCTGCAGCATATGATCCAGTGTGGCTAAATGTCGAGCCAACATCGGTGGATGAATCTCCCCAGTTCTAATAGCTGTTAATAGATTTATATTTTCTACTTTTTGGCTTGCTGCCGCTGCAAAAGGCAAAACCTCCTGACCTACAACGTAAGATGTAGGTAGAAGAATATTCTTAAAACCCTGCCTGTCGGCAGTTTCAATAATATCTAGGCAGTGGCTGTAGTTACTTCTTCTTTCTAGATCTAAATTTCCTAAAAATTGGGTATCGCCACCACATAAATCGTCAAACCACGCCACTTCTACTTTTCTTTCTGGTGTTCTGATAGGTATTGAAATGTACGACTCAATCATTTACTTTAGAGTTGATAATTTTACATCAAATAGCAAAACTTTGATAAAAGTTGCAAATCAATGAAGATCTTCAGCTTTCAAATAGGTACACAAAAAAGATGGTGTTCCTTAAAATAAAATACACTTAAATTATAATGGCAGTCGAGAAGCTATAATTCTAGGTTATTCATACATTTCCAAAACTACACCCAAGTCGGTGTCAAAAATACAGCCCGTCTAACTTTCAATACGTAATGCTCTGGCTTTTCAATTGTTGGCAATAGTGCATTTTTTACTCGATGGAATAGTGGCTATTGTGCCTAGGTTTGGCACAACACAAGTATCCCAATTTTCAGGTATATGCCAATCAGTAGAGGTAGCTTGCTTAAAAGTGGCCGTGAGTAAATTATTAATACACGATGGCGTTTTTAATACGGCCGCCCTAGCTTTTGATAGAAATGAGCTCGCCCATATACTATCCCACTCATTATTAATGATGCGAATTTGTTGAGCATCCGCCAAGAATAATAATCCCTTTGTATCTTTCAGTGAATTATATTCAAGTTTAAAATCTAAACCTCTGATTAACTTTTGGTCTTTTTTTGAATTTGAAACTCTAGCCCTTTTTTCAGTAACACTTTTTAAACATAACTCACAAGTCTTTAACTCAAAGGTTTGAGCATACCCGTGCAAAATAAAGAGTCAGAATGGAAAATGTATTTTTGGCAAACAGAAATACATATATTTCAAGACTATCAATAAACAAAACATGCTTCAACCTCAATTGAATATCCTGTACGTCAAAAACTATAATTGGTCCTATTTTTTTAACGTAGTATTTAGCATAAGGTGATAGCCAAGAAACTAGTCAATAATGAAATTCTGTTCTAGTTTTGCAAAATGAAATTAAACTTGGACATTAAGGGAGCAAGCAGCCAAGAATGGCTGAATGCCGTCTTAGCAGATTTTGATAGTTTTCTTCAAGACCACGCCGACTGCGAACGCAAGGCTTCTGCCATGAACATGAGTTTGGTGGCTAAATATCCCAATAGACTAGAAATTATCCCAGAACTTATTGCCACTGGGATAGAAGAATTACAGCACTTTGAAGCCGTTTATAAAATCATGGAGAGCAGAGGCTTACAGCTTCAGCACAGCATAGCAGACGACCCTTACATTAAGGGCTTAATGAAACTACGGTACAGTGATGTGGACGGCCGTTTTCTTGACCACTTATTGATTGCCTCCGTTTTTGAAACTCGAGGTGGTGAACGATTCAAAATGGTAGCCGAAGCTCATCCAGATCCCAAAATAGCAAAATTTTACAAGACACTTTGGATTTCTGAGGCCAAACACGGCCATACCTTTGTCAAAATGGCTCTACATTATTTCTCAGAAGAAAAGGTCTACACTCGACTAAACTGGTGGGTGGGCCAAGAATCTATTGTTGTAAAAAACTTGCCGATAAGAGCCGCTTTACATTGATTAATAAAGGTCTATTCCCTGAAGGCTACGGCTTTCATTAGTAAGGCTTTGAGTAACCTTACTTCATCTTTTAAAGTAATGTACTTTTCTTTTTCAAAATCTGAAAACTGAGTTTTGAGCTTGTCAACTGACAGTTCGAGGCTAGCCGAAAACCGTTTCTCCTTTTTTATCTCTTCCTTTAAATCAGCAAGAGTGAGCTGCAGGAAGGCCGTGAACTCCTTTTCTTTTTCCAATTTGTTTTGAAGCAAACGAGTTCTTTTCTCCAAAGCCTTAATTGCCGCAAAGCTCACTCCATCAAAATCTGCCGAAGCTATCAATGTATCTGAGCCAACTGTCCCATACTTATCTTTCCCAAAGTGCTTGTAGAAGTCTTGAGCCATAACTCCCCAATGACGGTATTTACTTGGGTCTTGAATTTTATAATTCCAAGTTCCTACACGCATTTGAGCCACTGAATTAAGTATTTTTTCACCAATAGATGGTAGGAAATTTTCTTTCAAAGTACTATCCGATGCTGTAGACCAAGAGTTGTAACCAGCCAAAAGTTTCACCCCAATTGTATTAGTAGCATTTGTATAAAAATAGTAGCCATTTCTGAAACGTGTAATCATTCTATTGGTAACATTGGCAGAATGGTACGTAGCTCCATTGGGTGAGTCACCAATCATGAATGTGCCTTCTTTATCGTTACTACCCATCTTATTACCCAAAACTGTTGAATATTCGCCGGAAGCTTCGCAATAGTTACAAATTGCCTTAGCATATCGTTTTACATCAGATATTTTATAGCCTATCGCAATAGAAGAAGAATCGCTTGCTCTTGTATCATTTCCCAAAGTAATAGAATTGTAGCCAGAAGCTTCATTTTTGAAACCAAGTGCTGTAGAATAATTACCTATTGCTTCTGTTTCCCCGCCTGTTGCTATTGAGCTTAACCCTGAAGCCAGCGTGTTTTGTCCCATAGCAACAGAATTTTCACCTGAAGCTTTACTTATGTTTCCGGTAGCAAATGAATTATCTCCTTCGGCTGATGCCTTATTTCCAAAACTAAAAGCATTCTCTCCTATTGTTTCACTGTTTATTCCTCCTGAAAAAGACAGATCTCCTTTTGCCCTATTTGAAAGCCCTAATGCCATTGAACCATTTCCTGGGACTTCGTTTCCCCAGCCTATATTGAAGGTATGTAGACCTCTTTTATCATAATAGGATTCATAATTCTTCCCTATCCACAATGAGCCTCGTATATTATCATAAATAAATCCTTGTCCTGTATAGGCCTCTAAATCAGACGTCGTAGAATCTTTAAAAATGGTAGTCCATCGTAAAACAAATCCAGCACCAACACTAGCGTCGGCATTACTTTTAAAGCTTACATCAAAGGTTGGGAAATAAATGGACAGTGACGCGGGTATATTTGACCCCGAATATGTACCCACTTGATCTGCATAAGAAATAGAAATGCTATCTCCAAGGGCAATATCTAAACTATCAAAACTAAGTTTAAACGAAACAAAGTCCGTGGCTGATGACAAAACTCTTATTCGATCATCAGAAAATGGCATATAATCACCAGAACCACCCGCGTCTATAATTAATCCTGCTTCACCGGACATCGTTCTAAGACTAAGGCTACTAGAATTAACCGTATCAATATTTGACTCGGGTAACTCCGAAGTCTCTAGCATCTTTGCATGTATAATAAGACCATTCCCGTATACTTCCATTTGGTCTGAATTAACAGAATCACCATTAATAACCTGAGCCCCCGGTTCAATAATTACAGATTGGCTGAACAGTGCAAGGGGCAATAGGCAAGCCAAAGCAATGGGTACTATTTTTTTCATGACACCTTTATTTTATGTCAACAAACCTACGCTAGATATCAAAGCCAAAACATACCGTAAAAGGGTAATTTTAGTACAAAAATGATTGAATAAGAATTTTAACCTATTTTTTCGGGGGAACCTCTATGTTGGATTTACCGAACCTTTCTATAAGGTGAGCTAGAAGTTCTTGTTGTTTGTTTGACATCGCTTTTAGCTCTTTCAATTGTTTATCTAAAGCTTGTCGCTGTTCTTTTTCAGCAACTAATTGCTTGTTTAGACCTCTCGTCCTTTCCTCCAGAGCCTTAATGGCCGCGAAACTCACTCCATCAAAGTCTGCCGAAGCTATCAATGTATCTGAACCAACTGTCCCATACTTATCTTGCCCAAAGTGCTTGTAGAAGTCTTGAGCCATAACTCCCCAATGACGGTA
>Ga0075117_1001739_pt1 | contig 13186 bp, 14 predicted proteins | sample AntAceMetag02UKJ_FD_69789 | JGI IMG/M metagenome (GOLD analysis project Ga0075117, IMG submission 69789) | Saline lake microbial communities from Ace Lake, Antarctica - Antarctic Ace Lake Metagenome 02UKJ | ecosystem: Environmental > Aquatic > Non-marine Saline and Alkaline > Saline | place... | reverse complement strand
TAGGTTCTATGGAAATGCTCACCAACTATTAATCCAGATTCCGGAACAATACCCTTTATAGCGGAAAAGATGATTTTATCTTTAAAGGAAGCTGTCAATTTTTCTAATTCGGTATTTAAAAAGGCAGAAGGGATAGCAAAAATGAGCACATCATAGTTACTTATAGTGGTGTTGATATCCGAAGATAAATCCAATAAGTTTACTGGAAACTCTACAGAGCTCAAATAGTTAGGATTGTGTCTTTGAGTCTTAATATGGTTAATTGCATCGGTATTACGCATGTACCATCCTACTTTGTGTCCATTCCCGGTCAGCATCTTCACAATCGCGGTTGCCCAACTTCCTCCTCCTAAAACGGCAAATGTCTTTTTGTTCTCCATGGGTTAAAAATAGGTATTCAAAACCATCGGTCAAACAAAAGCATGTTATATGCTTATAATCAAGGTGCTACATATTTTGGCACGGTGCTTGTTTTGTATAAAGGGAATCTTTAAAATCAATACATATGAAAACAATAAAACTACTTTTCGGATATTTCCTGATGGCAACTTTGTTAGTTTCATGTTATGCAGACGTGATTATTGAGGACCAATTTATAGAAGAATCGGCCTTTAATACAGATCAAGTTCTGCAAGCGTTTGATCTTTGGTATGTAGATATTAACGAAACTAGAGGCAACGGAGAAGTTCCTTTTTTACAGCGGGCCTTCACGGTTTCTTTTGATAGGGGTGTGATGCTTGCCAATAATAATATTGTTGGGATTGGTAAAACAGGGAACGGTCTTGGAATAGATGTAGGTTTTTACAGTACGCTTAGGGGTGTAGTGGAAATTGACCATGATGTAGACGGACTATGGTTGCTAGAGGTGTATGCCTTAAATAATAACACGATTGAATTGGTAGATGCACGCTCAAATACATCTTATGTACTGCGTGGTTTCCAACGAAATAGATTCGATTATGATATGGTGTTTTATGATAATATAAACTACTTTATACAAGAATACGATGCTTGGGAAAAAGTATATACCAGCGAAGAAGGTGCTTTGAACGATTTTGATGAGGAGAACTATTTACAGTTCTTACCAGCTTTTTTCCGTTCTTCTATAGATACTCCAGGAACTTCCTTGGGAGTGTTAAGGTGGGATTTTGAAGGAGATTACCAAGTGTTTGATGTTGCAGGAGATAACAGCTTAAAAGCCTTGACCTTAGATTATGATTTTATGGGGAGCGATTATTTTGAGCTCTATGTAATCAATGACAGCACCATAGAATTGTATCACCCAGATAGCGGCACCATTTATGAATTTAGAGGTAGGGGATACCAGCAGTATTTAAAATCGGGAAAAGGTACAGTTGACAAGAAAAGAACAAAAGCTGATAATCCTATTATGGACGTAAAGCGAAAAAGAAAGTAGGAAAGTTTTTAGGTTGGTTGTTAAAACCCGTTGTGAATTATATTCATGGCGGGTTTTTTGTATGTTTCTATTTTCATCTGAATTTTAGCTACCATGCTTTCTAATAAAATTTGACGGATTCTCCCCAACAATTTTTTTGAAACTTCTATTAAAGTAAGAAAGGCTTTCAAAGCCGCAAGCAAAGCAGGTCTCCGTTACATTTTTACCGGATAACAAATAACGTTTTGCTTGACTTACTCGGTACTGATTCAAAAATTGAATAAATGTACTGCCCGTGTTCTTTTTAAAATAACGGCAAAATGCAGGTTTGGTAAGGTTGGATAAATTGGCCACCTCGTCCAAGGTAATTTTACCTCGGTAGCGTTCATCTATAAAAGCATAGATACTCCGCAGTCGTTTTTGTTCCTTTTCGTTATGCTTGCTTACAAAAGGTGTTTTGTGTAACAGTTCAAACTCGTTACTTGCAGACAATCGTTTTAGAATATGCAATACCGCCATAAAAAAAGCAAACGGCTCCAAGGTGTGCAGTTCTTTTAAAAGGGCACCTACCTCTTTTTTGGTAGCTCCATAAAACGCAATCCCGTATCTGGAGAGTTCCAATAGGCGGTCTATTTGTTTTAATTCTGGAAGTGCACCCAATACCTCTTCTTTGAAATTTGGTTTTATATGCAGCACCTCTTTTCTGTAGGGAGTGGTAACCCCATGGTCAAAATTTAGATGGGGAATGTTGGGGCCTATAAGTACTAAGTCGCTTTCTTCAAATTGTGAAATATGGTCGCCCACATGTCTTTTGGCGTTGGCTCCTTCAATGTAAACGAGCTCCAATTCAGGATGAAAATGCCAATAAAACAGATGGCTCAGTTTAGGGTCGTGGAGTAGTCTAAACGGACTCTTTGTGACTTGTGGTATTGTCTCTAAGGCAATCTTCATTTTAGTAGTATGCTAGAATTTTGTTTTAGATTATCATCTGTTTAAAACGAAATTAACCTAAATATATTCAATAAGCATCTATAAAAGTCAATATTGTTCAAATATACATCAATATCAAGGAAGTATGGTGTTTTGGTTCGTGCTAGTTTTGCTTCGTTGATAAGAACGATAACTTTAAATTATATACCATGGAGCAAAAAGAGACGAAGATTGAAATGGCCAATAAAGGTCATGAAGAAATACCCGGAAACCCTTCAACGGCCACTAGCAGTAAACAGAAATTAAACGATCGTTCCAACCAAAAACCCTTACGGGTTTTGAGTGAAGAGGACTGGCAATTTTGGATACATAATGGCTATATCGTTATTAAAAATGCAGTGCCCGCAGAAAAGGCAAAACAAACTGCAGACTTTCTTTGGGAGTTTGATGAAAAGGACCCTAATGATAAAAAAACTTGGTATGTACCACCGAGAGCAGAAATGCAAATGAAAGAATTAACCGGTACCGGAATGGTAGAGGTCTATAATCATCAATATTTATGGGACAATAGACAAACCCAAAAAGTGTATGATGCTTTTGTAGATGTATGGGGAACAGATAAATTATGGGTTACCATAGACAGAGCCAATCTAAATTTCCCCTTACCACCAGGGGTAGACAAAAAGGGATTTATCCATTGGGATTATGACCCCGAAACACGTCCTCAAAATGTACAAGGGGTATTGGCATTGGCCGATCAGGACGATGAGAATATGGGCGGGTTTCAATGTATTCCTTGGCTGTATCGTGAGTATGATTCTTGGAAATTAACGCAACCGGAAGATAGAGATCGTTTTCAGCCGGATATATCGGATTTGGATGATAAAATAGTAAAGGTTAAAATGAATGCTGGGGATTTATTGATTTTTAATAGTACCGAACCTCATGGTATACGTCCTAATAAATCCGAAGATAAGGTACGTATCGCACAATATATTTCTATGATGCCGGCAGAAGAGGATAATATAGCTTTGAAAGAATGGCGCATTAACTCATGGAAAAATAGGATTGCTCCAGAAGGGTATGCATTTCCAGGTGATCCTAGAAAATGGGAGCAAAACAAGTACGAAACTGCAAAATTATCCCCATTGGGAGAGAAATTACTAGGATTAAAGCCATGGTAAATTCCTAAATCGTTAATAATCATCAGCTTTCTGTCAGTCTCAACAAATAATCCTATTTTTGCGCCCTTAAATTCATAAGGCGTGCGTAAGTATTTAAACTTGTTCGATTTCAAACAAAAAGTAGATTATAAAACGGAAATTCTTTCGGGGCTTACTGTGGCCTTGGCTTTGGTTCCGGAAGCAATTGCCTTCGCTTTAATACCAGGGTTTTCTCCCTTAACGGGTTTATATGCCGCTTTTATTTTAGCATTGGTTACCTCTATACTTGGTGGTCGTCCGGGGATGATATCAGGTGCAACAGGTGCCGTTGCCGTTATTTTCGTTGGATTGATTTTAGAATTAAAACGGAATTTTCCTGGTATTGAACCCGAAACTATCCTTAACTATGTTTTTGCAACGGTAATTCTCGCAGGTGTATTCCAAATTCTTGCAGGTGTTTTGCGTTTGGGTAAATTTATCCGTTTGGTACCGCATCCAGTAATGTTCGGTTTTGTAAACGGATTGGCTATTATCATCTTTATGGCGCAGTTCCCAAACTTCTATCAAAAAGGAACAGAGGATTTGTTGAGTGGTAGCGCTATGTATGTTATGCTTGGCCTTACTTTATTAACGATGTTGATTATTTGGGGACTTCCTAAACTTACCAAGGCAGTTCCGTCTTCTTTAGTGGCTATTGTTGTGGTTTCTGTCATTGTTATAGGTTTTAGCGTAGATACGCTTACCGTTGCAGATACCATGCGCGAGGGCGAAACGATTAAAGGTGGATTCCCTCCATTATCCATTCCGCAATTACCATTTACATGGGAGACCTTTAAAATTATTGTCCCATATGCGGGTATTGTCGCAGGAGTTGGACTTATAGAAAGTCTTTTGACCTTAAATATTATAGACGAAATTACCGATACCCGAGGGAGAAGTAATAAGGAATGCGTTGCCCAAGGAACAGCCAATATCTTATCTGGATTTTTATCTGGTATGGGTGGTTGTGCAATGATTGGCCAGAGTTTGATCAACACCTCTTCTGGTGCGAGAGCAAGATTATCTGGTATCACTGCTGCGGTTATGTTATTGGTATTTATTATGTTCGGTTCCAGTCTTATTGAGCAACTTCCAATGGCAGCCTTAGTTGGTCTTATGTTCATGGTAGCGATTGGCACTTTTGAATGGGCCAGTTTTAAAACCTTTGGTAAAATGCCTAAATCCGATGTTGTGGTTATGGTATTGGTTACCTTAATTACTGCAATTACGCATAACCTAGCCGTTGCCGTTTTATTAGGGGTCATTATTTCTGCATTGGCCTATTCTTGGGAAAATGCAAAACGCATACGTGCAAGAAAATTTGTGGATGACAATGGAGTAAAGCATTATGAAATATACGGACCTTTATTTTTTGGTTCTACGGCTCTGTTCACTGAAAAATTTGATGTGCCTAACGATCCAGATGAGGTCATTATCGATTTTAAGGAGAGTCGCGTTGCGGACATGTCTGGTATAGAAGCCTTGAACAAGATTACGGAACGGTATGCCAAAGTAGGAAAGAAGGTGCATTTACGTCATTTAAGCAGGGATTGTATTCGATTATTAGCAAGCGCTGAGGATATCATAGATGTGAACGTTATCGAAGACCCTACATATAAGGTGATGGTAGATAAACTGTAATTATGGTATGTGCATTGCCATTAGGTAAACAATCAGTAGATAGCGTAAAATAGAATCACAACTCCTAAGAACGCGAGAATAAAAAAGGAATAGTTCATGGCGTTTATCTAGTCGCGCTTGTGCCCTTATTTTGTCTTTTAGCTTTTCTGTTCAAAACCCGTCGGTTGTTTAAAGCTCAGTTGTGCCTCTTCTATATATCCTTCGTAACTTTTTCTAATATCAGTAAAACTGCCACGTTTCCTTAACAATGACCTAATGGCTTTTATAACTTTCATTGGTTGTCCGGAATATCCCATAGGCTTGTGATTAGTTAATAGGTGGCGAGAATGATGTTTTTGTTACAAGGATAATGATGTAATAAGTTTAAAATCTTCCTAATTTAGGACTCGAATAAAAAGACTATGAACAAACAAATAGGATCAGTACTAGCGTTTTTAATTTGCTTAACCAGTTGCGATATGAGAAATACCCAAGAAACGTTTACCTTGTTCGTAGGCACCTATACAGATGGTAACAGCGAAGGTATTTACAGTTACACCTTTAATGCCGAGTCGGGTCAACTAACGAATAAAACGGTTGCTGCTGCTACTGATAACCCTTCTTTTTTAAAAATATCCCCGAATAACGAATACTTGTATGCGGTAAATGAAACGAATATTTTTGAAGGAGAAAACGGCTCGGTAACTGCTTTTAAGATTGATGATGGACAATTAAAAGCTTTGAATACAGTATCTAGTTTTGGAGCACATCCTTGCCATATTGGTATTTCCGATGATGGTGCTATGGTGGCCGTTTCTAATTATACAGGCGGTAATTTGAGTGTTTTTAAAACCGATGTAAATGGTAATTTAAAAACACCACAGGTAATAGATCATACCCAATTGGACAGCACCAAGATTTCTCATGTGCATTCCGCCCTTTTTTCTAAAGGGAAGCTTTTCGTTGCAGATCTAGGTTTGGATATGCTTAGTATATATCCATTTTTGGATAGAGGAGTAGATGCAGCCGAAGCAGAATTTCTCCCATTCCCTGAAAAAGCGGGGCCAAGGCATTTTGTATTTGGCAGGGAGGACAGTATGTTATATGTAATCAACGAACTGAATTCTACAATAGCTGTTTTTAAACGTACAGATGAGGGTGCTTTTAATCTGTTAGAAACAAAATCTACCCTTGCGGATGATTTTGAAGGCGATAGTTATTGTGCTGATATTCGTTTGTCGTCAGATGGGAAATTTCTATATGGCTCAAACCGTGGAGAAAACACCATTGTCATCTTTGCAGTAGATCAAACAACAGGAAAAATATCCCTAATTGGGAGAGAAGACGTACGGGGTGATTGGCCTCGTAATTTTAATATAGACCCAAGCGGTAGCTTTTTATTGGTTGCCAATCAGCGCAGCAACAATATCACGGTATATAAAAGGGATAAGGATAACGGCACCTTGACCTTTGCTCATGAATTTGAACTTCCTAGTCCTGTGTGTTTGGAATTTTTGGAGTAACTGAATAGGCTATATAAGGTTTATATATTATCTCAACCCTTCAAAAAAGGAAATTGCCCTACGTTCGGTATAGGTGAAACTACCAGTACCGTAAAATCCAACATGACCCCCATATTTCGGAGTTTCTAAATAGACATGGTTACTGTTCTTTGCCTCTATTATTGGGTAACACGCTTCGCCTAAAAAAGAATCGTTTTGTGCGTTTATAATCAGTGCAGGAATGGTTATGTTGGCTAAGAACTGGCGACTACTACATTGCTTGTAATAATCCATAGCATTTGCAAAACCATGCGCCCTGCTAGTGTACACATCATCAAAGTCTTTTAAGGTTTTTATTTTTTGGATATCGGTATCGGTAATTTTGGACGGGAAAAGTTCTTGTTTCGATTTCAATTTATCAATAAGGTTTTTTTTAAATCGTGCGGCATAAGCTACATTTTTAAGGGATAGCAATTCATGTAAGGAATCGTCCAACCTGCATGGTACGGAAACGGCTACAGCACCCTTAAGTTCAGATGGAATAGCATTGCCTTCGCCCAAGTATTTTAATAGTAGATTTCCACCAAGGCTAAACCCTTTTAGATATATTTCGCTGTATTTTTCACTATTTAAAATATGCTCCAAAACGGCTTTTAAATCTTCGGTTGCTCCAGAGTGGTATGATCGGTACGTAGAATTGGGTTCACCGCTACACCCTCTAAAGTTGACAGCACAAACATCATAGCCGTTTTCAGTTAATGCCTTAGCACTTCCTTGTATGTAGGCACGCTGTGCATTGCCTTCGAGGCCATGTAACAAAATCGTCACTTTTTTGGAGGGTTCTAAAGAAAAGCTCCAATCCAGATCTAAAAAATCCGCATCAGGTAGATAGATTCGTTGCCGTTTTTGATTTAGGTCTTTTATCTCCCGTAAAAGTCCTGAGTAAATGGTAGACAAATGACCATTTTTGAAAAAGTGAGGAGGATTATAATTGGAGTTTACAAGGGGCATTTAAGTGCTATTTTTTAAAACTGATACTGTAAAAATACCGGTTTTTTGTTTTGAAGGTAACTTTCGGTAATTTAGAGACAAGAGACAAGAGACAAGAGCAAAATTTGAACTTTAAAGTCCTCTCCCAAGGAGAGGGGGCTTTTTATTATTAATCGTTAAGATTTATCTCCATTTTCAGCTTTTTTACTTTTTCGTGAATTTTAAGGATACTCACATAATGTTGTATATTTTTTTCAACCTGAAAATTTGAACCTTGATCATGTCGTACTGAGCGCAGTTGAAGTGCAAGCTTTAACCAAACATCAGTTTTGTATTTGAGCTTGAATCTTGAACGTTACTTCGGATAGGTTTCCAAAAGTTTTGTCTGCTCTTCAATAGCGTTTTTAAACTCTATCTTTAAGTTTTCCACTAGTTCCGCTACAGGAACGTTATTATCTATGAGTGCCGACCCTTGACCAGCGGACCAGATCGTTTTCCAAGCTTTAGCTTCGGTATCCAGTTCTTTCCCAAAATCTATTTTTACATCTTTTTTTAGATCTTCGGCTGTTATTCCCGCAGCTTTCAAACTGGCGCCTAAAAAGTTGGCATGCACTCCTGATATGGAGGCTGTATATACTACATCGCTGGCACCCGCATCAATAATCATTTTTTTGTATTCTGGTGTGGCCTTACTTTCTTCGGTATTTATAAAACGAGTACCCATGTAGGCTAGGTCTGCTCCCATTTGTAGCGCAGACGCAATATCGCGACCTGTGCTAATACAGCCGGATAGAATAATGGTTTTATAAAAGAATTTTTTGATTTCTGCTACAAGTGTCATTGGGTTTATGGTGCCTGCATGTCCGCCAGCGCCTGCTGCAACCAGTATAAGTCCGTCTACACCTGCCTCGGCGGCCTTTTCTGCATGTCTTTTTTTAATGATATCATGAAAAACAACGCCACCATAGCTATGTATAGCATCTACTACTGTCGATACCGCTCCTAAGGAAGTTATAATAACAGGCACTTTGTGTTTTATACAAAGCTTAACATCTGCCTCTAATCTAGGATTTGTAGCATGTACGATGAGATTCACGCCAAAAGGAGCTGCTTTTTTTCCTGTTTCTTTTTCGAATCGCTCTAATGCCGTTTTAATTTCTATCAGCCATTCTTCAAAGCCCTCGCTTGTGCGTTGGTTTAATGCGGGGAAGGTGCCAACGATTCCGTTTTTACAGCATTCTATAACCAGTTGAGGTCCGGATATTAAAAACATAGGAGCTGCAATAGCTGGCAAGGAAAGTTCTTTTATAAAAGCTGGTTTAGATGACATAGGATTGTGATTTAATTTCAAATTAAAAAAAGGTAAATTAACCCTTGTTCTTTCAAAACTATACTATTTTTACCAACTATTATGCGTGCATAGCAAAAAATAAAGAATGTATTTAAAGGAATTTGAGATTAGATGGAGTGATGTTGACGCCAACCGTCATCTGGCAAACTCGGCCTATGTGAACTTTATGGGCCATACACGAATGGCCTTTTTAATGGAAATGGGGTTTGATCAAAGAGCGCTTGCTACATATAATATGGGGCCTGTAGTTTTTTATGAACATATCTATTATTTTAAGGAAGTGTTTCTTGGGAAACCAGTTAGGGTTTCTATGGAGGTTATGGGTTTGAGCGAGGACGGAAAATTTTTTGAATTTCATCATGATTTTTACGATTCAAAAGGAGAGCATTTTGCCCATGGTGAAATGATGGGTTCATGGATAGACCTTAAAACCAGAAAATTAACCGGATTAGCGGATGTTTTTTTGAAGCGGTTCGAAGCTGTGGAAAAAGCCGATGGTTATAGAGTTTTAACCAAAGAAGATACGCGTAGGTTTACTAAAACCCCAAAGCATTTAAAAACCTGAACCAATAGTCCATATATTTTCTATATTTAGGGTATGAAAGCCCTCACTAAGGTATCGGTTAAAGAAACGTATCAAAACATAAGGAATATGATTGCCTCCAAGGAACTTATTGGTGGTGAAAGGGTTACCTATGATGTCTTGTCCCATAAGATTCAGGTAGATCTAAAAACAGTGAAGAAAGCTTTAAAAAAATTACAGGCCGATTGTTTAATCATAGCCGTACCCGATGAAGGTTTGGTAGTTAGAAATTTTTCATATACTGATATTTTAGAGACTTTTGATTGTAGAACAGCTTTGGAAACGATGGCCGTAAAGCAATTTACATTAAAGGCTCCACAAGCCAAAATTGATGACCTACGAAATTTATTGGTGCCATTTGAGAAAGGACCTATAAGTGCAAGAGTTTTTCAAAAAATAGATTTTCACTTTCACGATATTATCCTGGCCAATTGCGGGAATACATGTGCTTACGAGCTTTTTGATAGAGGAAATCTTTGGTTGTGTATGGAGGTTATCGGTCTTAAAAGACCGCTGAAGGAAATTTTGCAAGAGCATTTGGATATGGTGTCTGCCATTCATAATAGAGATGCATCAAGAGCTGTACTGTTGATGCGAAATCATTTAGAAAATTCCAAACAGGCATTTCTAACCTAAAATATGCCCTAGGTAACTTTAGGTTTTTTACTGGCTAAATAAACACCTATTAACACAAAACAGGCAGCAACTATTTTAACTGTCGTTAGTTGGTCTTGTCCGCTGCCAATGGCATAGCTTATGCCTATCAAAGGCTGCACGTAAACAAAAGCACTTAGGGTAGATGCTTTCAACTGGGTTAGGGCAAATATGTTAAAGAGATAAGTACAGAACGTTGTTCCTATAATTACGAAGGCAATGCGCCAAATAGCCTCCCAAGGAAGTTCACTCCAGACGATTTCCGTAAATTCTTGATACCCGAAAGGCAGGCAGATGAGGATGCCCAAAGTAAAAAGCCACTTCATAAATGTAAACGGGTGGTATTTGCTGATTAAGGTTTTAGCTATAATGAGATAAGAGCCATAAAAAAGCGAATTAGATAAAATCAAAAGATTACCTAGGGGTATATTTGGTGCGTCTTGCCGTATTTCAGAACCAAAAAGAATAAGCCCTAAAGCACCTATAAGTCCTATACTAATTCCTAACACTTTTCGGCCAACAATTTTTTCTTTAATAATGATTGCCGATAAAATAAGCACGATGATAGGTGTTGTTGTAATAAGCACGGCACTATTTATTGGGGTAGACAGTGACAATCCCTTAAAGAAAACGAGCATATTAAACCCCATGCCCAGCAGAGCGCAGAGTCCCATGCGTAAGTAATCCGTTTTTTCTATTTTTTCCTTTGGCCCCCAAAAAGAAATCAACCAAAACAATATTGCCGCACCTAATACCCTTAAGATAATAAATCCAAAAGGTTGAACATAGGTAGGCATAACCTCCTTTGCAATAGTGTGGTTTACACCGTAGATAGTAGTGGCGCCTACAGCTGCAAAAATAGCTAGGGTTCTTTTGTTCACGAATGAATCGCTTCCTTTGCCGTGATAGTTGTTTTTTTGCTATTCCCTATGAAAATGGATTCACCAAAGAGAATAACCGGTCGTTTTAAAAAGGTATACTGCTCCAGGATTAGCTTTTTGTAGTCATCTTCTCCCAAGGTTTGTTCGTGGAGTCCACGTTGTCTGAAAAGCATTGCTCTTTTACTAAATAGAGATAGATAACTATCCGTTAACCCGCGCATTTCTTCCAATTGTGCTGGAGTGATCGGTTCTGTCTTGATATCTTGTAAGGTAAACCCATCTAAAGGTTGTAATTCTTTTAGAATACGTTGGCAGGTAGAGCAGGTACTAAGGTGGTATATTTTTTTCATTTTAATCTTTAAAATATCAGTCATACAAAGAAACTTAAATATCATTAAATGTGCTATTTTTAGCATTCATTTAAATCATATCCCTTGAAGAACGAGCTGGAAATTACCTTGCAGAATAGAAGAAACCTATTAGAGATTTTAAAGAATACCTCCAAAGCAGACCTGTTGCGAATACCAAAGGAATTTCGCAATAATATCTGGTGGAATATTGCGCATGTTGTGGTTACCCAGCAAATATTGGTCTACAAGTTTAGTGGGATACCCATGTTGGTTTCAGAAGAATTGGTAACTAAATTCATGAAAGGAACCGTTCCCGATGGCACTGCTACAGATGGTGAAATAAAGCAAATTAAAGATGTGTTGGTATCAACAATTGAACGCACAAAGGAAGATTATGACACAGGTCTATTCCAAGATTTTAAACCCTACACCACAAGTGCTAAGGTGACTTTGAGTAATGTAGAGGATGCAATCAGTTTTAATAACTTTCATGAGGGTATACATCTGGGGTCTATTTTTGCCCTTAGAAAAATGTTGTAGATTTATTTTGTTTAGGATTGTGAACTAGATATTGTTGTATTTCTGTGTATGGGATAGTCAGAATAATTGGGCCATCCGCATAGGAGGCAACTTCATATTGCTCATAAAATAATTGGATTCCTAGTTCCGTATAGCCCATGTTTTCTGGTAGATAAAAGTTACCCGTTTCAAACATAAACCCCGTACTATTTATGTCGTTTTGGGAAGGAATATCTTCTTGGGTTCTAAATTTGGATTCGGCATAGTCCTTAAATTCATTCTCATTTTTAAATAATGCTTCCTGATCCAATTCAATACCTTTTTGTTTATCAAAATTTAAGAAGTGAGTGGTGTTGTACCCATGGGCTCCTCCCGTAAATAAATAGGAATCCAGTTTTAAGGTGATTATTCTGGTATCCTCATAAGTGACTGCTCCGTTAACGGTTGCCTCCCAAGGTGTAGCTTCCTCAGAAAATTGGTTTTTTAAATTTGTATATCCTTTTGTAAAAGATGTAATGGCACTTTCAATATCTGTAGCTTCGTTCTCTTCGTTAAAGTTGAGTAAGTAAATTAGTTCTTCCGTTAAAGCGTTATTAATGACTTTGTCAACCTTAGCATTTGTTAATGCTTTTGGAACCGTGATTTTAATTTGGGGGCAATCGGTACACGCATCACCTAAATAGGTAATGGGTTCAAAAGTAATCTTATCATCTTTTTTACATCCAAATGAAATAAGAATAAGTAAGAAACAAACAACACGGATTTTCATAGGACCTTTTATATCGAACAAAAATACAGCTTCATTGTATTCTCCAAAAGATAACGATACATTTATAGTAATAATAATAGATATGAGCGATAAAAATCTAAAATTTAATACTAAAACTATTCATGGCGGTCAACAACCAGATAGCGCCTTTGGTGCCGTGATGCCACCTATTTATCAGACTTCTACCTACGTGCAAACAACACCTGGAGGGCATAAGGGGTATGCATATTCTAGAAGTGCGAACCCTACCCGAACGGCTTTGGAAAATTCATTGGCCAGCATAGAAAATGGCACATACGGATTAGTATTTGGTAGTGGTATGGCCGCAATTGATGCTGTATTAAAATTGTTTCGTCCAGGGGATGAAGTCGTTTCTACGAATGATTTATATGGTGGTAGTTACCGACTGTTTAAGCAGTTATTTGAAAATTTTGGCATT
>Ga0075117_1001735_pt1 | contig 13211 bp, 11 predicted proteins | sample AntAceMetag02UKJ_FD_69789 | JGI IMG/M metagenome (GOLD analysis project Ga0075117, IMG submission 69789) | Saline lake microbial communities from Ace Lake, Antarctica - Antarctic Ace Lake Metagenome 02UKJ | ecosystem: Environmental > Aquatic > Non-marine Saline and Alkaline > Saline | place... | reverse complement strand
TAATTTTTAATTTGTGTATTAGTTCATCAATGTTCATAGTTTAGTATAGTATGATAAATATTATTTATGTAATTTATCATAATATTTATTTTGTGCGAACTTAAATGTTCAAAGGTGTATTATATGTTTCTAAGAATTGGTTAAGTTGCGTGATACCACCCGAAACAAAATCATCCATATTTTTCACATTTATAGTTAACAATATATGCATAATTCCAGTATAATCACCCGGGATATTTAACATAATCTCTTTTTGTTGAGTTCCTTTAGTTTTATTCTTGGATAGAGTATCATCAAGGTCTACTGGATTATATGAAAGCATACGTTTAACTATTTCGCTTTTAGTGGAAACATCAACATCACCTTTATCTGTTTCCTCTTTTGGTTCGGGAGTTATTGTAGTGTCATCATAGTTTGTATCTGGTATAGGTACATGCTTTACTGGTTTAGATTTACGATTGGAACCGGGTAGAATGTCTCGCATAGAATTCAGTGCTTTTTCAAAATGCAGATATGGAAACGTACTATTTGCTCCACCAGTCATAATATTAACATAAAAGTCTTCATCTGTAATGATGTCAAAAGTATGTTTCAATCCTAATTCATTCAAATGTTTTCGCATATCACCGACATATGTATCAACAATTGTTTTACCCAAGACTTCCAATATATTCAAATAAAAAGTAATACTATTTTGTTCTGATACCATAATTATATAATATCATAACATTAATTTTAAGCCATTATATACAAAATTGAAAATATAATTCATTCTAAATGCACTAACAAATAGTTAATTACAACAATGGTAAAGAATCTAACAGGTGGAACTAAAACAAAGGGGCTTGCACGTAAGCATCAACGTAGTAGCGGTGATGGTAAATTAAGACTACCGGAGGATGTATTAGAACAAGTCGCGTGCGTTACTAAAATGTTAGGTAACGGAATGTGTGAAATTCACACAGAAAAAGAAATATTGATAGGACATATTCGTAATAAATTTCGAGGGAGACAAAAAAGACATAATATGATAAGTACATCCACAATCGTATTGATAGGACTACGCGAGTGGGAAAACCCTATAAAAAACTGTGATATTCTTACTATTTATAGTGATTCACAAGTAAATCAATTAAAAGACAATCCAAAAATAGATATGGTAAATGTATTGAAATTACGCAATGAATTATCACACGTGGAATCAAAAAACATATCACATGACGATTTTGAGTTTTCAAATCAAGATGATGAAGAAGAAGAAGAAGAAGTACCACAAAACACAATGAAGAATGGAGACACATTTACATTAGAAAACATGGGGGAAGTTGATATTGATGATATTTAAGTTGACAAAAATAAGAAATAAAAAGATTGTATATAACCTTTTTTATTTACAAAGGGCAATTGTCATAACAATTACACTATCCGGAAAGAAAAATGAGACAAACCACAGTTACGAGTTGAGTATATCATACAATTCCCTTAGTGGAACATACCGATTTAATGACGATTTAATAACGCCATTTGGTAATTGAAAATTTTGGTTGGGAGTGATAGTATGATAGTATACATTGTATCCAATCCATTATCAATTGCACTCTTTGATACAACAACATATATGAAATGTATAGATTTTAGCCAACCAACCATGTCGTGTAGTTTGAAAGACATTTTATAGTATACATATATTTACAAGGGTATATCTAACTCCGTTATCATGAAAATATTATATATTGTTTGCGCTGATTCAAACCCGGTTGTATCATTTTTATTTCCGGTCGGTGTAACAATATCAATAATGTGAATCATGAAATAACATTATTGATGCGGTATTATTTTATCATTTTTATATTTTTTATTTATAGCTCAGGATAACTGGCTTGCATCAACATACCACACTGACCGTTACCACCGTTAAATTCGCTTCCACGTCCCATATAAATATAACCAGCATCGCCCCAAGTCTCACCCCAAGAATTCTTAACTCTGTAATAATCCTTACCAGACATAGTACCATATCCAACAGTAAGAACACCGTGGTCTAAACCAGTTCCACACGCATCAGTAAATACACCTGACTTGTATAATTGGAAGCTCGTTTGGTCGGCTTGAATAGCAATAGCTACGGGTTGTTGTGCTAAAGCAGTCATCATAGCATCATCAGAGTTAGGTTTCACATCAACAAAATCCTTCACATCGCTACCCTTAACAACTTGACAAGAGGTATCACAAGAACCACCTGTCTTAGTTGTACCAGACGTGTAAGGATATTCAGTCTCAGTACAAAGACCGCCATTCTTCTCAATCCAAGCAAATGCGTTATCCATTAGACCACCATTACATCCCATATCTTTACCTCCATTCTTGCGAGTATCACAATCAACTAATTGTTGTTCGGAGAAAGAGTCAAGAGTACCAGTCTTTATGTAAAAAGCACCCTCAAGAGCACCAGTTGTGGAGAAACTCCAACAAGAACCACATTGTCCTTGGTTCTTGACAGGGGTTACAGCACCGGCAGTAACCCAATCCACACTATCCGGAAGTGAAACAGTGGTTAACTCATCACTATCAAGACAACCGGTAACACATTCAACCGTCTTCAATGTAGACATCTCTGTGTGATGCTTGACACAGTCATACAAACACTTTGTCTTATCTAACTTCTTCTTAAAGTTATCAAGGTTAAACTTACGTCCAAGAACACCCTCTTGATTAGAGAATCCAAGATACTGACTGAATTCATCAGAATCCATACCAGAAAACTGGTTGTGTCCCAAAGTATAAGTTAAATTTTTGGTATTCGTCTCGTCAATGAATTTATCATTTTCAATCCATTTACGCATAATACCTTCACGCTGCTCGGTATCACGGAATTCTTGTCTGAACTCCTTAACCCAGTTCTCAAAACGCTCTACAAATGTAGCATTCACAGTGAGCGAAGCTACTGACAACAAAAACATAGTAGTCTTAAAAAGATACATATTATTTATATATAGTAATGATATTTTTATATTGATTCTAAAAGTATTTTTTCTGTACTATAATGGTTGATTACATGAACGCCTACTACTTGAATTTGTGTATTATACATACCATATGGGAATATCAAAACCCTTACGATTGACCTATCATAATAATTTGATTGATATTTTATTTGACTCCTTTATTTTTATGGTGGGTTCATACATAGCATTTACTCTTGTAACTCGCACTTAATTTTATTTTTGATATTATCTTCATCTGAAAACACAAACAATTTACATCTTTGTTTGGATAAGTCTGAGTATTCTTCTGTTGATTTGATTCGTGTTAATATATTCATATTTGTCAAATATACTACATACGAATAACCACATTCTTGTATTTCCGTTTTTCCAAATAAAACACATTCATGAATATCATCTAATAGTTCTGGATTGTTCGTACAACGTTCTAATAACTGACAATCGGTTTGTACTTTACGTATTGTTTTCATATCTGTATTCAGTCCGTTTATATTTCCCAGCCATTTGTCTAAAAAGTGGTTCGCGTTAATACTGCGTTCGGTTACAAGTTGTTCGCTGGATGCTAATATAATTTGGTTTAATAAATCAACCATACGCCGAATTGGGCTTGTAATATGTACGTATTCTCCTACATCCATCATATCATGCCTCAATACAATATCTTTATCGTATAATACGTATTTACAATCTGTATTATTCCAAGAACGGATAAGTCTGGATGTATTATCATCAAGTCCAGCATAAGTTTCATTTGTATCATTTTTATAAATGGCTTGTCTAAAAACACCGCATTCTTTCTTTTTTAATGATGTACCCACTTCTTTATTCATGCGAATCATCCAATACTCTACCAATTCATGACTATCCTGAACGATAGGTTTTAATAATTTCGTTAAATTCATCATTTCTTTGTAATTGCTGTTTTTCAGAAGTTTTTTCTCTTCATATACAAAATTCTTACGCGTTTTCACTACTACATTTTTATAACTGATTTCACGGTTCTCTACTAAATTTCCATTTTTATCAAAATATATATCCATCGCCAGTGCTATACGCAATTCATTTTCTTGAAGACTACATAAAGAATCTGATAATATAAGTGGTAACATGGGTATCTTCCTATCCGGCAAATATATTGTTGATACACGTTCGGTTAAGTGCTCCCATAAATTCAGCTCTTCCATCCAAATATAAACATTGGCTATGTAGATAGATACTTTATAGATATCATCTTGTTTTTCAATACTAAACGCATCATCAAAATCTTTACTTCCATCCGGGTCTATTGAGAATACAAACTCATTTGTCCGGTCTTCAATATGGTAATTGGAATTTTGTAGTATGTTCTCTATTATTGGTACATTTTTCAGGGAAGATGTAGTTTGATTTGTTAATTTCTTAATAGATGTATGCAATTTTTTACAATGTAATTGGTATTCATAAAACACTTCCAAATTATCAACGTCACCCAATACCTCTACCAATTCCCCGTATGGATGTTTACTATTCCAATTAACATATTTAAATAATACATACTTGTTTTGTTGGTGTTTTGAAAATCCCAATTTTACATCATACGGGACTAAAAATACAGGATAATTTTTATTATTTGGAATACAACGATAGTATAAACGCTTCTTGTTAGGGGTTCTTCCAAACGTTTTATTTCCTTCCAGTATTAACACGCCTTCTAATTGGACTTTATTGTCAAGTCCTGATATTTTAGTTGTATGGGTATCAGCTATCTCGATAGTATCGCCATCGAACCACTTGTTTGTAAGCGGATTCAATAATTCAGTGTTTTCCATTGTCGAATTATTTGTCAAATCAAACAACCCCCAATTTGTATAATTTCGGTCATAGATATTTACTTGATAGGTTTGCATGGTTTCATTATAATGCGTATAATTATATTTAAATCAATTTAATAATAATCAATGATGCTATGTTCTCATATTATTGTAAAACCTAATAAAACTAATACATTATATAATAATAGTGTCAAGGTTCTCAATATGTCTAAAAAAATTTGTAATAAATATACAAAAAAACTAATAACAAAACCTTCCGACAACCTTTCTTCCGCAACCTATTTGATTATTGTCGAATCACCTTCGAAATGTGCCAAAATAGAATCCTATCTTGGGACGAATTATTGTTGTATTTCATCAAAAGGACATATCCGAAGCGTAAATGGACTCAAGTCAATAGATACAAAGGATACATTTGAACCTAAGTTCTCAGAATTAACTGAAAAGAAAGACCATATTGTATTTATGAAACAAACTATATCAAAGTTCTCAAAAGAAAATATAATATTAGCTACAGATGATGATAGAGAAGGAGAAGCAATTGCTTGGCATATCTGCGAACAATTCGGATTATCAGCTGAAACAACTCCACGTATCATATTTCACGAAGTAACTAAAACCGCATTATTACAAGCAATCAAATCACCTACAACCATCAATTTAGATTTGGTAAAAGCACAACATGCTCGTCAAGTATTAGATGTTATTGTAGGATATAAAATATCACCAATATTGTGGAAATATTTATATAATGATTCTAAAAATTCCTTGTCTGCTGGTAGATGTCAAACTCCCGCTCTAAGATTGGTGTACGATAATGAGTTAGAACGAAAAAATAAAGACAATATTCAAACATACTATAAAACTACAGCTTCCTTTTTCGAGAAGAACATTCATTTTAATTTAAATATAGAATTCCAAACCAAACAAGAAGTAGAAGACCATCTTAAAAAATCCATCAATCATAAACATATGCTTACCATAAATAATCCACGAGATACAACCAAATCACCACCAAAACCATTTCATACTTCCAGATTGCTCCAAGTAGCAAGTAACATTTTACATATATCTCCAAGTGAAACAATGCGATTATGTCAACAACTGTATCAAACAGGGTATATTACCTACATGAGGACCGAAAGCACCAATTACGCAAAACCATTTCTTCAAGAAATATTCAAATACATTCAAAAAGAGTATGGAAGTGAAAAATACATAGGCAATATAGATGAGTTAGAGAACAAGAAGTCAAATAATCCCCATGAAGCTATACGTGTTACCCAGTTAGTAAATAAAACTATATTGTCAGATGACACACGATTAGTGTCAATGTATAAATTAATATGGAAAAATACAGTTGAAAGTTGTATGTCCGAAGCTAAATATAAAGCAATCCCATTAGAAGTTTCAGGACCTGAAAAAACGAAATATACATATACACATGAAATACCCATATTTTTAGGTTGGAAAGCGGTAAGTGAAAAAAAACTGGATACGGATACACAGAATGAAGCAAATGGTTTACATATGTTTTTCAAAACCCAATTACAAAAGCCAATAAAATACAATTGGATTGAAAGTATCGTGTCAATGAAGAATAAACATACACATTATACTGAAGCCAGTTTAATCAACAAACTTGAAACCGCCGGAATTGGACGTCCGTCTACATTTTCCACAATCGTATCTACCATACAAAATAGAGGATATGTAAAAAAGACAGACGTAGAGGGTATAGATATTGACTGCAATAATTTCAAGTTAGAAGACAATAAACTGACCGAAATAACCGAAACTAAGACATTTGGAAATGAAAAAAACAAGTTGGTACTGCAGCCAATCGGAATATTAACTGTAGAGTTTTTAATCGAACATTATAATTCATTGTTCTCTTATGAATATACAAAATTAATGGAAGATAAATTAGACGCAATTACGAATGATAATACAGAATGGTCTTCCATATGTCGCGAATGTTATAATGAAATTAAAGAATTATCGAAATCAGTAAGTAAAATACCCAAACAAACATACCCATTGGATGATAAACATGTAGTCTTGTTTGAAAAATATGGACCAGTTATCCAGTATAAGAACGAAGAGGATAAATATGAATATATCTCCGTCAAACGTAACTTCAAAATCGATGTAGATAAACTAAAAAACAAAGAATATACAATAGAAGACCTTATCGCCCCCAAAGAACGTAATCTTGGAAAATACAAAGATATTGACGTAGTTATCAAAGATGGACGATATGGGGCGTATGTCGAATATGGAACAATGAAAGAATCCATTAAAAGTATAGATAGCAATCCCAATGAAATTACTTTAGACGATATTATTCCTATTTTAGATAAGGTAGACAGTGAAACCCACATAGATAAGAATATCTTAAGAGAATTAACCGATGTTCTCAGTATTCGTAAGGGAAAATTCGGAGCATATGGATTTTATAAAACAGACCAGATGAAAAAACCGCAATTTCTGAATATCAAAAAATTTAAGGGAAGCTTATTAACATGTGAAAAAGAAACATTATTAGAATGGTTGAAAGAGAATTATCCGATTTTGAATTCATAAAATATACTGAAAATATATAATGGAATCCTACATAACACCTGTAAATTACAGCATATTTATAATTTTATATGTTACGTCATTCGTATACTTGTATACAAAATACTCTGAAATCGTAGGTCTTGGTGTTCTCACTGTAATTCAAATTGCGTTTACTCTCTTTTTCGGAAAGGAGTTATCACAAATAATAATAAATAATCCAGGTGGTGATTATAGAGGATATTATGCTAGTAGATTGTCTTTATATAGTTCATTTATTAGTATGGGGTTATTATCAGTTGCCTTAATATTGACAAGTATAACTATATTTGACATACAAGAAAAATACAATGATACTAAAGGTACTCCCGTAAAATTGTCAGTAAAATATCAAAAGTTGTTTGATACGATTAAACAAAACACTCTAATTTTATTTGTAATTAATGCGATTTCATTGTTATTATATTATTTTGTTAAGTCCACCATAGATGTTCCTGTATTATCAATACTATGGAACGAATTTTCGTTTACAACATTCATGAACTACCTACCTGCTATTCTAAGTATGGGGTTAACAGTTAGTTCTCTTGTAATTTCTTCATATCAGGTAAAATATGCGGTAGATTTCGCGGATTTGAAAATACATAGCCTTGTAGGAAGGTAATTTTTGTTATGTAATTAGATATACATAACAAATGCGTATAAAACGAACTATTTATATATACATAAATTGTAAATTGGTAATGAAATACTATGAAACTTTGTATGAGGAATATATTAACTCATGTGAATTGTATAATATACATCCTGAATTGAAGGAAGAAATAACCAAGTTTCCCACAAATATCTTAAATATGCCAAATACACTCGTACATGGTGCGTGTGGAATTGGTAAATATACACAAGTTCTCAATATAATAAAAAAATATAGTCAAACAGAATTAAAATATGATAAACGAATAACCATTAGTACCGATAAACAACAATATCTATGTCATATAAGTGATATTCATTATGAAGTTGATATGTCTTTACTTGGTTGTAACGCAAAAACATTATGGCATGAGATTTTTTTCCAAATTGTAGATATAATATCAGTAAAACCAAATAAACATGGAATCATTTTATGTAAAAATTTTCACAACATAAATTCTGAGTTGCTTGAAGTTTTCTATAGTTATATGCATCAATATAATAGCAAAAGCAGTAATATTAAAATAAAATTCATAATAATATCAGAACATATCAGCTTTTTACCATATAAAATAATCAATTCATGTTACAGATTACCTATTAAACGCCCATCAAAAGATTTATATAATGAATTATTAAAAATTAACTATGAAAAAAAGAAACATAAAATAGACAGCTGCCCCGACACTCTATTTAATCCACAAAATATATTAGATAATATAGATAATAATGGAATTATAAACATAAAAGAGTTACGTTCATTTTCACATATAAGCGACCATTCCAAAATACCAGAAGATTTAGTTAATAAGGTATGTAACAATATTATTGATAAAATTCAAAATATAGAACAAGTAAAATTCACCGAGTTTCGTGATACATTATACGAATTATTAATATATAATATCGATATTAATGAAGCGGTATGGTATATTCTATATTATTTTTTAAGCGATGATAAATTAGACAATAACGATATATCAGATATTTTAATTAAATGTTACCCTTCATTCAAGTATTTCAATAATAATTATAGACCTATATACCACTTAGAGAGTATAATGTTCTATATAATAAAAAAAATATATAATTATAATGAACTTCCAAAAAGCTTGCGAAATCCTTGATATAGACGATAAACAAGAATTAAGTGTAGATGAACTAAAACATAAATACAAAAGGAGCGCATTAAAATACCATCCCGATAAGAATAATTCGATAGACGCAAAAACCAAATTCCAAGAAATTAGTTCAGCATATCAATATTTATGCGAACATAATGGGGATTTGAAAGATGTATATCAAGAGCATCATACATCATATTCAGATATTCTATTTACGTTTATCAATACTATTATACCTATAGACAAAGACACGGGGGTTATTAATATAATAATCCAAAAATTAACTCATATATGTGAATCCAAATCAAATGATTTTCTGGATAAATTAGATAAGGAAACACTAATCAAGATATACAAAATCATCAAGATGAATAAGGATATATTTCATATAAAAACAGAATACATTAGCAAAATAGAAAGTATTATAAACAATAAGATTCAAAATGATGAAGTTATTATATTAAATCCTACATTAGAAGACTTGTTCGATAATAATTTGTATCGTCTTACATTAGATCAAAATACATATATAATTCCATTATGGCATCATGAATTACAATATGATAATAATGGAAAAGATTTATATGTAAAATGTAATCCAGTATTAGTAGACGATATAGAACTTGATGAAATAAACGATATTCATATTTATAAAACATTTAATATTCATGACATATGGGGTAAAGAACATATTGATGTTGAAATAGGTAACCGTATATTCACATTTGAAATTTCCAAATTGAAATTAATGGAAAAACAAACAATATTTATAATTAACTCAGGAATTTCACGCCCAAATATTAAAGACGTATATGATATATCCATATTGAGTACAGTATATATACATGTCACATTGGAGTTATGTCGTCGTATCTAAAAAGTTTTTGAATATAATTAGATGAATCACAAAATAAAAAATATATGTAAATACATATTTTTTATTGTTCCAGCGCGGTCTCGATCCGCGGACCTTTGGCTCATAAGACCAATGCTCTAACCAACTGAGCTACAAGAACTATGAAACTTTTATAGTGGTTTCATCACTATCACCCGATGAGGGGCTCGAACCCTCGACCACATGCTTAAAAGGCATGCGCTCTACCAACTGAGCTAACCGGGTATAGACAGTTTAACGACATATTCCAGGTCTCTTTATTTACTTTTGTATTTTTTATCTCGGTTCTTTTATGCGGTTGTCTTCTTCTTTACAACCTTCTTTACGATCTTCTTCTTAACTGGCTCAGGCTCAGGCTCTGGCTCAGGCTCAGGCTCAGGCTCAGGCTCAGGCTCAGCATCCTTCTCTTCATCACTATCCTCAACCTCAGTAGTAGTAGTAGTAGCGGGAATAGATGGACCTTCTTCATCTTCGCTATCATTTACAGTTTCCATAATTGGTTGCTTATTGATAGTATCCCTCTCATCAGTGGAAAGCTCAATATGACATTTTCCAAATACCGTATCTTGAATATGTGGCTTAACAACACATTGGTTTAGTCTCCAGGTTACACCCCATCCCTTTCCACCAAACCACAGTCCTCCACATTGAAGAACACATGCTACATTGCTCTTCTTAGGAACAAAGTCCATTGGAGTCAAATTCTCATTGTCGCAAGGGAATATCAACGTATTATCAGTATCATAAATCTCAATGTTCCAACGCCCATCATAATTAGGAACCTTAGTACGCATACTGGGAGCTCTTGACATATCAAGCTCACCTGATAGCTTATCCTTGGGATACTTAATGAATGGGAAGAAATTATCTTCAATTACCTCGCGCGACTTCTTCTTTCCCCACCAAACCTCACTGTTACTAACCGCGTCGTTCAAGATTTGTTCTTCAAAATCCTTCAACTTAGCAAGGAAATCAGTGGTTGATTGTGTCGCATAATCGGCATTCGGAAATACAAGAGACATATTGAACCGATTATCCGATTCACCCTTATCATCAACATAATCAGAGATACCCCATGTCATCAGAAGAGGAGTCGACACACACAACCCACGATTGCTTTGTGTACTGATAAGTGCGACTGACTTTGAACCACGGTCACTGATACGCGGAGCCATGTAACGAATACCCGCGGTATTCCACTCGTTATACTTTACTACAATAGGAGCCTTTGACATTTCGATTTTAGATAATATAGATTAACTATTTATACATAATAGTATGAGGTGTCTTTAATTCAATTTTTTAAATATATTAGCATAATAAGTAAGTGAAATTATATATTCGCGTTCTCCTAATATAATTGTGCGAAAATGATATAGTAATTAGCATATTAATATAATATATAATATACTATATATAAGTCAGCATGGGTAACCCACCAGAGACGAAGGAATGGAACAAACACATTTCACCATTAAAAAATACATTTAAAAAAAATAACACGTGTGACAATATTCCCAATATAAACACCGATATCTATAAATCTCCAAAACCTAAAAAAAATGCTGCGTTATTACCTATTACATACACCAATTTTATTAGTGGAGATATTGATTTCAACGACTACATTATTCCGTCCCTGAAAGAAGCAGCAAAATCATATAAGATACGTTCAAGTGGAAAAAAACAAGAGATAATCGATAGAATAACTCTTGTTTTTTTACAAACGAAAGCAAGTATAAAAATTCAAACATGTTTTAGAGAGTGGATATGCCGTTATATAATTAGATTGCGAGGGAAAGCATTACATACACGAGACTTATGTGTAAATGACGTTGATTTTTGTACGATGGAACCAATTCGAGAATTAAAAGATGATTATTTTTATAGCTTTACTGATAAACAAAACATTACATACGGATTTGATATTACATCATTGGTTGAAATGTTTAAACGAAATAATAAGTTAAATCCATATACTCGAGAACCTTGGAGTACATCACATATGAATAATATTATAACCTTATATAATCTAAGTTTCATATTGTGTGAAGGGTTTTCAAAAATGAATATACCATATACAAAAGATAAGACAACTACAATTAATAATCGTATCAGAAGACAATCAATACGATTAGATTATAACCCTGTTACACGACCTATCGCACACGAGGAAGATTTAATCCGTTATACAAATATAGCTAATATACGAAATCATTCTATTGATAATAGAATTAATGAATTGTTTATCGAAATAGATTTATTAGGAAATTATACTAATCGCGAATGGTTTGATAATTTAGAACTTCGTGACTATATACGATTATATCGTAAATTATACGAAATATGGTATTATAGAGGTGAATTATCAAGAGACGTGCAAAATGATATATGCCCGTTTTATTCACCTTTTGATGGAATATTTACACGCCCTTTACTTCACAATGAAATACAATTACAACAAATTAAAACTGCTTGTTTAATTGTGATTGAAAATATGGTATATAGTGGAATAACAGAAGATTACCGTAGAATAGGTACTTTACATGCGTTATCCGCATTAACCAGTGTATCAAATGGTGCTCGTATGGGTCTTCCATGGTTATACGAATCTATACAGTATTAAATTTTTACATAATTTACATAATTTATACATATTTGATTCATTTGTAAGGGAATATCGTCTATTCATAATATAATATTAACAATAAATAATATTATACTGTAAATCACTTAAAAAGACCTCCTATTATTATGTATAATCACAATGGTTAGAGCATCTAAGACTTCCGTTAAGACTACTACTGAGACTAAGTCTCGTTCCAAGACTACCCCTAAGGTTGAGGCAGCACCCGCACCAACCCCCGCACCTGAGCCAGTCGTTGAGACTACTGAGGTTGCCGCAGAGTCAGTTGACCCTGCTACTTTTATTAACCAGCGCCTTGCTGAGTTTTCCGCTAAGCTACATCAACTCACAAGCAATCTTGCTACCATCAAGACTGACTTCAAGACCCTTGGTAAGGATGTCAGCCGTGTTATGAAGGTTGCTATCAAGGCTTCCAGCAAGAAGCGCAAGAACAACGGTGAGCGTAAACTTTCTGGATTTACCAAGCCCACTCCT
>Ga0075117_1001734_pt1 | contig 13217 bp, 13 predicted proteins | sample AntAceMetag02UKJ_FD_69789 | JGI IMG/M metagenome (GOLD analysis project Ga0075117, IMG submission 69789) | Saline lake microbial communities from Ace Lake, Antarctica - Antarctic Ace Lake Metagenome 02UKJ | ecosystem: Environmental > Aquatic > Non-marine Saline and Alkaline > Saline | place... | reverse complement strand
TTAGGAAGTGATTAAACCTTCATGTCCAATTGACATCTAAATACCGTGAAAGATAATAAGAACCCAAACAATCAACATCCATTTCAAATTGACAAAAACTATTTTGACAGTTTGGAAAATACCCTATTGTCAAAAGTTAAAGGAGATATGTATCATCTTCCTTTAGGTCTTTCTCATCCTTTTATAGCTCCTGATGGATATTTAGAGAATTTCGATCTCAAAAAAGACACTTTCCTTGAACTAGGGGTTGGGCATCCCTATCAAGCTCCGAATGGTTATTTTGAGCAATTAGAGACCAAAGTATTGGCCCGGACAGATGTTATTTCTAAGGAGAGCAAAAGTACTCCAAAGCTTCAAGTAAGCTGGAGAAACTATGCGATGTATGCGAGAATTGCTGCGTTAGTAGTTATATCGGGTCTTTTTTCATTGTACTTTTACGGAAATTCATTAGTAGAGCAAAAAGAGGAACTAAGCCTTTCAGCCTTGCATTCTGACGAAATTCTGAGTTACTTGGAAGAAGAAAATTTAGTTTTTGAGGATTTCACAGAAGTCATCTCTTTAGAAACTGATTTTGCAATAGACCAAGACCAAAAGGTTGGAATTCAGGAATTTACAGAAGACGAATTATTAGAATTGATAGATTTTCAATTCCCAAACGAGATATAAAATGAAATTCAAAGTACTAGCCATTATATTACTATTTTCTGTAAGTCTTGGGGCGTTAGCCCAAAATGGCCACTCCGGGAGAAGTGGAGGAAATATGGAAAGAGTAAAAGCAATGAAAGTGGGAATTATCACTGAAAAACTTGCCCTTTCTGGAAAGCAGGCCGAAGGTTTCTGGCCCATTTACAATAAGTATGAGCACGAAAAGTGGGAATTAAATAGTCAATTGAGAGCCAAAATGAGATCTCAAAGAGGCCAAGAACTAAATGAAAAACAAGAAATAGCCAAGCAGGATGCCATTTTTGACCTCAGGGAAGAAGAACTGGCCCTCTCTAAGAAATACAGACCGGCCCTTCTAAAGGTAATTTCTGCAAAGCAATTCTCTGATTTGGTTTTTGCTGAAAAAGAATTTAATCAAATGCTTTTAAGAGAACTTCGCCACAGAAGAGGTGAGAGGAGTTCTGAGAAGTAATTCTATTAGGAGGACTTTCTCAAAACATTGCCTAATATGAATAACTACCTCCTAATTCGGCACTAAAACACCATCCGCCACAAAACTAAGAGCGACTTCTGGTTCTGTTATTGCTAAGATTTCCACTTCAGATTTCCCAGCATCTTTTGCGTAATGTCTTAACTCTTCTACCGATGTAGTACTTACTTCTGGTTTTCCTTTAAATATTACTTTAGTTCCTGCTAAAGTCTTAGGGACAAAGAATCCATAGTCCTTAAAAGTAACTCTCATTGTTTGCCCATTATCTAAATTGACAATCATCCAGCATCCTTTGGCTTGACAAACTGCATTCACTTCACCTTCGACCTGAAAGTCATTCACCTTATCAAGATTCATCTTTGTTAACTCAGAGGCTTCGGAAGTCTTTTTTACCTTAAAATATTCTCCGAATGAAGCGAAATCTTGAGCCATTGCTCCAATTGAAAAAAAAAGTAAACAAGTTGAAAATATGTGTATTCGTTTCATAATTTGATTTTGATCTGCTTTTCAAATTTAAGGTTTAATTTTCCAAATTTTATCTAAATCACGAAGGTATTGAGGCAAAGCCCCTGAGCCATACCATTCTATTAACTCGGCGTCCTAATATTTTTCTTTGATTCCAGGATCTGTTTCCAAAAGTTTTGCAGCTTCTTCTAAGGTCGTCACATTAAGTATAAAAAGGCTCCTATAAGTGAGGTCATTCTTTCCAAAGGTCCCATATACCACGAGCTTCTCTTCCTTCACCAATCGTAAAATATTTATCATAATGTCCTCCAAAAGCTCCATTTCTTACGTCCTTATCTCGTTTTTGTTAGAACCCGTTTTAAGTATTACAAAGACATAACTTTTAATGCCTTCGTCTGCTCCAAGAGACATTGCTAATTCAGCATCATAATTTGGCTTATCGCTTTGACCTCGACTCACGAAGCCTGTCAAAATGAGTAAACATAGATAACTTAGTTTACTATGTTTACTCATTTTTTTTAGTTAAAAACTTCTATCCAACCTTTACACCTTTCCCCTCCGTCTAATTTCAATTCGTAGAAGTACGTATCTGAACCCACGCCTTTACCCCAAGAATTAACATAAGATTTATTTTCATAAATAAGTTTCCCCCAACGGTCATAAATACCTATTTCAGGACTTGGAAGCCCTACCACGAATGTATCATTTTTGCCATCTCCGTTTGGCGAAATGGCGTTTGGGATAATACCGTCCGCATCGGGGACATTGAGCTTTTTTTCAGTCAAAATCTCACAGCCAATATCATTAGTCGCTTTTAAATTTACCGCATATTCTCCAAAACTAGAGAACCTATAATTCTCAGGGACACGGTTCATGACACTATCTTGACCTTCTAAATACCAGGTAAACGACGGTGAACCATCCGTTATATTCTCAAAGATCAGATTATAAGGCTTAGCACAGAAGTACTCGAATGAATAAGTAAAGTCAGGAGTAAAAGACTTATCTATAAGCACCCCAACTTCCTTAACTGGCTCGCAGCCATCCTCATAGAACGCCCTTACGCTGTAAGTAGAAGACTCACTTGGCCTAACTTCTATAGATGGTGCACGAACAGAATCTGTTCCCGGCCCTGTCCACAAAAAGTAATTGGCAGAGCCCGCCGCATTTAGAGTAAGCAATTTCCCATCACAAGATTTCAGGTTTTCAGTTACCAAAAAATCTGCCTTATCATCAACGACCTGGACTTCTACTTTCTTGTACACCGAACACATGTCATTACTTATTAGCACCTCAAAAACAGTAGTCTCCAAAATCTTAGCTATTGGGTTTTCAATATTAGATTCATCTAAAGGCTCGGTAGGTGACCAACTATAAGACAAGCCACCTTGAGCTAAAAGTGAGATTTCATCTCCACTGCACACCGAAGTATCTGGGCTAGTTTCTACATCGAAAGGGATAACTTTGATTTGTCTAAAACTAGAGTCAGATTTGGCACAAGTTATTGAATTAAAAGCCTCAAGCTTCAGGGTATAATCCCCAGCAGAATCAAAAGCGTACTCCAAATTTGATAGACGAGAAAACACTTTGCCGTCTAAAGTCCATTGATATGTTCTACTTCCCGTACTCTTATTTTTAAGCGTAATATCTGTGCCCACACAGATTACCTCTGGGTTAACTTTATTATTATCAATAATATCAAAACCAGCATCCAACGCGTCAATGTCCAATTTAAAAGCTGCCATATTACAATTAGAACTTTTGTGGTTAGGCTCAAATGCATTTAATGTAGGAAAACCAACAAAACTACCTGAACGGCATACACAGGCAGAATGGTAGATAATTCCATTTTTATCAAAACGGCACGTACCACCGTCTAGGTGATCTCCTCGTTCCTCATCTGGATCTGTCGGAGCCTCGGAACCAAAATATGTACCATAAAGAAACGAACGGGCCTCTGCCTCAAAAATCCCAAAATAGAAGTTACTACCAGAGGTTTCTGGTTTATAGGCATCGATAGAAACAGGAAGTCCACTGGTAGTGCTATTTCTGTTATACCCTCCGTTTTGGTTGACTTTGCCACCCCATCCAGCGACATAAATATTCCCACAGCTGTTTACTAAAAAAGCAGTGGGCACCAAATCCACCATACCCGCCTCTCCGCTTGAACCAAATACCGTAGAAAACCGAGTTTCTGATAAACTACTGTTTAAACTATGGATAAACTGTCCGCTTCGAGGGTTTTGGTATACCGCTCCTTTAATGGGATAGTCACCTAAAGTCAATCCAAATACATATGCATTACCGGCCTCGTCTAAATCTAATAAACTACCTATGTCATCTTCATCCGTTCCTAAATAGGTCAGACTCTGTTTAATTCCATTCTTGTATTTGCCAATAAAGGCATCTGACCCGCCCAAAAGCTGTCTTTCTAAAGCCAAAGGCGTAGTAGCCAAATCAGTACTTCTGGTAGTGCCGAGTACAAAAACCTCATTACTCTCTGTTACTCGGATCCCGTAGCCAGCGTCATAGCTTCCCCCCCCTAAATAGGTACTCCATATGAGTTCGGATACATCGCTATTTAACTGAAATACTACAGCATCATGAACACCCTTTAAGCCCTCAGTGTTTCCGGTTGTTGGGAAATCCATGGATTCTGTAATAGAAGCCACATAAATACCATCCTCAGGCCCCACGTACACTTCTCCCCTGAATTCATCCCCATAATTCGTTATTTCGAAATTTCTAAAGTCATGTAGGCCATCGTTTTCACTACCTCCCATGTATGTACTCCCTTTTAGTGAACTACCATCCGGAGCAAGCACCGAAACAAAAATATCTGTGCCAAATTCAAAAGAAATTCCTGAAGTAACGGGTGCACGTGCAATAAGGCTTGCCCCTGCCTTAAAACCTCTTTGGTAAGCAGTACTGGTCACTGGAAAGTCAATGGAAGAAGTCGTTCCAAAAATTACTAGCTCTCCCTTAGAATTACAAATCAGACTATGCGTGACTTCAGACTGACGTCCGCATAAAAAAGTAGCGTACAGTAATTCCTGCTCATCTGGGCTATACTTCATTATGACAATATCTGTGTTAAGATTCCTAGAGTCATTGCTAGTTCCCTCACTCAATGGCTGAAATGAACCATCAGTGACTGGGAATTCTGGCCCAAAAACCGTCCCGCCTGCGTATAAATTCCCGTCATCATCAAAAGTGGCCGTATGACTCCAATTGTCTGAAGTAGAGCCACTATAGGTGGAAAAAATCAATTCTGGGTCTATAATAAGGTCTAAACTTGTATCATAATCCTCAATCTCAAAAGATAGGTTTTCTTTTTCTAAAACAAACTGAGAATTTACCGTTTTCTTGCTCGTACCGTTATTTTGGTAGGTAAAAGGAGCAAATTCCTTAAAGGCATTCACCTTGGTTCTAAAGTTTAGATTACCATTGGATAGACTCATTTCCTCATGGCCTTTATACTTTAACTTTATGTCTGATGGATTCCCTTTGGGATGAACTAGATATTCATATTTTAATGCCTCACCAATACTGTAGAGTCTAAAATCAATGCCTTCATAAATGTTTTTTAGCCAGACTTCTTCGTAAGCCCCAGCGTCCGAAACCCACTTCGTTTCATCTGATCCATAAAAGAAGTTGTATGCTTGCTTTTGACGTTTAAGAGGTTCAGAACTTGGCACGTATGCATTTAAGAAATCCAGAGAAACCACTTGAGTTTGAATATCCGAAAGAGTCTTTCTCATATGACCATAATCAGAAATACCTGTATGTACCTGATTGGCTACTTTAGTGTCATAAAAGAAATAATCTAGACCCGTATTTTTTACGAATACATATCCACCAGGAATGTCAGATTTAAAAAGGATTTCCTGAGGCCATTGGCCTTTGTTTTCAATAAACAAAAACTTTGAGTGTGCCTGTTGGGCGAATGTCAATAAAGGCGTAACAAAGAGAACTAGTAGCTTTCTTAATTTAGGCGAGTTTAAAGTCATCAACCGCCAAAACTTCATCGCAAAACTGATATTCTCTTTTATCATTTGAGGAAATAATAACCAATTTACTTTCTTCTACATTAGAAACCATATTCAAATACCAATCTATTCCCTGCTGATCTAAATTAGTAGTAGGCTCATCCAAGAAAATGGCTTTAGCACCTGTAGTGAATGCTAACCCTAATTTCAGTCGCTGCTTCATCCCCGATGAGAATTGCTTGATAGGCTTATTCACATGACTTTCCAAAAAAATAAGTTTAAGAAACCCTTCTTTGTCAAGTCCAGACTGTAGAGGTTTGAATTTGAAGTGAAAGTCTAATGCTTCACTGAGGGAATACTCTTCTATTAAATCAATATATGGTGCAGTTATAAAAAGGTGCTTATAAACCTCATCCTCAGGAATTTCATTATCCTCCAGTTTGTACCTAACCTTCCCTAAATTGGTTGGTATTAATCCTGAAATAACTTGAATTAAAGTGGATTTACCTGAACCATTAAACCCAGTTATGGCATATTTATTTCCAGCCTTGAAGACATAATTGACATCTTTAAATATCCATTCGTTTCTGAATTTTTTGCCAATATTTTCAAGTTTAATAGTCACTTAATTTGAGATTAATCAGATTTGCTGCCTCCATTTTTCAAAACGCCTCGCTCCGAGTTTTTCAAAAAGAACAGTATTTCATCCCTTTCTCGAGTAGCATCCATTTCTAGTTCTATGGATCTTCTGGCGTCCGCTATATTTAGTCCCTTTAAGAACAGAAAACGATAAATCTCCTGAATCTCAGCTATTTTTTCATTTGAAAACTCTCTTCTTCTAAGTCCGATAGAGTTTACTCCTACAAAACTTAAAGGTTCTCTTGCTGCCTTAATAAAAGGTGGCACATCTTTCCTTACTAAGGAGCCTCCCGCAATCATGGCATGAGCTCCTATTCTTACAAATTGATGAACAGCCGTAGTGCCACCTATAAATGCATAATCATCTATAAGTATATGCCCCGCCAACTGTACACTGTTTGCCAAAATAACATGGTCCCCAATAATACAATCATGGGCAATATGGACATAAGCCATAACGAGGCAGTTTGCCCCTACTACCGTCTTATATTTATCTGTTGTTCCCCGATTGATAGTTACACATTCCCTAATCGTCGAATTGTCACCAATTTCTACCGTTGTATACTCGCCTTTAAACTTTAGGTCCTGTGGCTCAGCAGAAATAACGGCACCAGGAAAAATTTTGCAATTTTTACCTATTCTGGCACCTTCCATGATAGTCACATTTGGACCAATCCATGTTCCCTCTCCAATGATTACATCTTTAGATATGGCAGTGAAAGGTTCAATAACCACATTTTGAGCAATCTTAGCTTCGGGGTGTACGTAAGCCAAAGGCTGATTCATATTCTTTTGTAATAGTTTTATTTTCTAACCAGCCTAGCTGTCATATTCACGCTACATACGAGATTTTTACCAACCCAAGCCTCTCCTTGCATCTTGGCCACACCCATTCTAATAGGTGCTAAAAGGCCACATCTGATCACTAACGTATCTCCAGGCAAAACGTTCTTAAAAAAACGACATTTCTCAATACCCACCAAATATGGCCAGTATGCCTCGGGTTCTCCCGTAGATGTTAACACAAGAACTCCTCCAGTTTGAGCTATCGCTTCCACCTGCAATACACCCGGCATTACGGGATTATCAGGAAAATGGCCAGTAAACTGTGGCTCATTCATAGTAACGTTTTTTACTCCCACTACGGATGTACCATCAAGTGACATTATCTTATCCACCAACTGAAAGGGATACCTGTGCGGAAGTAATTTCGCGATTCCGCTAACATTATAGACCGGTTCCGCATTTTGGTCAAAAGTAGGTGGTGCTTTGGCTGCAGCAGCAATAGCTTTAGCTATCTTCTTTGCTAATGACACATTAGAAGCGTGTCCAGGCCTTGCGGCCAAAATATGTGCCTTTAACGGTCTCCCGACAAGTACGAGGTCACCCATTAAATCTAACAGTTTATGTCGAGCCGGCTCGTTTTTAAACTTCAAAGGCTCATCATTTACAAAACCAGACTCGCTGATCGTAACCTTTTTCTTGCCCAGCATTTTTGCCAGTTCTGCAATTTTTTCTTCACTTACTACATCCTCGGCAATAAGAATGGCATTATTGATATCTCCTCCTTTAATGAGGCCTGCCTTGTAAAGCTGCTCTAACTCATGAACAAAAACAAATGTTCTGCTTGCAGCAATACGTTCTTTAAAATTCTCTATTTCATGTAATTGAGCATGCTGTGAGCTCAAAACTTTAGAATTATAATCTACCATCACCGTTAAACGGTAATCGTCTAATGGCAAAGCCGCCATTTCTACACTATGGTCCTCATTATTAAGTTGAATAGCCTCTGTAATAGAGAAATAGTTTCTAAGGGCATTCTGTTCAGTGATAACACCCTTTTCTAAAAGTTCTACAAAGGGCATAGCACTTCCATCTAATATAGGAATTTCTGGGCCATCTAATTTTATAAGTAAGTTATCTACTTGCAAGCCACCTACGGCGGCTAAAAGATGCTCCGTAGTCTGAACCTTTGCCTCGCCAATGCCCAATACAGTTCCTCTGGCCGTATCAATTACATACTCCACCAAAGCTGGAACTTTAGGTTGGTTTTCTAAATCTATTCTCTGAAATACAATTCCGTGATTAATTCCAGCTGGACAAAGCGTTAAATTCACTTCTTCTCCGGAGTGAAGACCCACGCCTTTTACAGATACCTCGCTACCGATGGTTGATTGCTTTGTGTTCATTTCTAACTTATTTCTCTTCTAAATCTCTTAAACGTTTCTCTAGATCTGGTAGTTTCTTAAAAAATACCATAGATCTTAAATGCTGCTGTAAATTCATGAATGGTGTACCATTCACAGATAAATTTTCTTCTATAATATCTCGGTTAATGCCAGACTGTGCTCCTATTTTAGTACCGTCAGCCACTTTTACATGTCCAGCAAAACCCACTTGGCCGCCCACAACACATTTAGCTCCAATCTTTGAAGAACCAGCTATTCCAGTTAGAGCCGCCACCACCGTATTCTTACCTATCTGAACGTTATGAGCTATTTGAACCAGATTGTCAATCTTAACACCTTCCATGATTAGGGTGCTTCCTATGGTGCCTCTGTCTATGGTCGTATTGCCCCCTACAGAAACATTATTCTCAATTCTGACATTCCCCATTTGTGGCACTTCAATATATGACCCATCTGCCTGCGGAGCAAAACCAAAACCATCTGAGCCAATAACAACCCCACTATGCAGCACACAGTTATCACCGATAACCGAATCTGACAATATTTTCACACCTGCGTAGATGATGCAATTTTTACCTATGCTCACATTATCGTCAATAAAAACTTGAGGATAGATTGTAGTGTTTTCTCCAATACTTGCATTCTCTGAAACATGGGTAAAGTTCCCTATATAAACATGCTCGCCTATTGTGGCACTCGTATCCACAAAAGCTAGTTTAGAAACGCCCGTTTTGCTTTGTTTTTTAATTTTCTGATATTCACCTAATAATACAGAAAATGCACTGTATGGATCCTTCACTTTTATAAGCGAAGAATTGACCGACTCTTTGGCCACAAATGACTCCGCTACAATGACCGCAGAAGAATCTGTTTGATAAATATGTGCTTCGTATTTGGGGTTTGCCAGAAAAGAGATTCCACCTTTTTTACCCTCTTCAATTTTGTAGAACTGGTCGATCTCCAAACTGTCATCTCCCTCTACTTTTCCTCCTATCAGTTGGGCTATTTGGCGTACTGTGAATTTCATACTGGCTTTTTCTGTCTTGCTATTAGCATAGTATTAGGACTGCAAATATACATCTTTGGCCCAACATAGATAATGTTTTTTGACTATCTTACTTAGAGCTTTTACTGTGGGCAAGTCAGAGGCCTCTGTGATGTCTTTAATTTCTCCAGACTTCATTAGTATCCTAATATGACTGTTTTCCACTACATATCCCGCATTACTAATACTATCGGTGTGATAAAAATTCCCTAAATCATTGGGGTTTACTCCTTTCTGAAGAAATCCTTTTTTAATGCCTTCTATTTGTTCCTTTTTAGGCTTAACATCTGTGACTGTAATGGTATACAGTTTCCTATTTACGAAAGATTTTGCTAAAAAAGAAAGGATGTCATCATCGTGCCTTCTCCAAGTTTTTAAGGCATACCAAATATCCGTGTCATCAATATTTAGAAAATCGTCTAGGGTATCCTCATTTTTTTCAAATGCTTGGAGATCTAATTTCTCATGAAGGAACACCTTTAAAAAAGAGGAACAAGGTACATCTTTGCCTTCCGACATTAAGTATCTAGCACGTTCTAAGGCTTTGATAAGAATAACTTCTGCACTTTTGGCCGTTTTATGAAGATAAACCTGCCAATACATCATTCGTCTTGCGTTCAGGAATGTCTCTACCGTTAATATACCCTTCTCTTCTACCACCAACTCGCCATCCACAATGTTGAGCATTTTTATAATACGCTCAACACCAATTCTCCCTTCAGCTACGCCTGTAAAAAAACTGTCTCTATTAATGTAATCAAGCCTATCCATGTCCAATTGACTCGAGATCAATTGATGAAAAAAACTACGTTGATAAGTCCCTTTAAACATTTCTATAGCCAGTTTTAGAGCCCCATTAAACTCTTCATTTAGCCTATTCATGATTAGTTCTGTTATCTTCTCATGATCTATTCCTGAAAGAAGGGTATATTCTAAAACATGCGAGAAGGGGCCATGACCAATATCGTGCAAAAGAATTGCCACCTGAGCGGCTTCCCTCTCCACATCCATGATGAGATGACCTTTGGCCTCCAAGCTATTTAGAGCCTGCCCCATGAGATACATGGCACCTATAGCATGCTGAAAACGAGAGTGTAGGGCTCCGGGGTATACAAAATCCGTAAGACCTAACTGCTTAATTCTTCGCAATCTTTGAAAATACGGATGCTCTATAAGATCATAGATTAAGTCACTTGGTAAAGTTACGAAACCGTAAACAGGGTCGTTGAGAATTTTTCTTTTATTAGTTTTTCGCATCTATGCTGACAAAAGTACCAACCTATTCCGTGGTTCATAACTTGTAGCAATATTTTTCCCTATATCATGTGGTTATTCAAGACCATTGAATAGATAAAGCAAAGACTTATCCTATTTTCTTTTTTCTGAATAGAGGTTGTTATAAATTTACTCTACAGAAGCCATAGAATAGATTTCTAAATTAAAACACATACAAATTGTCTGCATCAGAAGGTATTGATTGGAGAAAAGTATTCTCCATAAAATCCATTTTATTTATAACAATTGGTTCTTTATGTGCGACAGTAGCCATTAAAGGTTTCATGATACCAAATCACTTTATAGATGGCGGTGTAACTGGGGTCTCTATATTAATTCATGAAATTTTTCATATTGACGTAAGTATTCCGCTTGTTCTTATAAATCTGCCATTCATATTCATCGGTTATCATAAAATTGGGAAAAACTTTGCCATTCACGCTTTAATAGCTGTCATCTTATTAGCCATTCTGCTTCAGTTTGTTGAAATCCCTGCCATCACAAGCGACGAGGTTCTGATTGCCGTTTTCGGTGGTTTATTTATTGGTTTGGGTATTGGCTTTGTAATTAAAGGAGGTGGTGTAATAGATGGCTTAGAGGTTATTGCGGAGTATTCAAACAAAAAATTTGCTCTGAGTGCCTCAGAAATCATAATGCTTATAAATACTGTTCTTTTCTTAATTGCGGCCTATAGTCTTGGTATAGAAAAGGCCATGTATTCAATTTTGACCTACTTCACTGCTCTTCAAGTTTCTAATTATGTCGTGGATGGTTTCGAGGAATATACTTCCCTAACTGTAATATCTGCAGATCATGAAAGAATGAAAAGTATGATAGTCAATGACCATCAAAAAGCTATTTCAGTATACAAGGGAGAAAGAGGTTATTTACCTGCTAGTTTTGGCATAAAATATGATACAGACATTATAGTTACTATTGTAACACGGTTAGAGATTCATAAACTGAAACAGGAAATATTTAAGCTTGATCCAGCCGCCTTTATTTTTGTTCAAAGCATAAAAGAAGTCGGCGGCGGTGAGGTCAGGAAATTGAGAGATCACTAAATGGAGACTAAATTCGAAGATATTAGCCGAAAGGCCTTAGAGGTACTTAGCCAAAAACTCCCTGCTTACCTCACTTATCACAGCATAGAGCATACTAAGTATGTCGTTAAAATGGCGGAATATTTAGCATGGAGAGAAGACATGCCTGACCATGATATATTTTTGATTAAGGTAGCCGCACTTTATCATGATATTGGCTTTATAAAAACTCGAGAAAATCATGAAAGTATTGGATGTGACATCGCTCGTGAAGAGTTACCTAAAGAGGGAATTCACCCCGATGACGTTACTAAAATATGTGGGATGATAATGGCTACTAAAATACCTCAGAACCCTCAAAATTTGCATGAGGAAATATTGGCAGATGCAGATTTAGAATATTTAAGTACTCAAAATTTTGAACCAGTCAGTGAAATGCTTTTTAAGGAGCTTAAGCATTTTAACCCAGCATTTACAAGGAAGGACTGGCGGAAGGTGCAGATAGATTTCCTGAGTAATCATTGCTATCATACGTCTTTTTGCAAAAGGTATAAAGAGAGTTTCAAAGAGCAACACCTCCTGAAATTAAAAGGCTTAGATCTTAAATCACTCAAGGGCAAATAACTACTCTATAACGGCGTAGCACTTTACAGGTCGTGCTTTATTTTTAAGATTCAATGCCCCTACTTCTTGGCACTTAAAGGAGTCTTTAACTTGCAGATAAGCTATTTCAGGAATAAGAATTTGACTGGCAGTAGCTGCGGCCTGAAGCCTAGCAGCCGTATTAACCACATCACCAATTACCGTATAGTCTAATCTTTTTAAGGTAGAAGAACCTATATTTCCCGAAATCACTTCCCCAGAAGCAATACCAAGGGCTACCTTAGGAAGGTATTCCTGTTCTTTTCCTACTACAGGGTCTTTTATATTATCTATTTGTGACACTAAGGAAAGTGCAGCATCAATTGCCCTGTCTAAATGGTACTCACCCTTAAAAACGGCCATGACAGCATCTCCCATGAATTTATCTACAAAGCCATTATGAGCAATAATTTCTTTTACGATGATGTCAAAATAATTATTGAGAATATTAACAACAAAATCTGCACTTTCTTTCTCCGTGATGGCTGTAAATCCACATATATCCACAAAAAGAACAGAGGCTTCAATGGTCTCATTCGCCGTAAGAGAATCAGCAAACTCCTGCTTGCTCATGAAGTTTAATACACTGCCATCTACATACATTTTGAGTATGTTATTCTCCTTGATGGCGTCTATTGTTTCTCGTATTTGTTGAATATGAATGATGGTCTTCTCCATGGTGACTTCTAGGTCTTCAAAATTGACCGGTTTACAGACAAAGTCAAAGGCCCCTTTATTCATTGCCGTCCGAATGTTATCCATATCGCCATAGGCAGA
>Ga0075117_1001733_pt1 | contig 13219 bp, 13 predicted proteins | sample AntAceMetag02UKJ_FD_69789 | JGI IMG/M metagenome (GOLD analysis project Ga0075117, IMG submission 69789) | Saline lake microbial communities from Ace Lake, Antarctica - Antarctic Ace Lake Metagenome 02UKJ | ecosystem: Environmental > Aquatic > Non-marine Saline and Alkaline > Saline | place... | reverse complement strand
GTTGATTGCAATCCTGCTGTCACCAACCAACGGCGTTTTGGGACGCGTGGTTCGCACTGTTAGACTGCGAATCCGCATTTGTGCGGAAGACGTTTTGGCGGGACTGTTCCGCCGACAGGAACGTTCGGAATCACCCGACCTTGCGGCCGTGGCTTCTTCTGGGGAATGCCATCAAATGGCTGGCGGCGGGCTGTTGGCCAATGCGGCTTTGCGGTGGTTGGTCAGCCGACAGCTGCTGACAGGCGAAGGCCAGCAGCGATCGCTGACGGATCGCGGCTTGAATTACGCTCGGTCCTTGGTGCGATCGCATCGTCTGTGGGAAGCCTATCTGCAGGAAAACTTTGACCTCAACGAAGACCACCTGCACGATCCCGCCGAAGACATGGAGCACTTTATCGGCCCCGAACTGCAGCAGCGCATCACCGAAGAACTGGCGGCACCTGCAGAAGACCCGCATGGCCGAGCGATCCCGGACGTGGGCGAGTAACCGTCGTTCGGCGCGACTCGTTTGACCCGACTCGCAGAGAAGGCGTTGTGACTCCTGCACTTTGTGCAGGCGGCCTCCTCTGCGAGTCGGGTCAAACGGACAGGTTCGTGGCCCGTTGGGACTGTTCGACGGTCGGTTGGCAATCAGTGGCTCTCGGTTAGAATGCGGATTGCTTGCGACAACAATTCCATTATTCTGGACCCTGCTATGTTTGTTCTGACATTCGCCGTTCAAGCCGCGACCGACGCACTTTCCGTGGCTGTGGAGACTATCCAAGAAGCGGCGGCGGCCACCACCGCTGCCTCGGGTGGTGGAGCCAGTCATCTGATCCTGTTGCTGACGGTGTTTGCGTTGGCGGTGTTTTTGGGTGTGGAAATCATCACCAAGATCCCGCCGACGTTGCATACACCGTTGATGTCTGGGTCGAATGCGATTTCCGGCATCACGGTCCTTGGAGCAATCCTTGCCGCCGGTGGAGACAACGGAACGTGGGCGGGAATTCTCGGCTTCGCGGCTGTTGTGTTCGCCACCATGAATGTTGTCGGCGGCTTCGTGGTCACCAATCGCATGTTGGCCATGTTCCGCACCAGAAAATAGCTGCGACGAAGTGTGCCCTCGCTGCTGTCGTTTGTGAACTCCTCCTAGATTCTGCACAACGGAAAAAGACTCGTGAGACCTGAACTGATTGACCTCGCCTATCTGCTGGCTGCCATCCTATTTGTCATCGGCCTCAAGGGACTCACCCGTCCCCGCACTGCCGTTCGCGGCAACCTGCTGGGCGCGCTGGCGATGTTGATTGCGGTGGTCGCCACCATGCTGCATCGAGACATCATCAGCATCACTGGCCTACTGATCGCGATGGGTGTCGGTTCCGCCATCGGCATTGTCTTGGCGTTGAAGATCAAAATGACGGCGATGCCGCAATTGGTCGCGTTGTTCAACGGCCTGGGTGGCGGTGCTTCTGTACTGGTCGCGGGCGCGTGGCTGTCGGGCAAGGAATTCGATGAGAAGCTGGCATCCGGGAACGACTTTTTTGATGCGTTGACGGCAACGGCAGTTTCCGGGCTGATTGGTGCCATCACGCTATCGGGAAGTCTGGTGGCGTTCGGAAAACTGCAGGAACTGAAATTCGTCAAAGACATTTCATTCCCCGGACAGCGTTTACTGAACTTAGCCCTCGCGCTGGGTTCGATCGGTTTGGGCTACCTGATGGTGGTTCAACCGCAACACGCTCAACTGTGGTTTTGGCTGATGACCATTTGTGCAACGGCACTGGGGATTTTCCTAGTGATTTCAATCGGCGGCGCGGACATGCCGGTGGTGATTGCGTTGCTGAATTCCTATTCCGGTTTGGCGGCGTCAGCTACAGGATTTGTGCTGAACAACAACCTGCTGATCATCGCCGGATCTCTGGTCGGCGCTTCGGGTTTAATCCTGACGCGTATCATGTGTGACGCGATGAATCGTTCGCTGTGGGCCGTGCTGTTCGGCAAGATGCCATCGGGCGGGACCACGTTGTCCAACGATGAAGTCTACGCCAACGTCAAGTCGACCTCAGCGGAAGAAGTCGCGATGATGCTAGAAGTCGCTCAGAACGTACTGATCGTTCCCGGCTACGGCATGGCGGTCGCTCAGGCACAACACACCGTGCGCGACCTGACCAACCTGCTGTTGAAGAAAGACGTGGAAGTCAACTTCGGTATTCATCCGGTCGCGGGACGTATGCCTGGACACATGAACGTGCTGCTGGCCGAAGCGGACATCGATTACGATCGCCTGAAAGAAATGGACGAAGTCAACGCCATGATGGACCAGGTGGACGTCGCCATCGTACTGGGAGCCAACGATGTGGTGAACCCGCTGGCGCGCACCGACCCTCACAGTCCGATTGCCGGCATGCCCATCATTGATGTCGATAAGGCCAGAACAGTGATCGTGGTGAAGCGAAGCCTGAGCCCCGGATTTGCGGGCATTGCGAATCCTCTATTTGCCGCCGACAACACGCTGATGTTGTTCGGCGACGGAAAACAGGCCATCGCCGAAGTCACGAAAGCTTTGAACGAAGGATAACGTACCGCAAGCTTCACGCTGTGCGACAAGGCCTATGGAACCGGACACGCCAATCGAAGATCTCAGCCTGCTGAAGGGCGGGACTGCGGACCCAGACGAAACGCTGTCGGCCGGCCATCCAGACGTGGCGGCTGTCGAAGCGTTGAGCCTCGGCAGCCGCTTCGGCGATCACGAATTGCTAAGCGAAATCGGTCGTGGCGGAATGGGAGTCGTCTACAAGGCGCGGCACATTCGACTCAACCGCATCGTGGCGTTAAAGACTCGATCGCAGATGCCGCTGATAAGTGGAACATCAAACCGTCCAACATCTTGATTGACGAAACCGGTAAACCTCGAATTACCGACTTCGGTCTGGCCAAACTGCTCGATCGCGACCTGACATTCACAGACAGCGGAGAAATCCTCGGCACAGTCGGCTATATGCCTCCCGAACAAGCCAGCGGCACAGCCACCATTGCGGATGCTCAATCCGATGTCTATTCCGCCGGCGCGGTCCTGTACCGATGTCTGACCGGTCGGCCTCCTTTTCAGGCTTCGAACACGCTTCAGGCGTTAGAACAAATCATCAGCCATCCGCCGGTTTCTCCGCGAGAACTTAACGGCAAAGTGGACCGTGACCTAGATACCATCTTTCTGAAGTGCTTGTAAAAAAACCAAGCAAGCGTTGTCGCTCCGCGCAGGAATTAGCCGATGAACTGACACGGTATCTGAACCACGAACCGATTCACGCGCGTCCCGTGGGTGTAGCGGGCCGCTCGGTGCGGTGGTGCATGCGACATCCGTTGCTGGCGACCTGTGTGTTACTCACGGTCGCCCTGTTGCTGACGCTGGCCGTCGGAGTTCCTTACGAATTACTGCAGCGCGCCGAATTGGATCAGGCTCAACAGACCGCCCAGCTAGAAACCGCTCAAGCCGCTCAGCTGGACTACTATGTGGGAGTCGCGTCGATTCGTGAACTGCGGCGCAAACAACGGGCGGGATGGACGTGGGCGGCGACGCGAAAAATGAAGTCGTTGTCGGATTTGCCTGAAGAACTCAAGGACAAAGAGGAATTGCGTTCCTTGATTTCGGCGATCGCAACTTCAGAAGACTGGCGATCCGTGCAAAGGTTTGCGGAAGGTTTTCACGCCGATGACATCGCAGTAGATCGAACTGGGCGCTTGCTGCCGATGGCCGAAATTCGTAGTACAGCAGCCTGTCGTGTTCGGATCTATGAAGTGCAGCGACAGTCAGATGGTCAGGTTTCCGTGCGGCAGTTTCGTGAGTGGAGCGGCAGCATGTGGGATGGCGCGGTCCGCAACTTTATCGCGGGGCTGGGATTGTCCAACCACAAGCGCGCCGAAGGATTTCGGAGCGTGTGCTTTTCTGCGGACGGCAAACAACTTGCCGTGGGAACTCGGCACGGAGAACTTTGGGTGTGGGCCGTCGACAGCAACAAGCCAGAACCCCTCCAGCATCTTTCGTCCGTCAGTGACAAGGGAATTGGGGGTCTGGTCATTTCAAACGACAATCTGTTTTACGGCTATCTGGCCACCGGACGCGCAGGTCTCTACGTACTTGAACAAAACGGCACCAAACCCATCTGGACTAGTAACCCCAAGGCTCATCTTTCGACAATCGCCACAACGCACGACGACCGCGTGTTTTTTACTCAGGGAACAGACATCTATCAAAACCAGTTCGGTGGGGTGCCTGTCCAATCCGGCCAGTTGACCAACCCCTTGTACCAACTGGTCGTTTCTGCAAGTGGCGACACACTGATTGGGTCGACAGCGAACTCCAATCAATCGGAATTCCAAGCCTACGACACCTTGACCGGCGACATCACAATGGAGTTCGACTTTCCGAATCAATTTCGAGCCATGGGGATGTACCGGCCGGTGCTGACATCGAACGACTTGCACTTGATTTCTACTCTGAACCCCAACGTGGTCGGGCTCTGGGACTCACTATCTGGAGCCATGGTGTCTTCGAATTCGGTCGAGAACACCGATCTCCCCAATGCGGCATGGATGGCGGACGCGAAAGTTGTGGTCGTTGCCGACGGTGAAGGCACAAAACTGCACGAACTACGAAGCCACCGTTCAGAAAACATGTTCGCGCTGCGCAGCGTCGTCAACGGTGCCGGTGCGGTCGAGGCGTTTGATATTAGTGACGACGGAACCAGCATCGCGGTGCTGGAATCCGGGCATAGCCATCCGAGCTACTCGCGCGTCCGGCAACTGGATCTGCAGAGCCTGCAGGAAACAGAGCGTTGGACGATGACGGCGGAGCATGTCAGTGGTGGCAGCAAACGCGAAATTGTGCCGCAACTGGCCTTCGATCCCCACGGCAATCTGCTGGCTGCAATGCGTAATCCGGGCTGTTGGGCCGTCTTGAACCATTCCGGATTGAACGGGCCCGAATGGCCGACCATGCCCGAACGCATCACCCCCCAAACCAGTGCCGACGGCGTACTCGAATTCGAATTGCCCGCACAGATCGTCGCCGGAAAGACGTTCGACTCGGCACTCAACTTAACGTTCCACTCGACCAACCTAACGATAACGTCCTCATCCATCATCGAAATCGATGTCATAGTGGGTGACGATGTTTCCACACGCCAAGTTTCAGCCACTCAAATCGCAAACCTTGGCACCGGCTGGCAAAGTCACAACCTGGCCCTGCTGTCACTGCACAGATCGGTGACACCGACGTCGTGCGGGTTCAGGTCAGATTGCCCAGAGAAGCTTTGACCGCACCTTTGAAGGCTGACCGACTCAACGACCAATACTCGCTGAGCCTGATCAAACTGCCACTTGGAAATCCTCCACGTCTTGAGGTCTTTGAATTTCAGCGTGACGGCACAGCCATTTATGTGAATCAAGACAACGTGCTGCGGAAAGCGGAAGGCGTCAGCCAGAAACCGCATTTCGAATGGTCGGACGTGGTCAATAACAACGCTGCCATTCGAGACATCGCGGCGGGCGAATCGGCGTGTGTAGTCTGCACTCGGCGAGGACAGGTGTTTTGTTTTGTGAATGGCTGCGTTGACGCGGAATTGTTGAGCGACGGTTTGCGAGTCACTGTCGATCACGAAAACCGGAACGAATTCAGCAGCATTTCAGCCGACCAGCAGCTAACAAAGGCGGTCGCCGAAAACCGAATGGTCAAGTGCAGGTCTTTGATCTGCGAAGAACGGAGAACTTTGTCACACAAACGATTGCGGAACATCAGTTTCGAATCACAGCGGTGGCGATGGCCCCGAATGGTTCGCTGGTGGTGTCGGCAGACGACAGCGGCCTGTTGATTTTCTGGGATTTTCGGACTGGCAACCTACAGCGACTGTTTGAAGTCGACACGCTGTCGTCAGCCGCGATGGAGATGCAATTCACGCCCGATGGCCGACAGTTGTTGATCCTGTGCCGAGCGGAACGCGGGTTGCGAATGTTGGATGTCGCCAACCTAGAACAACAATTCGAGTCGCTGGGCGTTCACTGGGACCAGTGACCGTTTGGTAGCTCGGCGGTCTCCGCCGAGTAGCCACGGTGGGAACCACCGTGGCAAATTTCGTCGTAACCGTTCACGGATGTTCTCATTGATTCCCCTTGTCGGGTTCGATGATTTCCAGCATCAGCTTCCTAACCGTCAAAGGCTACATTTCGTCAAACTCGACTAAAAGACTTTGAATCAAATCTAGTGCTTCACAACCCAGATGTTGCGATACACAACCGGATTGCCATGCCCTTGCAGATACAGTGGAGCTGGTCCAGCTTCTTCTTTTTGCTTGCCGGGCGTGCCGTGCGGCAGTTCTCGATCATCGTGAATCACAATTCCGTTGTGCTTGATCGTTGTGCGAGCGTTGGTGATTTTTTTGTCGCCTTCCCACACGGCGGCTTTGAATTCAATGTCGTAAGTCTGCCAGGTCAGTGGTGGAAAACAAGCATTCACAGCCGGTGGGGAAATCGAATAGATGCCACCGCATTCGTTGTCTTTGCCTTCTAAGCCGAATGAATCCAACACTTGGCATTCGTATCGGCTTTGCAAATAGACGCCACTGTTTCCGCGAGCCTGACCGCGAGCCTTCGGTTTAAAGGGGGTGCGGAATTCCAAATGCATCGTGTGATCGCCCAACGTGTCCTTCGAAACACAATCTGCTGCCAGCAGATTTTCCATCACGATTTTTCCGGGGTCAAAGTGTTCGCCCGTAGAACCATCGAACCACACCGCAGCACCTTTGGGCGGCTTGGCTCCCAACGTCGGGCTCTGACGGACAATTTTTTTCAGCGTGCCGACTTCGTCATTGTTCTCGTCGATAATCACGACCTGACCGTCTTTGATGATTGCCTTTCCGGCTTCGCCGACAAACGTCGTGACGCCGTCTGCGGTGCTGCCTGTTGCCGTGACCATTTTGTCGCCACGAACCCAGCCGTCACCCGGTAGACCGCCAAAGTATCCCACCGCGTCGAATTTATGATCCCCCAACGCCACCACTTGCAACCCGAACTGAATCGCGTCGCCATCAGGATCCAGCACGCCGCGATATTCGCCCTGAATTCCATAATCAACGCCAGCGTTGGCAGGGTCCAAATAGATTTCCTCGCCGGGCTTGTCTTCCGCAGTCACGGTGATCGAAGAACAAGCGATGAGAAGCAGCAGAAAATTCAGTTTTCGCATGGTGGTCCTTAGTGGTCGTTTGAGATGCACGAAAGCGAAATCCAAGACTTCGCCAATGAGTTAATATTAGTGAAGATGGTCAAACAACGCACGGATGTCAATGGAACGCCGACCGGCTCAATCCGCCAACGGCACCAATCTGTGTTCATCTGTGATATCTGTGGTCAAAAACAAAACCTCGAATGCTTTCGGGTCAGGAACAACCCAAGACATCCCGTCCATTTTTTTTCAATGGCCCGCTTCATTGTTGGGATTTGATTGTGTAGGGTGGGTCAAGGAGCCAAAGCGACGCCGACCCACCACACGTCTACGCCCTGTATCGACAAAGAAAATGGTGGGTTAGAAAATGGGTGCGCTGACGACGATTGCGATGCCGGTGGGAACCGCCCCTGAGGATGTCTCACCCGGAATCCAGCGTCGTAATCATCCGGCAACGTAGCTGTCTGGTGTCGTTATCACTCTGGCTGGGGTTCGGCGGTCGTTGTGCGAAACGGCTTCTGGGCTTTGTAGTCTGCTAGAATAGCTTTTTCCGCTGGCTGCTTGTCTTCGGCGACCATGTCGACCACGGATCGTTGGTGTTCGATGGCTTTTTCGAAGTTGCCTGTTTCTGCATAGCCAGCGGCCAAGGCTTTGAAATCGGCAGGGTGTTTTGCCTGACGGTGTCCGGCGGCTTGTTTGGCGGCTGCGATCGCGGCTTCACCATCACGGACCGCATCGTCGGACGTCGTGGCCAGCAGCCACGCTTTGTTCTGCCACGCGGTGGCATACGCTGGCAGCAGAGAAACGGCTTTGTCGTAGTCCGCCAAGGCCTGTTTGCTGTCCCCAGACAGAAAGGCATTGTAGCCTCGATTGTTGTACGCCATGGCATCGTCAGGCGTGAGTTTGATGATCGCGGCGAAATCTTTGACGGCGGTCGCGTGGTCGCCCTTTAAGTAATTGACGAACCCACGACTGCCCAACGCGGCCAGATTTTCTGGCTTCAGTTCGAGTGCCTTCGTGAAATCGGCGATGGCGTCGTCCCATTTTTCGAGGTGCCGATTGGTGACGCCGCGCTGGATATAGTATTCTGGATTGTCGTCATCCACGTTGATGATTTGAGTGCACACATCGACCGCTTTTTGATATTGCTTGCGGGCCACGTGAGCGATCGCGAGGTTGCGGTAGGCCGAGTAAGTCTTGGGGTTGATATGAGTGGCCTTCACGTAGTCTGCGGCCGCTTTGTTGTAGTCGCCAGTGGACGAATAAAAGACGCCTCGATTGACATACAACGTCGCGTTCTGCGGATCGGCTGCTTCAATGGCACTGGTGGCGTCTTCAATGGCCTTCGCGAAATCTTTTTTGACCGCCCAGACGTTTGATCGAGCCGAATAGAGCCGTGCGTTTTGGGGGTCTTTCTGAATCAAGGTCGACAGCACGCCGACGGCTTCGTCGATGTTGGCCAGATCGCTGCGATTGACTTCTGCCTGTTGTCCGTCGGCGATTGACATCGTCACTTTACTGCCGTTGACGGCCACGGAATTGATCAGTTCGCCGGCGAGGACCACGGTGGAGCCGGACAGCGTGATGTCTTGTCGAGCGATGAATTGCGGAGCGTTCTGGGCGTCTGCTGAAGACACGCTGAGTGCGAGGAACGACATCAACGGGATCAGGTTTGTCAGGACAGTTTGCATGGCGTTGGTGATTCTGAAAGGCTTGTCTGTAAAAGAAGCCCGGTCCTCCAGTGAGGCCGGGCTTCGAAATCGTTAATCAACTTTCGTCAATTAGTTGCAACCACAGCTGCTTGTTCCACAGCTGCTTGTGCCGCAGCCGCCGTCGACTGATCCACATCCACCAGTGCTACAACCGCCTGTGCTGCAACCAGGTTGGTAAACCTGACGGCTGACAGTTTGAGCAACCTGTGTTGTGACAGGAACTTGAATTTCGCGAGTTTCCTGTTTTTGAACACAAACGGTGTAGCTTTCTTCCTGAGTGTCGTAAACCGTCTTACTGACGGTACGGCTTCCCTGTCGCTGTTCCTGAGTAGGAACGTTGACAGTGATCGTTTTCGTCTGCATCACGGTCTGAGGAACCATAATTGTGTCCTCAACGGTCTCCCAAGTACCACCGCAGCTGCTTGTTCCACACGAGCTGGATGACACACCACAGCTTGATGTACCACAACCACCGCCGTCACAAACACCACAATCGCTAACGGCACCACAACCGCCACAGCTGGAAGCACAGCCGCCGCTGTTTGATACGCCGCACGCTTGGTACGCATTGCACCGCGCCTTGCGCCCCGCCTGCACATCTTCGCTGCACATGGCGACAGCCAGCACGCAGGTCATCGAAAACAACACAAATCTCATTTCAAGCACTCCTGAACCCTGAATCACTCGCCACACCACGGCAACTGCGAAGTTAAAATGGCGAATCTGTACGACGTAGGGCAACTCTCGGCGAACTTGATTCAACGGGTTTATGTGGCGTTGTGCAAAATGGAAAACGCCCGACGTAAAACATGAAATTTCGTCCGAAACCTTCGACACGGCTGCTCACGAAACTCAGTCTTAACGCGAAGTTCACAAACCCTTAACAGTATCAACACAATTAAACAGACAACACACTCGTCTGACGGAGCGTAGATTTGGCTGACAAGCGGCTTTCACTCCTGACGATTTTGTCAACTTTTGTGGAGCGCTGAATGACTGTTAAGAAGCTGATACTGTTGGCCGCCATGAGTGCCACCGTGGGATGCGGGTCTGACATGGCACCCGATCAACGGGTCGTTTTTCCCGCGATGGGGTCGATCACATTTCAGGGCAAAGCGATTCCTGATGCGACCGTGCGTCTGCATCCTGTGACACCGCCGTCAGACGGCAAGCCGGTCTATGTTTCGCGCGGCCAAGTTGACGACAGCGGTCTGTTTTCTGTCTCAACATACGGCCGAGACGACGGAGCACCTCCGGGAGAATACCGAGTCGCCATTAGCTGGCTGGGACCTCTAACCGGTCTGTCCGAAGATGAAGAAGACCGGCTGATCGAACGCTTGCCACGGAAATACACGTCACCTGACACATCCGGAATCACCGTGGTGGTCGCTGAGGATGTGAATATTCTTCCCGAAATCGTCATCAACTAATGACCAGCGCGGCAGCAAATTCAGGCTGCCCATGGTTCTCAAATTTGTTGAACCAATCGAACCAATCGAACCAAACCAAACCAATCGAACCCCAATGGAATTCGATTCCTTAGATTTTGTGCCGACAGAAAGGCAACTGATGAAAACGACTCTTCGAAAACGACCTGCATTCACACTGATCGAATTGCTGGTGGTAATTGCGATCATCGCGATTCTGATTTCGCTACTGCTCCCAGCCGTTCAGCAAGCTCGCGAAGCCGCTCGACGGACACAGTGCAAGAACAACATGAAACAGCTGGCACTGGCTCTGCACAACTACGAAAGCACGCACACGACCTTCCCCCCCAGCCGCCTCGAACCAGACGTCGAAATCGCCGACAACCCCGGCAACGACAGTGCCTACCAATCGTGGACCTCCATGATTTTGCCTTACATCGATCAAGGCAATCTGGGCAACGCAATCAACTACAACAGCGCTTGGAGTTCTCTGGCAAATCGTCCCGCTGTCTCAACACAACTCACATCAATGCTGTGCCCGTCGACTCCGGGGGCTGATCGTCAAGATCCGCATTGGGTTGTCGGTGCAGCGGCTGGTGACTATGGGTCTGTGAATGAAGTGAAGAAAAAGGTCTACACCGACGTGATGGGGATTGCCGATCCGGGCAGCAGTGCGCGAGCCGGCGTGTTGTCGAAGGGTGTGAAAAACAAAATGCGTGACGTGACCGACGGCACATCCAATTCGATTATGCTGGCAGAAGCCGCTGGGCAGCCAGAGGTTTATACGGCAGCTGGAAAAATGAATGCTGCGTTGTTTGCTTTGTATTCTGACGACAAGATCGCTGATCTCGGTGGACGGTACGCTGCCGCCGACGGCACGGGCTGGGCTGATCCAGACTGTGGTTTCAGCATCAATGGTGCCACCGCCGATGGTCTGGACAAATACGGTCCCTACATGATCAACAAGATCAACGTCAGCGAAGTGTTTAGCTTCCATGTCGGTGGAGCTCAGGTTTCTTTGGCAGACGGCAGCGTGCGATTTTTGTCAGAAAATGTCGACACCGGCGTGTTCGTTGGCCTGTGTACTCGAGCGGGTGGCGAAGTGATCGGCGAGTACTAAGCGTCGCGATCCATTTGACGTCAGAATCAAAAATAGTGGAAGGGCGCAAGCCCCCCGGTGTTAAAATTGGACATTGACGGCAGCGTTGCATTCCGCAATTTTCGTTCCTTTTGAGGCCACGCCGGCGGATTTTTGCTCTTCTACCCCGAGGGGGGAGAAGATGGCCGGAGGTCAGATGAGGGGCCGAGCGCTGGGACGACACGCAAACAACCACAACGCTTAATTCCGTGTCGAAAACCCCTCACCCTAGCCCTCTCCCCGAAAAAGGGGAGAGGGGACAAGCGCCAGCTTGCGGCTGCGACTTGTGTTTTTCGGATCCCGAATCCGATCGCAGGTCGTTCGGATCACGGAACAAAAACGCTGCCGGGATTTCATCCGTCACTACCAACTTTTCAGCGGCGCAGCGCAAGCCCTGCGGGTTCACATCACCGGACGGCGCGCGCCGTTCCGCTAAACGGCTGGAGCATGCCTCCGAACGGCAAGCGGTGCCACCCGATTTTAATTCACTCCAATCCAGAAACAGCATGAACCACCATGATGAATCTCACCCGCCCAACATTGCTGCTGCAAAGGACTTGTTCCGTGGGTTGTTTGCGTGTCGTGTCATGCGTCTTGGCGGCCGCATTCTTCTGCCAAGCCGGTGTCGCCAGCGATCCCGTTCAACTGATTGGAATCGGCCAGTTTTCGGGGACTGCCACAGATCTTTCCGGTCAAGCCGACCAGCTGGAAAATGGTGAGCCTCATAACCGACTTGGCGGATTTTCTGCCTTGGAATACACCGGCTCAGGCAATCGTTATGTCGCTCTGCCAGATCGAGGCCCAGATGATGGAGCCACTGGTTACCATTGCCGTTTTCAGCATCTGGAAGTCGATATTCGGCCCGATTCGATTCCGTCAGTGACGCTGAAACTGATTGAATCACAGATGCTGACCGATGGTCATGGCCGTCCGTTCACAGGAGCCGCCTCGGCCATCGTCCCGCAGGCCGATGTTGGAGAACGACTGGACCCAGAAGGCTTTCGGTTTGCCAAGAATGGCCATTTTTTCCTGTCCGATGAATACGGTCCACAGCTGATTGAATTTTCTGCCAATGGTCAGGAACAGCATCGGTTCACGCTTCCGGAGCACCTGACGACCACGATTCCAGCGGATTCCAAGGCGGCGGAAAATGAGGCCAATGTCAAGGGGCGATCTTCCAACAAAGGGATGGAGGGGCTCGCAATATCCGCTGATGGAAAAACGCTGTACGGCATCATGCAGCATGTGTTATTGCAGGATGGTGAACGCCAAGCCGGTGGAAAGCCGGTTGGTTTGAACTGTCGATTGGTGCAGGTTGAGATTGCTACGGGAGCGGTTCGTGAATTCGTCTACCAACTGGACAACACAGAAAATGGCCTGAACGAAATCTTGGCCATTGGTGATGGCGATGGCGAATTCTTAGTCATCGAACGCGACGGAGAAAGCGGGGCTGATGCCGCGTTTAAGAAAATCATGAAGATCAATCTTTCCGGAGCCACTGAAGTTCAACGCATGCGGCAGTTGCCGTCTGGTGAGTTGCCCGAGACGATTCAGCCGGTGGCCAAAGAGGTCTTCATTGACTTCCTTGATCCGCGTTTTCAGCTGACGGACGAGCAGCTGCCGGAAAAACTGGAAGGGCTGACCAGCGGACCAAAGTTGCCTGACGGACGTGGAACGCTGCTGGTGGCATCCGACAACGACTTCAATGCAGAATCGCCTTCGTTGATCTACGTGTTTGCCATTCCCAACA
>Ga0075117_1001729_pt1 | contig 13241 bp, 10 predicted proteins | sample AntAceMetag02UKJ_FD_69789 | JGI IMG/M metagenome (GOLD analysis project Ga0075117, IMG submission 69789) | Saline lake microbial communities from Ace Lake, Antarctica - Antarctic Ace Lake Metagenome 02UKJ | ecosystem: Environmental > Aquatic > Non-marine Saline and Alkaline > Saline | place... | reverse complement strand
TGTCACAACGGCGTTATATGTAAAAGCTACGCCATTGGCTTTCAAAAAGCCTTTCAAACTACTTATCAACTTCTGAGGATTACAGTGGGCATCCTCTGGATAAAAAACACCTCCCTTTACATCAGGCTTACTTTCATATTCTAATTGATGTACGCCGCTCCTATCTAAAATAGACGCTTCCATGCCTAATTCTTGAGCCTTTTTGGCTACGCCAATTTCGTCCTGAAGGGTATGCTCTGTTTGGCAAAGCATCAGTAATCCTTTCTTTTCAAAGTCTAAATCTAAGTCCTCTATTTCCTGATAAAGAAGCTTACTCTTCCATATGAATTCTTGAAGAACAGGCATGGCAATATCAATCTTTTTTTGGTTTGCCGATAAGGCAAACTTCAAAGCCCAATTCAGAAAATCCAAGTCTAATCTTGGCTTTGCGTAAAAAGGACTCGTGCTATCAAACATCCATTTGAGAGCCTTTATCACCATTCCTGGGGCTGCCAGTGGCACAAAATGACTTGGCACTATCATTCCTGCGTTTTGAAATGAGCAGCCCTCATTACCCTCTGACTGGTCTATAAGCTCTACTTCGTAGCCCTCTTTCACCAAATAGTAGGCAGAAAAAAGTCCAATAATTCCAGAACCAATGATGTGTACTTTCATCTTAAATTACCTGAAAACCCGCAGCGTAGGGGTCATCCTTTTTATCAATACTTATTACGTTTTCACCAACCACTTTTGCCCAGCCCTCTATGGAAGGAATAATAGCGTGATGAGACCCTACCTTAGTTTCGCCCTCTACCCTACCTGTAAATCTACTTCCAATGATACTTTCATGTATGAAGGCATCACCTTGTTTTAATTTACCCAAGGCCGCCCACTGAGCCATTCTGGCAGAAGTGCCTGTACCACATGGAGACCTGTCAATGGCCTTATCTCCATAAAAAACGGCGTTTCTCGCCGTAGATGAAGCATCCAAAGGTTTGCCTGTCCACATGATATGGCTCAGACCTCTTATCTTCTCATTTTCGGGATGTATGAAATCCTGTTTTTCCCTTATCAAAGCTCTTAGGTCTCTAGCCCAAGAAATGAGTTGCTCAGCACTGTAGTTCTCTAAACCAGAGAAGTTTTGCTGTGGATCCACAATGGCATAAAAATTCCCGCCGTAGGCTACATCCACTTTCAGTTTACCTAAAGGTGCAAAGTCAATTTCTAACCCTTTTGCTGCCAAAAAAGAAGGAACATTGGTCAGTTTTACACTTGTAACTTTCCCCTTTTCACCTTCTAAATAGGCCACCTCTATTAAACCTGCTGGCGTCTCCATTCTAACTTTCCCGGGAACCTTCGGTTTAATAAGTCCGTACTCAATCCCTAAGGTTATGGTACCAATAGTGCCATGCCCACACATGGGTAAACAGCCACTGGTCTCTATAAACAAAACCCCGATGTCATTCTTAGAATCTGAAGGAGGATAAAGAATACTCCCTGACATCATATCATGGCCTCTCGGCTCAAACATCAAACCTGTACGAATCCAATCGTGATTTTCAAGAAAGTCCTGCTTTTTTTCTGACATGGTTCTGCCCTTTAAAGCGGGGCCTCCTTTCACAACAAGACGAACAGGATTTCCGCAGGTATGAGCGTCAACACAATAAAACAAATGACCTTCAAGCCTTTTCTTATCAAAAAAACTATCGGCCACCTCCAATTCTATTGGTGAAGTTTCCATCCTATAATTCAGGCAAAATGGGTCTTGATGCCAATGCTTTTTCTATAATGGCCATAACCTCCGCTCTCTCTTCTCCTACTAATGGCAACCTAGGCTCTCTTACCCATTCTGTACCCATATTGACTGCGGCTTCTACGAGCTTTATTTTCTGGACAAATTTATTGCCAATATCCAGGGCTAATAGTGGAAAAAACCATCTGTAAATAGCCCTTGCTTCTTCTATTCTCCCCTGTTTTGTCAATTCATAAATAACGACGGTTTCTCTAGGAAAGGCATCCACTAGACCAGATACCCAGCCATCTGCTCCCATGATCAAACTCTCCATAGCCAGGTTATCTACTCCAGACATTATTTTAAATCGGTCTCCGAATTCATTGATAATATCCGTGGTATACCTAATGTCACCAGTACTCTCTTTCATAGCCTCGAAATGAGCATTTTGAGCCATGTCTTTAAACATAGGTATGCTAATAAAGTTGCCGTAGGCTATAGGATTATTATAGGCCATTACCGGCAAATCTGTAGCATCTGCCACCTTGTGCAAGTATTGCAAAGTCTCTCTATCGTCTGCTTTATATCGCATAGAAGGAAGGAGCATAAAGCCGTCAATACCATTCGTTTCACATGATTTGGCGAAACTTACAGCCTCAGAAGTCATGCATTCCGCAATACACATTACCAGAGGCACTCTACCAGCTATAACTTCTTTAGAAGCTTCTACCAGTGTCATTTTCTCTGAAATGGTTGTGGTACCATTTTCTCCCAATGATCCACAGATAATAATGCCGTGAACACCGGCCTCTATTTGTTTATCAATATTGGTTTTGAAAAAGCCTAAGTCTAAGCTTTGGTCTTGGTTAAAATTGGTAGTAACGGCAGGATATACACCATTCCAGTCAGGTCTCATATCGGTTAATTTAATTTGAAGTACTTCAGTTGGCAAATTAGAACTATTTCTTAAATCTCATTGTCATTAGCCTACTGAATATTAAGAAATGGACAATAAAAAAACACTAATTTTAGGAGCCTCTAATAATCCCTCAAGATACTCCTTCACTGCTGCTCAAAGACTTACTAAAGCAGAACATCTAGTTGTTCTCGTTGGTGTAAAAAGAGGAGAAGTGGCCGGTCAGCAAATTCTTCATAGCACAAAAGGCATTTCAAACATTCACACGGTGACGCTTTACCTGAGTCAAAAAAATCAAGTTACCTATGAAAATTTCATTCTCGCCTTAAAGCCTCAGAGGGTCATATTTAATCCAGGAGCAGAAAACGTCCCTTTCATGGAAAAATTATCCGAGGCCGGTATTGAGGCTGTTGAAGCATGCACGCTGGTGATGCTCTCCACAGGACAGTTTTAGACTAAACAGTAATAGCTACATTCCCAGTTTTATTTCCGGCCACCACATATTCAAAAGCCTTGCCCACATCTTCCAAGGAGTAAGTCCTATCAATTACGGGTCTCATTTGCCCAGATTCCATAAGTTTTTTAACCAAGAAGAGACTCGCATTTGTGTCTGTAGGAAATGGGAATTTCACTTTTCTCCCTTTCGATACTAATCCAATCAGTGACAAAAAAACGTTTTGAGCATAAGGCCCTAATTCCGAAGATTCATAAACGCCTGTTGGTTTTAGTAAATGTTTGCACTTAAAAAAAGTACTCTTCCCCACGGTATCAAAAACATAGTTGTATTGACCTTTAAGCTTACTAAAGTCTTCTTTTTCATAATTAATGACAAAATCTGCTCCAAGCGATTTAAGAAGTTCTAAGTTCTTTGTATTACCCACCGCGGTTACTTCTGCACCGTAATATTTGGCTAGCTGTAATGCAGCAGAACCTATCCCTCCCGTCGCACCGTTTATGATAACTTTATCTCCTCTTTTCAGAGAGACCTTATTTATCATATTCTGAGCATAATGAGCTCCTTCAGTACAAGCTCCCGCTTCCTCAAAAGACAGCGTTGAAGGCTTCAAGGCAATGGCCGCACTCTGATCTATCACCATATATTCGGCATGAGAACAAAGCCCATCGGGATTTAATCCAAAAACAGCATCACCTATTTTAAAAGAAGCTACACCGTCTCCAAGTCCTGCCACTACACCAGAAAACTCGGTTCCCAAAATACCACTTTTAGGTTTTGAAAGACCCGTCATTAATCTCATGAAAAACGGTTTAGCATAAAACATAGCACAGTCGGATCTATTTACAGATGTAGCCTTAATCTCAATCAATACCTCATCTTCTTTAGGAATGGGTGTAGGTAATTCTTGAAGTTTAAGATGCTCAGAGGAGCCGTATTTTGACCAGAAGATTGCTTTCATGTAATAAAAGTACCGATGGCGTTTTAACTGTTTAGGCATTTATTTATCAGTGGCAACATCTAACTATAAATGGCAATCTAAGTATGACTTCAATTTGATATTTGGAATACTATAAAAACAATAAGCCATCAAGACCTAATAGGCCGCATTCCCATAGCTTTTAACTAATTTTGTGTCGAACCAGAAAGAATTTATGCTCTACCCAAAAAACATTGAAACTAAACTCGGCTTTCATACCATTAGAGACCTAGTTGCAGAACGTTGCGTAAGTGATTTGGGAAGGGCTTTTGTAGACAAAATTCGTTTTTCCGACAGCCATGCCTTAGTTAAAAAACTCATCGGCCAAACGGCCGAATTTAAGCTCATCATGCAGCTTCATGGAGCTTTCCCTGAGCAAAACTACCTAGATGTAACTGATGCCCTACACAGTGCTCAAACAGAAGGATCGTATCTCTCAGAAGAGCTCTTTTTTGACATTAAATTATCGTTAAATACCATTCTCCAAATCCAACAATTCTTTGAGGAGAAAGAAATCCAATTCCCCCTTTTGGTAGAAATGGTAGAAGGTGCAATTTCTGAAGATTTAGACCTCGCCAAAATAGTCTCCGACATTGATGGCATTATAGACGAAAGGGGCATTGTGCGTGATAATGCATCCACTGAGCTTTATGCTTTGCGTAAAAAGATATTATCAGAACAGAGTAACGTTCGCAAAACATTAGAACGCATCTATAAGATGGCTAAAAACTCTGGCTGGATAGGCGAAGACATGACCCTAACTGTTAGAAACGGCCGCTTGGTGATTCCTCTGCTATCTGAGCATAAACGTAAAATGAAGGGTTTTGTTCATGATGAGTCCGCCACAGGAAAAATGGCTTTTGTGGAACCATCGGAAGTACTGGAGTCCAATAATGAAATCCGAGATTTAGAGATAAAAGAGCGTAGAGAAATTATTAGAATTCTGCGGACGCTTACTTCGAGTATTAGACCATATATTGGCGATTTAAGAAGGGCATACTTCCTTCTCGGCATAGTTGATTTCATTAGAGCAAAAGCCAAACTGGCCTTGGAATTAGATGCCACTGCTCCCCTACTAGTTAATGAACGACTTATGGAATGGACGCATGCAAAACATCCCATTCTTTATCTAGCTCATGAAAAATTAGGCAAACCCACCATTCCGCTGCGTGTAGAACTGGATGACGAAAACAGGATTTTGATAGTCTCCGGGCCCAATGCTGGAGGGAAGTCTGTGATGTTAAAAACCATTGGCCTCATACAGTATATGGCTCAATGTGGTTTTTTAGTTCCAGTTTCTCCAGATTCTAAAATGGGAATTTTTAAGAGCATTTTTATTGATATCGGCGATGAACAAAGTATTGAAAACGACTTAAGTACATACAGTTCGCATCTGACCAACATGAACTTTTTTTTAAATAACGCCAATAAACATACCCTCTTTTTAATAGATGAGTTTGGGACGGGTACAGAACCTAATCTTGGCGGAGCAATTGCAGAAACACTACTAGAGAACTTCGTAAAATCCCAGGCTAAGGGCGTTATCAATACCCATTATACGAATCTGAAAATCTTCGCTGACAAAAACAGAGGCTTGCAAAATGGTGCCATGAAATTTGATGGCGAAAAACTAGAGCCCCTCTATATACTAGAAATGGGCAAGCCCGGTAGTTCTTTTGCTCTAGAAGTGGCCAGCAAAATTGGCCTTCCTTCTTTTATTACTAAGCGAGCCAAAAAGAAGCTAGGAACGCAGCAGGCTGATTTTGAGAAAATGCTCAAAGAACTGGAAATAGAGAAAAAAGTCCTCGCTGATAAAAATATCGAATTTACTTCTCAAAACAGCCTTTTGAAAAGCAAAATTGACCAGTATAATGGGCTTAAGGACTTCTTAGATGGCGAGCAAAAAAGGATTATCAATGACGCCAAGACTGAGGCCAAAAGGCTTCTGAAAGAAAGTAATAAAGCGATAGAAACGGCTATAAGGGAGATTAAAGAAAACAAGGCCGATAAAGTAAAGACTCAAACTATTAGAAAGAAACTTGAGGTTTTGAAAGAGGAACTTGTGCCAGAAGAACCTACGCCGATAGCTCCGAAAGAAATTTGGACCTCAGAAAAAGGGGATATTAAAGTAGGTTCTTTCGTGAAAATTATAGGGCAAGAAACCATTGCCGAAGTAATTGCCATAAAGGGAAAAGATTTGGAAGTGGCTATAGGCCAGTTACGTTCGAAGGTAAAGGTGAATAGACTAGAAAAAGTAAGTAAAAAGGAATTTAAAATTGCCACCAAAGAAGCTCCTAGAGCCAAAATAACGGGTGTGGACATGAGCGAAAAACTGGCCAATTTTAGCTTTAACCTAGATATAAGAGGTAAAAGAATGGAGGAAGCCATGCAAGAACTAGACAACCTTATGGACGACGCCATCATGCTAGGCTACAATGAATTACGTGTAGTGCATGGCAAAGGAGACGGCATTTTAAGAAATCTGGTAAGAACCCACCTAAAAGAATACAAACAAGTGAAAGGTTTTAAAGACGAGCATGCAGACCGTGGCGGGTATGGTGTTTCTCTAATAACTTTAGTTTAAAATCATATGAGCAAGCGTATTAAAAAATCTGAAATAGCCAACTTCTGGAATTGGTTCGAAGAAAACGAAGAAACTTTTAGGGTCCTGCTTTATAGAGGTAGTGAAGCCGAGCAAAAACAATTAACAAACGACTTTGACGAAAAAGTTTTGTCTTTCGGACATTTCACCTGGGAGTTAAACACGGGAAAAGAAAAAAGCTACGAATTTGTAATCTCACCCAATAGAGAATTTGAGCTCCTTCAAATTTCTAAGAAAATAATGGCCTCGGCTCCAGACTTAGAATATTGGAAGTTCGGTTACGCCAAACAAAAGGTTAAGTCTATTGAACCATTTAAAATTTATGATGAATCCCTAGACCCATATCTTATTAACACCGGTTCCTGGCTATATAAACCACAAGGAAGTACCTATAAAATCTATGCTCCTTCCCTTCCTAAAATGGATAGCGAAACAGAAGAACATGTGTTAGACTTAGTTGCAACAGCAGCTTTAGGTGAAGAATATAGGATTTTAAATATCACTAAAATAGAAAGAGTGAAAGAAACCGATGATGGTTTTTTAGCCTTTTAATTCTGTCTCATTTGGACGATTTTGATAGCAAAAGTTTGGTGAAAATGTTTTATAGGATCTATCAGCAGCTCATTTCTCAGCTCTAAAGGAAGGTAGATTATGTTATGTGGTCAAAACATAATAGCTGCTTAATTACTTTTGAAAATAGTTCTTGGTATACCTTTCAGGGTAGCATTTTATATAGGTCTGATAAAGGCAAATCTTGGAATATTAAGCAATCTTAATTTCCATAAAGGGCTATCAAAATCATTTTCGATTTACGTTGTGTCGAAAAAAAAGAAATTAGCTTTAAGTGACGACTGTAAAAGTGATTAAAGCCTGCGGGTAATTTGGCAATAATAATAGTTTGGAGCGTTAACTTGGAAATCTATGCAGATAGTACCGCGAGATTTAAAAGAATGTGGGCACCTTTAAAGTGAAATTATAGGAAGAACAAGGGGCATTCCCAATTCTGAACATTTCGAAAATGCCTGTGAAAAATAAGACACTAAAACTTTCTATGTAGTACGCTGTGCATCAAAATATTTCGCCATTCCTACAAATGGGAAATTAACTAAGGTGAAATCGTAAAGAATGCTATTTCATATGATAATAGAACACGGACTTGAACTAATTAGACTCAGATCTAATTAATCTGTGTTTCTTAGTATACCGATGCAATTTTAGTTTTACTCCTTCAAAAATCGAATAGATTTTAACCGCACCACCTCCTTAAATGGCTCGTCCTTTCTATAAACTACAAAATAAAGATGCTGGAATTCTTCGTCCACATTATCAATTTTGGCATCTACCCATTTCATTTCACCAAATCCACCTGTGGGTTCAAAAGGAATTCTACCAATGACAGGGCCACCAACAGAGCTTTTACGTACTTCTATTTCGCCTGAAAGGTTTTTAGAGCCATATTCTATCCCTATACTTTTGATGCCCGTAAGATCTATGTTTTTGAAAACCAAATACGATTTATAATCGCCCTCCTCTAAAACACCCCAGTCAAACACAAAACCTGGGTGACTATCTGCATCCATTGCTCTAAGCTCATTGTATCTTAAATTTACTTCGTCTGTACCTTTCTGTGGGCCTGCCCATTTATTACCCTTATCTGTGTATTCCGTTTTTAGGGTATAATGGCCTTTATTATCATACGATTTATGAGCTTCCAAAGGCAAAGTTCCCGAAGTGGCAACCGCTTTAAACTCCAAATTAGGATCTGAAAGTGAGAAAATATAGCTCACCATTTCTCTGGCATCTGCCATGGATATTTGTGGGTGTGCACTCATCACATGCGTTTCTCCCCAGTTACCACCACCACCTTCAATAATTTTCGTTGCCAGCGTTCCGCCTGCTTTTCTATCGCCACTATATCTAGCAGAAATGGCCGCAAAAGATGGCCCTACAGAAACTTCAGCTATGGTATGACAGGCTTTGCAATCGCTGTTTTCTATCAATGTTCTGCCTACCGAACCTGGACTTAGATTGGTCTTAATTTCTGCACCGCCAGAAATATCTAGTGAAGGAGCTTTGGGAGTAGGGCTATAATTATAAACCGTTTTGATGCTTTTCTTTTTTACTTTTTTGCCGTCTTCACCTGAAATTTTGACCTGATAATTAAAAGAACCCTCATCCCAAAAGAAAGAACGATTCTGAGCACTCACTATCTCGACTTTAGGTGGTGCATTGCCTACCGAAACATACAGCGTATCAGTCCCCCAAAGTCCGTCTTGGTCTGTGGCTTTCATCACTATTTCATACCCTCCATTGACATCAAAAGTCTTATTGAAGATTGGCGAAGATTGCTCCACTTTCTGCCCGTTGATAAACCAACTATAGCTTAATTTATCTCCAAAATCTTTGTCTGTGGCTCTACCGGCCATATTGACGCGAAGCGGTGCTTTACCGGCCGTACTCTTTCTGATTGGTAATTGTCGCCTTTCAGAGGTCAGAGATACTTGTAAATTTTCTTTAGCCAGCCCTACTGAATCTAAAATTTGAGCTGCTAGGCTTGGAGCCCTATTACTAGCATTGTATTCAATTTTAACCAATCTAGCATCCTTATTGTCAGCACCATAGACAGAGCCGTATTCTAAGGCATACATAATGCCGTCTTTGCTAAAAGCCAAATCTATAGGTCTTCTAAAATCACCGGCAGTTGGCATAAAAGCTTCGCTTCGTACATAGTTTTCATTTTCATCAAAACGTAGCACACGCATCCAATTCCGCATCCAATCAAAAACAAACAAACCGCCATCATAATAAGCAGGAAACTTATTTGGTTTTTCGCTGTCCGCATTAAACGTATAAAACTCACCTGCCATGGCACTTCTACCACCCAAACCCAACTCTGGAAACTTATCCGACATTCTATACGGATAGTAAATCATCGCCGGTTTTGGCTTTGGCAACTTTAGTAATCCCGTATTATTTGGCGAATCATTTATTGGATTATTGATATCATAAAGCCCTCTTGGTTTTTCTGTTTCGAAATCCCAATCGGCATACGGAATACCATTGGCTATAAAATATGGCCAACCAAAAAAGCCAGCTTCTTTAGCCTGATTAAACTCATCATATCCCATTGGCCCTCTATCCGAATCATCGCCAGCATCAGGGCCTATCTCTCCCCAATACACCGAATTGGTTTTTGGATTTATGGCAATTCTATACGGATTTCTTACGCCCATGGCATAGATTTCGGGCTTAGTTTTTTCTGTACCTACAGGAAATAAATTATTCGATGGAATGCTATATGAGCCATCTGCATGCGGAATGATCCTCAGAATTTTACCTTTTAAATCATTGGTATTTGAGGTACTTCTTTGAGCATCTTTTGGGTAACTTTCTGGGTCGGCTCTTTCATCTATTGGCGAATACCCATCTGAGGGAAAGGGCGTAGTGCCATCACCGGTAGAAAGCACCAACACACCATCCGAATCAAAAGCTAAAGAACCACCATGATGAGCTCCGCTATTAATCTGAACTGGCACTTTAAGGAAAACCTTTTCGGATGCTAAATCTATCTCGTCATTGGCGGATAAAGTAAATCTGGACAAATAAAAATCAATGGGCTCGCCTTCTATTGGCGGTGTATAATACAGATACACCCATTTATTTTCTGCAAAATGCGGGTCTAGTGTAATACCCTGCAGTCCTGTGCCACCTTTATAGGTTATTGGAAAACGATGAATCAATTTGTACTCCTCTGTTTTGGTATTGTACACAGAAAAATTACCCAAAATTTCTGTGAAATAGACCTTGCCATCTGGACTCACTGCCAGCTCCATAGGATTATTTAAGTCATTCACTAAAACCGTTTTCTCAAACCTGTTTTCTTCTGGAATGGTTTCGGCATAGGCTTTTCTGTAATCCTTTTTGACGTTTTGACCTATGGCATATTTAATACCCTCCTTTAAATGTTTTCTAAAGGCAGGCTCTTCAAAAGAACTATCTACATGACCTCCTCCAGTAAAAAATGCTCTGCCGCCATCATATTCGTGATACCAGGCAATTGGGTGATTGGCTCCATTGGTGCCGCCGGTATAGGTATGCTCGTCTAAATAAGCCAGCACATGTAAGTCATGATAAATATTTTTATAACTGTACCATTCATCTGTGCGTACCCATTTGTCTGGCAAATGCTGCGAAGAAGCATGCAATTTATCCACCACATTTATAGTGGCTTCTCGGATGTTTGAATTGTTTGGGTGCGATGAAAAATAAGCTCCTGCCAGCTCGCCATACCAGGGCCAGCCATACTCGGTGTCTGCGGCAGAATGAATGCCCACATAGCCCCCACCCGACTGTATATATCTTTCAAAAGCTGCCTGCTGAGTATTATTTAGTATATCGCCTGTGGTGGAATTAAATACCACAGCAGCGTAAGTACTCAAATTTATATCATTAAAAAGCTCGGAGTTTTCTGTGTAATGAACTGTCCAGCCGTTTTCTATGCCTAATTCCTCAATGGCCTTTTTACCAAAAGGAATGCTGCTATGCCGCCAGCCAGTAGTCTTAGAAAAGAGGAGGACTTTGGGCTGGCTTTGAGCCAAAATAGAAAAGGAAATAAAGAAGGCAAAAATAATTAGACCAATTTTTTTCATTTCAAAGGATTAGTGTTGTGCCAAAACTAATGATAAAAAGACAGCGAAAAAAGCCCTAAATAACACTATGGCTAATTTTGGCGACCAAAGGGTTTTGTCTATCAGGCTATGCACTTGGGAGTTAAACACTGGTAAAGAAAAAAGCTATGAATTCGGAATCTCACCCATCAGAGCGTTTGAGTAGCTCTAATTTCTAAGAAAATAATGGCCTCAGCTCCAGACTTAGAACATTGGAAATTCGGCTATGCCAAACAAAAGGTTAAGTCCATTGAGCCCTTTAAAATTTATGACGAATCCTTAGACCCGCATCTTATCAATACCGGTTCTTGGCTATTCAAATCTCAAGGAAGCACCTGTAAAATCTACGCTCCTTCCCTTCCTAAAATGGATAGAGAAACGGAAGAACATGTATTAGATTTAGTTGCGACAGCGGCTTTAGGTAAGAATATAGGATTTTGAATATCACTAAAATAGAAAAAACCGATGAAGGCTTTTCAACCTTTTAGTTCTCCCTCATTTGGAGGGTTTTGATACCAAAAGTATGGTCTGTATTTTCTTTGATAAGCATGTAAATTAGAAACTCTCGATTGCGACTCTTATAGCTTCCTACGGAGTAGCGAAGCGTTTCTGAAGTGTTACCCTGATATACATAATCAAATTCCACGGGTGGATTGGTTTTAAAGAATGAAGACAGAATAAAACCCGCTCTTTCTTTAGATATTTTAGCAAATTCTATTTTCTCTGAATCTATTACCAACTCTAGCTCTGAGGCTAAGAGTGTACTCAATAAGGTGGCATTGCCCCGATTAAAGGAAGTCTCTATCAAGTCTGCAATCTCATTAAGTGTGCCAGAATCTTTCGTACTATATTTTGTAAAGGCCTGCGAGTTTGGCAAAACAAGAAAAAAAAGAAGGGTGTAAATGTATCTCATAGACGTTAAATAAAGATGTTAAACTCTTTTATTTATTGATTAAATTTGCACAAACTGTGCCAAGAAAAGGAACCGCCCAGAAGATTATGGAAGATATCAAAGAAGTACAACTATTACTTAACACTGAACAGACCAAACAGAAAATTAGGAGGATGGCCTTTCAGATTTATGAAGACAATTTCAAAGAGAAAAAGCTTGTTATAGCCGGAATAAACGGCGAAGGCTTTCATTTAGCCCAAGCCATAGTAGAAAACCTTATGGAGATCAGCGACAAAGAAATCTTTCTTGCAAAAATCATATTGGACAAATCTGCCGACCGTCAACCCGACATTACCATAGAATGTGAGATAGATACTTTTAGAAAGAAAACTGTCATACTTGTGGACGATGTTTTAAATACGGGGAAAACGGTGGCTTTCAGTTTAAGGCCTTTTATGTCTATCCCTCTTAAAAAGCTAAAGGTGGCCGTTTTAGTAGATAGAGACTACCTCCTCTTCCCTATTAAAGCAGATTATGTAGGTTATGACCTTTCCACTACCTTAAATGACCACGTAAAAGTTATCTTAAGTGACAAGAAAAAGTATGGTGTGTATTTGTATTAATAATTAGTCTCTTCCACAAAGTTTCTTTTTGGTCACTTAAGCTCTTAAATGACATTCTCAGATGGTGCCTTCGAGGCCCTCAGGAACCTGATAACTTTGCAATTTACTTCGTATACTTTACGTCAGAGTTTTCCGGTCGTTGAGGCACTCGAGATGACCTCAGACAATGCTAACCTAAGACTGATTGACATTCTCAGATAGTGCCTTCGAGGCCCTCAGGCACCGGACAACTTTGCAATTTACATCGTAGACTTTACGTCAAAGTTTTCCAGTCATTGAGGCACTCGAGATGACCTCAGACAAGGCTAACCTAAGACTGATTGACATTCTCAGATAGTGCCTTCGAGGCCCTCAGGCACCGGACAACTTTGCAATTTACATCGTAGACTTTACGTCA
>Ga0075117_1001727_pt1 | contig 13261 bp, 10 predicted proteins | sample AntAceMetag02UKJ_FD_69789 | JGI IMG/M metagenome (GOLD analysis project Ga0075117, IMG submission 69789) | Saline lake microbial communities from Ace Lake, Antarctica - Antarctic Ace Lake Metagenome 02UKJ | ecosystem: Environmental > Aquatic > Non-marine Saline and Alkaline > Saline | place... | reverse complement strand
AATCCGCATCAACGGCAATTATTTCATGATTCATTGCATGCCGCTTTAACGCTCAATGAAGTGCAGGAAATACTGCAAGAGTGTGACATTCCAAAGACCGCTGCGAATATCACATCTGATCGGCACTGGACTGTTTCAATGATTCTGGCAGATCAATCATGAATGGTTTTGATAAGGGATCACAAGTAGCAGATAGGATTGAGCCGTTAATTGGTTAATCATGCTCTGGCTGCTACCTCGTTGCTACTTTTTTACGAATCATTAGATGCATGAAATAGACGTAAAGCTTTTAAAAAAGTCACTGATGACCGCGCATAAAAAAGCAGGGGGAGTGAACGTCATGTCAATCTTCCCCCTGCAGAGTTTCAATTAATCTTTAATTGAACGTGGGCCGTTTTCTGAAAGACGAACGTCTCCGTCTTTCAGAAAGATCACTCGCTGGCATTCTTTGATGGCGACTGAGGCGAAGGTCGGTGCTCTCCAGATTCTTTCAGAGCGTTTTCTCTCTGGATGGCATCGTAAACTTCTTGACGGTGTACTGGAATTTCTGTTGGTGCCTGAATTCCTAACCGTACTTTATCACCCCGTATATCGACAATAGTAATGACAATATTGTCACCGATGATAATGCTCTCGTCGCGTTGTCTCGACAATACAAGCATTGTAGTAACTCCTTCCGTAGATCTATGTTCTGGGTCAATGAGGTGATATCTGAAGAGGCGACAAACCTCTTATTGATTTGATTTAAAAGTTTTGTCACCCGTTGTTTAATCGATAGTCAGTAAAACAAATCAGATCGGATTCAAAAGGATTTGATCATTGGCAGCTCTGTTTTTCAGGTTCCCCTGACATCAGGTGCGACTTCTTACAAACTCTCTCTTTCCGACAACGACCCACATCCCTGCATGTTGATGAGTTCCTCGTGGGTACTTAATACATCGACGTTTTGTAAATAATCATTACCTTTAAGATGGGTTGAATGGGTGCATTTTGGAAAGATGCACTTTGGTTTGTCGGGTAAGCCGATTGTGGCGATTGTGGCGATTGCGTTCCTGCGAATTGCTGGAATGGGATCTAATGTATATGTTCATTTGCTGGCAGAGTGGCTTTTCGCGCGACTTTATTGCCAATTAATGAGTAGATGTATAATCTGTAAGTGGATTGGTTCAGTAATTTCTTGAGCGTGCTAGATTGCCACAGTGAGGAACTGGATCTGACAAGGGTGTCTTTATCTCATCAGAGATTTTGAGTAATCGATGATATTTCAACCAGAAAACCTGGTTTAAAAGTACTGGAGTAAATTACGAATGGCCACATTGCTGATCGCCGCGGGAGCCTTTTTCGGCTATATCATTGCCTACCACACATATGGAAAATGGCTTTCAAAAAAAATATTTAATGTGGATGCCGACGCGGAAGTTCCCAGTAAACAATTGCGAGACGATATTGATTTTGTACCCACAAAAAAAGAAGTCATCTTCGGCCATCACTTCACCAGTATCGCCGGAACCGGGCCTATTGTAGGCCCAGCGATTGCTGTGTTTTGGGGTTGGTTGCCTGCACTTTTATGGGTTTTGTTCGGCTCTATTTTCATCGGAGCCGTTCACGATTTTGGTGCACTCATAGTTTCACTACGTAATCGTGGCCAGACCGTCGGTGAAGTTGCAGGTCGATTGATTGCGCCGCGAACGCGCATCTTATTTTTGTTAATTCTACTCTTAGCCTTGACGGTGGTTCTGGCAATTTTTGGTCTGGTGATCGCGATCATTTTTTCCTTGTATCCGGAAACTGTGCTGCCGGTCTGGATCACCATGCCGATTGCGATTGTGATTGGCCTCATGGTGTATAAACAAAATGCGTCTTTATTAGGCCCTTCGTTGATTGCGTTAGCGATTGTCTATGCTTCCGTTTATATTGGCGCTTACTATTTACCCATCAACATTTCGACGCTCTTTGGTATTCCCGAGTCAGGGGCTTTTCCTAATGTCGTGATTCTCTGGACGTTCGTCTTATTGGCGTATTGTGCTGTTGCTTCGGTCTTGCCGGTCTGGTTATTACTACAGCCTCGAGATTTCATTAATAGCCATCAATTGGTACTGGCACTGGGCTTATTACTAATCGGCGCGATTGTAGCTGGAGCAACCGGCCAGGCCGATTTGGTCGGAAGCGCACCTGCCATTGCCTCGAATATTCCAGCAGATGCACCACCGATCTGGCCTTTTCTATTCATCACCATCGCCTGCGGTGCCTGCAGTGGATTTCATTGTCTGGTAAGCAGTGGCACCAGCAGCAAGCAAGTCGAATCGGAACTCGACGCGCAATATGTCGGCTACGGTGCGATGCTGCTGGAAGGGGGACTGGCGGTAATTGTGATTCTAGCTTGCTGTGCCGGCGTGGGCATGGGGGAATTTTCACGTATCGGAGAAGGTGCCTCTTATACGTATCAACCAACAATGGTTGAGGGAACTGACACACAATTGGCTGGAGTCGCCGCTTGGGAAACGCGCTACGATGCGAGCAAAGGTTGGGCGGGCTTCAAACTGGCAGACAAAGTTGGTGCATTTATTCATGGTGGTGCCAATTTTCTAGGCACCCTCGGCATTCCCTTAAAATTGGGAATCAGCATCATCGCTGTGCTGGTGGCAAGTTTTGCAGCGACGACACTAGATACTGCAACGCGCTTACAACGTTATGTAATTCAAGAACTGGCGGCGACCGTACATATCAAACCATTGACCAATAAATATGCCGCGACCGCATTGGCAGTGGCTTTGGGAGGAATGGTGGCAATGATGCCTGCCAGCGCCTCACAAGGACCCGGCAGTGGAGGCTTGATACTCTGGCCGCTCTTCGGTGCGACAAACCAACTATTGGCGGGTTTAGCATTTATGGTCATCGTATTTTATCTTCGACGTCGAAACAAACCCATCGCTTTTGCTCTGGTTCCGATGATCGTCATGTTAATCATGCCTGCCTGGGCGATGTTGTGGAATATGTTTAACAGCGGAACCGGTTGGTATTACAATCCCGATAAGCAACATCTTTTCTTGTTTGCCCTCGCCGTGATGGCGTTGCAAATCTGGATGATGGTCGAAGGCATTCTCGTCTGGACAAAATCAAAAGGACTCCTGGAAGAGCAATTGCCGGCTCTGCCAGCACACCAACCAGCGGTTGCCACGAGTTCCGCCGCCGGGGGCTCGAATTAGGTTTTGAGAAACGGTCTGATGTGGAAGCGACAGATTCTCTGCTTCCGGTGAACAGTATTGCCCTTGACTGCGTGGGCGACAGTCCCATAGTGCGTTATATGCGTCGCGCGCGAGATGAGCTTTATGCGCACTGCTTACAACGAACACTGTTGATCTCACTACTATAAAAGTCCCTGTGTTTTGAAAATCTTCACCTGCTAAATCGGTACCAGTGCTCGTACTCTCCCTAAATCTCGACCGAGTTCGCACACATTTCATCGCATCTGATCCACAACTCGTCTGCACCTCGTCAGATCTCAACCACGCCTCGTGCAATAAAAGAGTCTTGACCCCTGTCTGTCCTTCCAGAAGATGGACCCTGTTCGCGATCCAGCAAACACACCAGCAAATTAAAACAGGAATCCAATTCATGTATTCACTCCCCCCCACTCTCGAACCCAAACGACGCATGACAAAAGAGCAACGGGCCTTGATCTTGCGTCTCATCAAAAAAATGTTTGGCCTGGGAAAATATGCTTCCGAAATCAAAACATCCATCGCCAATCAGTTCCATCTCAGCCCCCGTTCTGTCGAACGTTACATAACCAGTGCCCGCCGTGAAATGGTAGCGCGTGTAGAAACCTCGTTGGAAGAACATCGGGCAGATTCCTATTACTTCTATCGCAGCATTATCGATTCCCCAGAAGCCAGTATCCGCGACCGCATGCACGCCCGCGAACGAATTGACAAACTCCTCAGCTCCGATTCTGTTATCCGCTTCAAGCCAGACCCCTGGGAACCAGACCTGTCGCCGCAAGACATCAAAAATATGACCGACGAAGAACTGGAAGCCGCCTACGAGAGGCTCAGCAAAGAATACCAGTAAAAATACGAGCCCACATTCTAAGTGATAGCAACCTGGTAATAGAGATAAACATCCCGAACTGCACACCGCACACCAACACACAACAATTAGGACACGAATACACAGAACGCAGGGTGTGAATACACAGGTAGCGGGGTAGGTCGCGGATCCATGTGTCCGCCCGCCAGAGCAAAACATCAAACACATAAAAAGAAGGAACCAACGGGGTAGGCCCGAATAAAATTCGGGCCGAGCGCAGCGAGCAGGAAACTGACAGAGCAATCGAACAAGCAATAATGATCGTGATTATTGGCACACAGAAAGAAATCGCGTTATCAATTTCAAATCCAACACATCCCCCGACACGGCAATATTAGATTCCACGAATCACACCTTTTCGTGCCTTTCGTGGTAGTCTTAATTTTCCCGGTGATACCAGTTTCCACATGTCGCAACATCGATTCTTTTTGAGCATCGTCGGAAAAAAGCGACCAAAGCACCACGGCTGATCAAAAAATGAATGAGGCCTGGATATGGTGGGCGGGGTGGATCACAACTTTCGCATCAGCAAAATATCATTCCTGAGAAGACAGCCAGTGTGGAATCGCGCTTCGATTGTTGATTCCGTTTAGGCTTTCATTGGATTGTCGTTGTTTTAAGCTCACTTGCGCGAATTGATTTCGAGTCATAACTCATTTCTATTATTGCGTTTATCAGAATGAATGTAGGCCCGTTTTCCGCATTCTTGTTGCTGCAGATTTCTCTGGACTATAAAACAAAAAAAGTCGTTTCTTCCGGCACCTCTGGTTTTGTTGAAGATGAACTGATAGAAATTCAAAAGCAACTTCCCGAGACCGTTTTTTTGCAAGCGTGCATAAACTGTCAGTATTCGGACGATAGTCTTTTGGGAAAATGATGTGCTTCAAAAATTTGAAGCAGGAGTATCTACAGGTCGAGTCTAAGGATGAATTCTCGCGAGTCCATGACCGGAATGATCGATTTGTGCAGGAGACTTGGTTGTGTGATGAATTTGAACGAAGGATACCCGGAACAGGCTATCGTGGTTAGAACCAATATAAACGATTAAGCGAGCTGTTTCAGCTTCAAGGCAAATCAAAAATAAATGAAGCTTGAATTCGATGTGCGTCTCCAGTGGCACCATTCACGTTTTTGCGGATGCCATACAGGTATTCAACGCCGACCTGGACGCGTTCTAAAGGAGACCAGATTAAATTAGCGGCCAGATACGTGGTCTCGTCTACATCGTTCGGATTTTGAAAGGGAGTCGTGTTAAGGCTGTTTTCGGCATAGGTAAAGTTTGAACTCAGGTCCTCGTTCCAGTCATGAGTGATGCCGACCATCCAACCAAATAGAGACAACAATCCGCTACGGTCTGTTGCTGTAGGGGCGGCATCCGGAAGATCGCGGTAACTGCCTATCCCTTCACCAAATAAAATTTGAGAATACGCTTTGGTTGAATCCGAAAGCAGGTAAACCCCCGTAAAGTTGAACCCCCAGGCTGCTCTTGTAATCACAGCTTGCCCTGTTGGCTGGAAACCAACAATGCGATAAAGGCCAGCTAATTGAAACTGGCCTCGTTCTCGCATTAAACGTAAGTGTCCTACAAAGTCAGGTGAAGGATTACGTGGTTGCCCTGTGATTCCAGTGGGAGTGTCAATGATAAATCTTGTGTCTTCGATTGCCAATGCCAGGATGAGATCGTCATGCAAAATCGTTTGCGTCCACCTGGCTTGCGCTTGCCGTCGATTGACGTTAGACACAGAGCCTTCGAAATCAAGTGTTGAAGGAGCGGCTGCCACATCAGTAAATGTGGTCCATGTCTGTCCCACCAGTAGAGAACCTACTTCACCGTAGGCATGCCTAAGCCGAAACTGATCGTCTTCACTGAAAAAGTCACCTTCTACGTAAATTCGAATGACTTGCTCGTCAGAGATCCAGCGGGTGTCAAAGCTCAATCGCGATTGTCTGGCGTGAAATCGTGTATTTGTACGGGGCGGTGCGCCGACCGGGATATCGGTGGTGTTAAAAGAGTCAGTCGAGTCGATAGGATTGAAGTCGTGAATAAAATCCGCTTTCACGAAGCCACCAAGCTTCATGGCAACATTAGGCCCGAACACAATCAACCCTCCTTTGAATGGCGGGGCTGAGTACAAATTCAAGCCAAGATTTTCGTATCGAAGTGATCGGTTTGAGTAGGGGCCGATGAAGCGTGCATCATCAATGCCCTCAAGGTCGATTGAACCAACCTCTCCGTATTGCGGAACAGGCTGTGTAACAGATTCGATGCTTTTCGCTGCAGGAGGCGCTGGTACAAATTCAGTCTGTACCACTTGTTGGCTAAGATTGTTTGTATCGCGCGCAATCGATAACTCCGGGTCGGAAAACAGGTTGTCCTGTGCCCACCCGCCAACGGGGACCAGAATGACAATCAGGATTATAATCAATCCAGGATAGGATCGCATTGGACAGCTTTTTGAGATGAGAAAAAAATTCTGAAAAGCAATGGTTGAGAGAGAGGACGAGAAGTTTAACAAAAGGTCCAGAAAGAGAAAACCTCAGTCCCTAGAGATGCATATTGCAAGCGGAAACAGTTTAGACTGTATTTATTGCATTAAAATGACTTAGTCTAAGCGAAGGAACCTATACTCCTGATTGAGGTTGTGTTAAATTTGGCACCTTTGCTGGCTAGAATTTTGAGTTTATATTGCTTATTATAGCTAGTCCCTGATTGGATTATTGAAGAGGGCGATAAACAAAGTATTTAATTCCTGCTTTGTTTTCATTCAGCATAAATGGTTGTCAGGCAGTGAGATAGCGAAGAATACTCAGGCCCAAGTGGCGGAATTGGCAGACGCGCTAGATTCAGGTTCTAGTGTCCGTAAAGGACGTGGAGGTTCGAATCCTCTCTTGGGTACTATGATATGAAAGGACTTACGACAAATCGTCGTGAGTCCTTTTTTTGTTGTTAATGGTGTTCGGGTAACAAAAAGGTAACAGTTTTGCTGTGTTATTGCTGCCATGTTGCTGCAAACCGGCACTCGTTTTACTTTCGTTCTGGCTCTTTTTAGCCACCAATCAGAGCATCTGTCTGATTCACTTTCTACAGTGCTCTTCCCAAAAATGTGTTACCTCTTTGTTGCTTACTTTGAAGAACAGCGACGATCCTGATCTCAAGAAATCCAGTTAGCTAACAGGACACCGGCAAGACCAGCAAATTTCATCCTCTCAAAAGGAGATTCAAATGCTGGTAGCCAGACTCTTCATCATCTCCCCTCTGTGGGCAGCGTATTTTTTCCATGAAACCTATAACGGCCCGATGCACGAACAAATGAGCTTCTCTACTCTTCTGATCATTTCAGTGGTGTGGTATTTGACATTGGCTTGGAAAGACAGCGAAAGGGCACCTCGGTCAGCCATCTCTGTCATCATGAGAAATATGGTATTGGCGTACTGCGTGGTATGGTCTTTCTTGCTGCTGTTCGGGGCAGGTTGGTTTTTTTGGTACATGCTCGCTCATTCGACGATGTGGGTGATCGTTTTCTGGCAACTGATCACGCACGGAATCGCCCATCACTTTGTCTATCCCTTCGCCGATCCGAACTACTACGCCGTGCGGAAAGCTGGCTGGCATCCGTTTTGGGACACTACCGTCTACAATTGGGATAGTCAGTTGATCCGGGATGGTGGCTTCGAGGAGCCTGATTACACGGGGTTCGTTCCACCCAAGCACTTCAGATTTCAATGCCCGAGGTGCCTCGCTCGTGTTGAGCACTCCTATGGTGTGTGCTGGAATTGCAACTACGGAGCAGATGGTGACGACACGGCTTACCATCAACGCTGGGGAAATTGACAAGTTCTGCCAAGACTGTCTCGAAAACCAACACCATCCCAAAAATTCATTCAATAACTGTGGATGGTGCTGGCTCCTGACTGTACTATTGATACACGAATGCTTCGGCAATTCGTCGTAGCTATCACAATGAAAACATATAGGAGAATTATTTAACGGCCTTGAAAGGCCAAACTGACAATTTGAATGACGTGCGAACGTCAAGTTTTGCTTCCCACTAACCGACCAACCTGAGCCGAAAGGCTCTTGATGCACAAGAAGCAGTGCTTGGACGAACGCTCCCGAAACGGGGGCGTCGGCCATGCTCTGTTCTTGTGCGCCCCTTGGTCGGGGTAGTGGGAGCGGTCGTGGTTCGGCGCTCCTTTTTTTGTGCGCTGATGATCGTGGTACAGGACACCGGCAAGACCTTTAACAATATATCCTGCAAACCCCAGATTGGAGAACCACATGTTCCGCTCTAAAGTTTCTTTAGCACTTCCAATATTGTTTCTGTTGATCTCTGTAACCGCTCAAGCAGAAGTTGCTCGTGGAGAGAGTCAGGTTGAGTTGCTGGAATTGTCCGAGTTGAACGAAGGAGCGTATGCTGCTTCCCCTTGGTTATCATCGGACGGCCTGACGATCTACTGGGTCAGGGGAGACTGGGACACGTCAGGAGTTGTTTGGACTGCAAAGCGTAAGGATGCCAATTCATTCTTCCGGGGGAAGAAACAACTGTTTCCGGGCAGATCGCCCACACTCACTGAGGATGGCCTCCAGATGGTCTTTCTCGGCACCCGAAGCGATGGTGAGAAGGGCTCGTCATTGCACTTCACAAGAAGAAACTCAATTGATGAACCGTTCAAAAGACCACGGGAAATCCAAGAGTTGCAAGGTGTGCAACGTCCGCTGAGTCCATCTATGTCGCCTGACGGACTGACGCTGTATCTCAACCGGGGAGGCTTCGGCACTGCACTTCGGATGGAAATCGTCGTGTGTTCACGAGCGAATCGGGAAGCTCCGTGGGGTAAACCCCAATCGCTCCCCATTATGCTTGACAAGATTGAGAAGGGTGTGTTGACAGGATCATTCATTACTTCCGACGAACTGTCCATGTACTGCGTCATTGAAGGTAGAGGAAAAGATCGGAAGCAAGATAACTTGATGCTCTGGACAAGAACTTCCAAGACCAAATTGTTCTCCAACTTCACGTATCTGACTGACGGCCTACCACGAATGACGTGTTCGACTCCTCGTTACGTCAAAGCCACGAACGAGTTGTTTGTGAGCAGGTTGATAAGCCCATCGCAACTGAGACTGTTTGTGATCAAGGGATTCATTCCTCGATCTGCAACTGCAACTGCAACTGCACCGTTGTCCCTAAAGGAAAAACAACCTGAGTTGGTCGTCCTTAATGAACTTGATAAAGAAGGAGCAGAAAACAACCCGTGGCTGACATCAGATGGTTTGACGATCTATTGGACAGTTGAGATTGCACCAGAACAAACACGATGGGTTTGGACTGCCAAACGAAAAGATACGGACGCACTGTTTGAAAACCCATTACGATTGATTCCTGCACAGGATTTTACAATTTCAGACGATGAACTTGAAATTATTATTTTTCAAAACAAAGGGTTATACAAAACATCCAGAGATGCAATCGGCAAATCATTTAAGCGACCTAAGAAAATTACAGCCGCAGTTCTCAGGAATGGATTTCTCGCAGGTCCGTGTCTTTCTGCTGATGGCCTTACTCTCTACTGCGATGGAATGGTAAAAGGAAAAGGTCCGCAAATTCACGTTATGACCCGAAAAGCCAAATCTTCCAAGTGGAGTTCTCCTCAACCTCTCAAGTTAACTCTTACCGACAGGATGAAGTTTCCGTATGTGTCACGAAACGGGCGATACTTGTTCTGTATTAGTAGAGATATAACACAAGGGTCAAACGTGATCGTCCATTCAAGAAATGATGCAAAAGGATTATTTCGTACCGCCAGCATCGTAAATTGTGAGGGAATCACTGTACGGGGAATCTTCCCGAGATACGTCTCAGCAACTAATGAACTTTTCATCGCAGGTAATCCAACTGAGGGAGGTGAAAATAAACTGATGGTACTAAAAAACTTTTCACCTGAAACAAAGACCCGTAGCGTGAAGTGAACAACTTCGGCGAGAACGTCGTTTTCTGTGATAACAGTTCTTCAGCAGATTAACTTTCAATGATTTCCCTTCGATAAGGAGTTTTCAATGTCCCACTTTCTTACTCCAACATGTGTTGTGTTGCTCGCCTTATTTTTCGTTGGTACTGTCCAAGCATACCCTCTATTCAAATCAAAGGAACCCATAATGAAACGCTATTGCACAATACTGTTTTTTGTCTTGTTATCATTTTTCGTCAGCAGCACCGCTCAGGCTGAAGTCGTGACAATCGAAGGCACGATTAAATCAATCGATAAGGCTGGCAAAAAGATTACGATAGAACGAAAAGGAAAAGAAAAAGAATTAGATTTAAGTAAAGATATCGATACTTCTTCATTAAAAATTGGACAACGAGTTGATTTAAAGTTCCATCTCGATTTAGAAATCGTAGTGAAGATAGTTGACCCAGAGCTTGCAAAAATGAAAGGCACATGGCTCTGCATCAAATCTGAAGTAGTTGGACGTGTCCATTCACGTGAATCCGTGAAGCGGGAAAATCGCCGCATGAAAATTGATGGAACAGATTTTAGTGATGAGCGTGTGATTGGAAAAAGTATCGGAACATACGCAGGTACAATCAAAATCAACTCTGACAAGAATACATTTGACTTTAAAGGAAAGGGACCGGGCGGCAAAAAAGACATTGAATGGATCGGAATCTACGAATTGAAAGGTGACATGCTTAAACTATGTTTTCGATACAATGAAGATGGAAGGGCCAAACGCCCGACAAGTTTTAAAACAGATTCTTTAAAACCAAATATTGGCGTTCTCCGTACATATAAAAGAGAAACTGAAAACTGAGCAATACTCCGTACAGACGAATCATCATTGTCCGTCAGTCGCCTTAATTCAGGCACGGCCTCTTTGGACAACTCGCCAAGTTGTCCGAGAAGCCATGCTGCTTGACAGCGGATTCCGATGTCGTCAGATTCCAAAGCCTTGAGAAGAATCGGTAGGAGTATTTTGAACTTCGATGGGGCGATCATCAAGATGTGGCCGACTGCACTAACATGCCTGAACTCGTCATCGCTACCGATCCATTTCTCTAAAATTGGCACGGCATCAATCGCCTTTGCACCAAATGATGCCACAGGTTCAAGGGCACAGATTCGGACTATCCTATGGGGATCTTGTAATGCACGAATCATGGCTGGAAGTGCGGGTTCACTTTTGGCCTCGAAATGTTCGAGTATTTTGAGAGCGAGAATGCGAAGTTCGGGGTCTGGATCTCCGAGAGCCTGAACCATAGCCGAGACTGTCTCGTCGCCGAAAGGCTGAAGAGCTTGCTCGGCGTCATACACCCGGACAAGGTTGCCCGTTTGAGAAAAGGTGCGGAGGAGTTCGATGATGTGGTTGTTGTTATCCATGCTTTATCTATCCGTGAATTCTGGAAATTCAGTCTATGATTGTAGCAGGAGAATCAAATCGACTGCGTGCCTGTGGAATCACGGAGGTAGTCGTTAGCTATTCGTCAATAGTCCTCTCAATAGAAATTCTTGACTCCGTAGCTGTGGTACTGAGTCAAGAATCAGGCAAAGGGAGATCAGACCATGAAACCATTGACCATCGGAGAGCTTACCAAACGAGCCGACATCGGCGTTGAAACCGTGAGACTTTAGGCAGCAGGTTTTTTCGATGATGGCGATTTCTGGTGGGAGTAATCCCTTGACGTGATTCTTGTGACTTATTACTATGACATTCGTTTGAATGTTTGTTTGATACTCTTTTGCAAAGGAAACTGCAATGCGTCCCCAGAATCGCCACAAGACACGGCTGAAAATGTGTGGTGGGTTCACGCTGATCGAATTGCTGGTGGTCATTGCCATCATTGGTATCCTCGTCGCTCTGATTCTCCCTGCCGTACAGCAGGCCCGTGAAGCCGCTCGTAGAGTGCAGTGCAAAAGCCATCTGAAGCAACTGGGCATTGCACTTCACAATTACCATGATGCCCACCGCACGTTTCCGCCGAACCTCATCCCCGGAGGAACACCCGGATCGGGTGGGTATATCGGCTACTTCAAGGGGAACTGGGGAGTTATGGCGTATCTCACGCCATTCTTGGAGCAGACAGCCGTTTACAACCTCCTGAATCTGGAATCGCCGACATACGCCAACGTGAGTGGTTCGTGGATCATACCCGACAGCAACAACCGGTTGGCGGCTTCGACACTCGTTCCCCTTTATCTTTGCCCTTCGGACATGTCCCAAAAAGTCTCGTCGAACTGGGGCGTAACGAGCGGAATCGGCCCGACCAACTACTGTGCCAATATGGGGACGGGGTTGGATACGACGGGCGGAAATCAACATGGCTCTCCTCTGTGGGCAGACGGTGTGTTTTTCGCAGACTCTCGTATTCGATTCGCCGACCTCACCGATGGCAGCAGCAATACGGCGGCGATGTCCGAGAGCCTGCTGGGAGAAGGGGCGACGACCACGAGGGCCACTCCTCCCGGTTCTGAAAAGAAATTCTACAAGAATCTTCAATTCGGGCAGAACATCAGCGATGCCAATTGTGCGGCGGCCACGACATGGAACCAAGCCGATCCACGTCAATTCTCATGGTACTCTGGTGAGATCCGATGTGCATCGTACAACCACTACTACGGCCCGAACACGAGGTTCTACGATTGCATCGCCAACGGCCCCGCCAGCCAAGGGTTTATCGCATCGGGTTGGAAGGCAGCCCGTAGCAATCATCCCGGTGGAGTTAATCTACTGTTCTGCGATGGAGCCGTGCGCTTTATCAGTGAAAATATCAATCAATCGACATGGCGCAGCCTGTCCACTCGATCTGGTGGGGAAGTCTTGGGCGAGTTCTAAATGTTTCCTTGAATTCCATTACGCATATGACCGTTGAACAATGAAACGATGTCGTAGGAGAATGTATGAGTCAAACAGGAACACTTCGCACACTGGGCGATCATGAAGTAGATCAATGGAATCAGAGCGGTTACCTTATTGTCAGAAATGTTTTCTCTGCTAACGAGATGGAAGCTTTGTCCGAAGAGGCATGGAAGCTGACTTACCAGCGTGACCTGATCGACAAACGGAACTTGCGATGCCGTTTTCAGCAGACCCATGACGACTCTGACTGCTTGTGGGAAACATTCGATCCCGTCATTGATCTCAGCCTTCGCTGTGACCAGTTTGCCCGTGATT
>Ga0075117_1001721_pt1 | contig 13288 bp, 10 predicted proteins | sample AntAceMetag02UKJ_FD_69789 | JGI IMG/M metagenome (GOLD analysis project Ga0075117, IMG submission 69789) | Saline lake microbial communities from Ace Lake, Antarctica - Antarctic Ace Lake Metagenome 02UKJ | ecosystem: Environmental > Aquatic > Non-marine Saline and Alkaline > Saline | place... | reverse complement strand
AGGGCCGTTCCATCCGAGTCACACTGAACTATCCCGGTACACCAGCGATCCACATCACTCTCGACCAGCCGGCTCGCCCGGACCCGCAATCGGTGCTCCCTCAACGGGTACCGTTCTTGGCGCAGCCACAAAATTCACGCCTGTCATTCGTCCCGCGAGCCAGTCAGCGCTATGAAATCGGAGCGATTGAACTGGATGGTTTGCGGATTTCGTTCCACGACGACACCGTCGAAGACGCTCGGATCGAAGACGCCAAAGAGGTGTCGGCCGGGGAAGACCCGACCACCAGATCGTAAACTACGCAACCGTTGGTGTGTGGTTTCGTAGGTCTGCAATCATTTCGTGCGTTGCCGCAGCGATGGCATCGCGCCAGTTCTTCGGCCCAAACTGATCGGCGAGATCTTCGCGGCGAAATGCAAAGTTAATTCCGCGCGAACTGTTGATGACGGCTCCTAGGCCATGTGCATCAAACGCTCCGGCCACGTCCGCTGCGGTGCCTCCTTGACTTCCGTAACCAGGCACCAGCAGCGGAGTGTTGGGCATTCGGGCGCGAAGGTCCGACAGTTCCTGCGGCCACGTCGCACCCACCACAGCGCCGACGCCGCCGTAGGATTCCCCCGGCCAGAATTCCGCATTCAAACCCTGCACCACATCAGCAACAGTTTCGAACAATTTTTCGCCAGCTGTTTCACGGTCCTGAAACACGGCAGCCCCAAGATTGCTGGTTCTGACCAGCACATATAACCCCGCCCCCTTGGCGACAGCGGCGTCAACAAACGGTTGCAGCGTGTCCTTTCCCAGATAAGCATTGATCGTCAACGCATCGGCGGGGTAGGGGGCTGCATCCGGTGACTCACCAGCCAACCAAGCGTCAGCGTAGGCGCTGGCTGTTGAGCCAATATCACCACGCTTGGCATCTGCAATGACAATTAAGCCGGCCTTCCGAGCGTAGTGCATGACGTGATACAACGCCGTCATGCCGACTGGACCAAGCTGTTCGAAGAACGCCACCTGAGGCTTAACAGCCGGCACGAGGGAAGCCACGACGTCAATAATCGAACAGCTAAAGGCTTCAAACGCTCGAGCCTGAATCTCCAGTGGCGTCCCGCCAGCCGCCGTTGCGGACCGCGTGATTTCGTCTGGCAACCAGTCCCAACGGGGATCAAGTCCCACCAAGGCTGAAGTCTTGAGAAGTTGGATGCGTGAGTTCAGGCGATCTGAATAGCCGGGCATGATGCTTGAAGAAAATGAATGACAAGGGACGGGAGACTCGGAGCGGCAAAGAACCGCGAGATCAGAACTTTAATTGTCACTCCGCGTAGATGGCATCCCGGAGGCTTGGTTGATGCAAAAGATCCCCTGAAATCGTCAGCCATTGTTTCGCTGCGGTCCTAGCCGCGCCCGCCGAGACGATCTCGGTTGATTCACTAAGGGTGATGTTTCGGTGAGCGAGGGGCCACTCGCGAATCCGGAAACTCGGAAAAGGCCGGTTATAACAACTGTGAACCTTTGGATTTCCCGCCAAAACAACAACATCACGTTGCGGAGTCACGGCTGTGACATAGTTTCATAAAATACCACCGATATAAATTTTTGGATCAGGGCTCTTCCATGCCGATTTCACAGTCTATTCGATCATTCATAGAGAATGATGACGGCACGACAGCAGTCGAATACTGCGTCATGCTGGGTTCGATTCTGCTGGTGATGATTGTCAGCATCGCTGCGGCCGGCAATGGCATCAGTGACTGGTGGAACAACATCAACTCCGAAATGAACACCAACGGCTTCTAAGTCTTGGATTGACGTGGTTTCGATCAAACGCCACAGTTCTGTCAGTACCACTCACGGCAAAAGGTAAGTTGTTCGCATAGGAAACGAACCTTGGCAACCTGCGGAATCGCCCTCGGGGGCAACATTGGCAACACCGCAGAAGTCTTCGATGCCGCGATCCGGCGTCTGGAAGACCGTGGAATTCGTGTCGCCAGATTCAGTCGTCTACTGCGGACTCCGCCCATGGGCACCAACGCTGGCGATGACTTCGTCAATGCCGCCGCAGTTTTAGAAACGCAGCTCGAACCCACTGACCTCCTACAGTCCCTGCACGAAATCGAAATAGATCTCGGCCGCACACGTGACACTCATTGGGGCCCCAGACGCCTTGATATGGATCTGCTGTATCATGACCAGACCGTCATCTGCACCGACCAGATTGTGGTGCCCCACCCGTCATTTTGGTACCGACGTTTTGTGCTGCAACCGCTGGTCGAAATCGCTCCGGACTATCAACATCCGATTCAGAATCAAAGCGTCAGTGAACTTGACCAACATCTGCAGCAGAGCCCGTTGCGGTTGGTGATTTCAGGGGATCATGTTTCCGAACGTGTCGTGGCCGATGTTGAACAATCGTTGGCACAAGTCTTCGACCGCGATATTCAACTGTATTTAAGTGGCGTCCAAGGCGCAAACAATTTTGACCCGTTCGCGGTCATCGTGGTCGACATGGAAACACGGCAAATCGATTTTCAGCAACCGCCCCATGAAGCCCACAGAATCATTCGAGTGTGTTGTCAACAGGTCGAACTGAGGCAAAAGCTACTCACGTCACTGACCGATATCTGCGGGGCAGTGATTGGATAACAGCGGAGCACGCAATCATTCCGAAGCCGGAATTTCCGTCAACTTCACTCGCAGAATAGTCAGGCTGCCGTGACCAGCATCGACTGACACATTCGAAAATTGTGCTGCCAGCGCCTGCGTGGCTTTGTTCTGAGCCACTTCAACAACCGCGCCCATCGACAGTGCTGTATTCAATTCGGCGGAACCGGCTCCCAGTGATCCGAATAGCTGAGTGATCTGCCTGACACGCGGGTCGTCGTTGATCCGCTGCAATTGTTCGCGAGAAATATCTGTTGTGGAAGCGTTGCCCGCCACGCTGCAGAACAGTCGAAAGTCGTCTGCTTGGTCACGGCGAAAATAAAGTTCGATCGTCACACGGGCCGTTCCTGAAGCCGGATCGAAATCTAGACGACTGACTTCCACCAAACGAAACTTGCCCGCTAACAGTGCGGCTGCAGGATCTAGCGAAGTACCGCGATCAGCCACCTGTGGTTTGTGTGCCTTCTGCGGTTTGTCGGCCGGTTGCCCCAGCAGAGCGCTCAACTGCTTTTGAATTTGCCCCTGCAGCATGTCAGGCACAAGTTGCTGAAACGCGGCCGCCTGGTTGTCGGCTGAAACATAACGGCCGCTGAAATGGATCAACCGACAGGACTCACCAAACAATCGTTCGCTGGCAATCAACAGCCGCAACCACTCGCGTTCCGATGGCTCGTCGGCGCTGGTCGGCAGCGACATGCGGAGCTCCGAATTTGCCGCATGAGCCACCAGCGCGGAATTCACGTCGGCGGCAGATATTGTTTCCACATCTGGAATCCCGTTCAGCAAGGCCAGCTGCCCCATGTTGCGGATCTCCGGTTTTTGCAGCAACTGCCGACGGATCACAGATGCTGGTAGCTCCACCACGACAAGGTCGAGCGACGTCTGTTGTGTGGCCTTGGCCTTCGTCTTGTTCTGGGCCTCGATATCAATCAGACGCTCCTGCAAGTATCCAACCCGTTCAATCTGATCCGGCTTCTGTGCCCGCAGTTCTGCGATGTGTTGCCGAATGCGGTCCGCTAAGTCTGTTTGCTCGGCAGGCCGTTCAGCAGCTTGTGCCGTCAACGACTGAAACAGAACGGGGTATTCTTGCTGCAGCCATTTGGCATTCAGCAGTACCGATTGCGAATCGGCCTGTGTGGGTGTCAGAGAAACGCCCAACAGTCGTGTGCCATCGTGCAGTGAGAACACGTCGACCGCACGATGGCGAACAGGAGGCTCAGCCTGCAGCGGTGTTGGCGGAGCGATCAGTAACGACAACAGTACGATAACCAGTCGACTGGCAAATGGATTTGTAAATTCGCAATTCATGAGCTGAACCATCTGTATGCTTTGTTTCGAATGTGACGAGACGTTGTGCCTTAGCATCATAACGTTTCTTTTTGGCATCCCAGCGTCATAAAAAGGCGCGAATATTCATGGATCACTTGAACTTTCTACCGCAAGGGTTGCCTGAAGGTACGCCGCGTTGTTCTGCTGCGTGCTGCCGATGCGCGCCAGTGTGTCATTTTTTAACGGTAAACCAGAGCCCACATCACTAGGAATTTCGATCATGAATTTGCGGCTAGATGCCGGCAAGCGCCCTCCTTCGTGGTTGCGCTGGCTAAGTAACGATGCGGCTCGAGGAATCGTGGCCGATGAGTGTCATGCACCAATCGGATGTCACTTCTACCAAAACCCGGACAACCAAGAATGGGAGGTCTCCATTTTTGTCGCGGCCACGGAAATTGTGGGCGGACAAATGGATGGAAAAGTTCTGCCGCTGCAGTTACAGCTAAACATTAGCCACGTCATGAACTTGTTTGATGAAACGCCGGAAGTGTTCTGGCAATCCGATTCGGTGTCAGACGATGACGAGTTATCGCAGCACATTTCCTTCGAAGGCAAAGCGCGAGGGCATCGGCTTTGGTTGCGAGTCCTGAAAGAGTCGCCTCAAGGCACCGGCCCGGGGCGTCTGCTGCACGCGGACAACGGCCAGATGGAAAATCTCTGGTAGCACGATCAATCATCGCTGGCATTTCGGGCAATAGAAAGTGGACCGTTGTCCTTGAACGATGCGTTCAATCGTGCCCTTAGTGCAGCTGGGGCAGGGCAGGCCAGATTTCTGATAAACACGGTGTTCGTTTTGGTACCCACCATCTTTGTTCAACGCATTGCGGTAAGTCCCGTCACTCAGTGTTGAGCCTTCGTACTGAATCGCGGTCTGAAGAACCTTGGCTGTTTCGGACGCGATTCTCGTCACTTGCCGCTGGGTCACTTCGTTGGCGGGTTTTTTCGGCGACACTCCGGCGCGGTGCAGAATTTCACTGGCGTAGAGGTTTCCGATCCCGGCCACCATTTTCTGATCCAGCAGCGCGACCTTCACTTCACGCCTTGTTTTCGCCAGTTTCTGTTGCCATTGGGCAATCGTGATCTGCAGTGCATCGGGACCAAGGGACGCTCTTAGATCTGCCATTTCCGTTGAATTTAGCAAGCGAACGGTACCCAATCCTCGGCGGTCCCAGAATTCGAACGACGAAGTCAGGCCGCGTTTGCAGTTCAAATGCCAGCAAACACGGCGGTGCTCCTGAGTTGGTGGGGCGGACACCAGCATGAGCCCGGTCATCCGCGGCTCCACCACGATATAGTCGCCCGACGAAATTTCGATCACGACACGCTTCGCGAACCGAAAGACGCGCGAAATCTTCTGTTTTTCAATTTTTCGGCGGAAGATCCGTGGTGACGGCGTGATTTGGATCGGGCGACGGGTACACGAGCAAAGTTCGACCTCCAGAATCTCCCGCTGTTCAATTTGGGGCCTGAGACCCTGAACCATGGTTTCCACTTCGGGCAGTTCCGGCATAAGAGCAGAGCTTTGGGGGCTGAGAATGAGCAAATCCATCAAATCTGAAGACGGATCGCGTTCCATTGTAATCTGAATCATCCGAGCGACCAGCACAGCCGCCAGAATCGGTTCGTCCCGAAGGACGTGTATGGTCGTGAAATACAGGAATATTCTTGACGCTGGCGCTCCGGAAGACGATCCTGACATTAGGGATTCGTCGCGCCATTTCGTATTCTGATGCGCGCCAGATCCACGGGTGGAAGCCCATCTTCTGCAACACATCTGATCTTTTTGATCGAGCAAAGGCCTGTTCCATGCCGCGACCATTTTTGTCCATGCTGACCATCGCAGCTGCGATCTTGTCTTTTTCTGCGTCTGGCATCGCTGGCGACAAGGCCACCGCAGCGTTGAAGGCCGAACAGCTCAAGATGCAGGCTCGCGTGGCCGCTGAACAGGGCGATTTTGCCACCGCCATGCAACACATCCGAGGAGCGGCGGAAGCGACGGGTGATCGCCAGACAGCCGACCGTGCTCAACAACTGGCTCCTGCCGGCGGTAGTCCGTTCGCGAACTTCCAAGAAATCATCACGCTGATTCAGGAACAAACCAGCCCGCCAGCCAAGTGGTTCACGATCGATGGCGAAGGCGGACAGTTATCAATTTCTCAACAGGGGGTTTTTGTGGCGGCTCCTGCCGTGTTGGCTTCGTTGGCTTCGATCAAAGACGATACTCATTTGCTACAGGCTGCTGAACTGGCGAAGCAAGCGAACCACAATCGTGATGTTCGCGAAAACTCTGCATTGCGAATGGTTTCTTTGCCGCGACTGGAAGCTCATGTTGCCCAACTGATCGAAGCTGGCCAGACGATTCCCGATGACGTGCGTGCCATCGCGGGCATCAGCCAAATCGAATTCCTGTTTGTCTATCCAGAAACGGGGGACATCGTCATCGGCGGTCCAGCCGGTGACTGGTCGGTTGATGCTGCCGGCCGAAAAATCAGCAACGATACAAAACGACCAACGCTAAACTTGGACGACCTTGTCACTTTGACGCGGACGTTCAGCAGAGGCGCAGCCAATGGTTTCGTCTGTACGATTGATCCCAAGCAGGCTCACGTGGCGACCGTGCAGGACTTCGTGAACAAGAATCGAAGAACACTGAATGCACAAACAGCGGCGACGTTCACTCAGGAGCTTGAGCAGCGTCTGGGGCTTCAAAACGTTTTCGTACGCGGAGTCCCACAGGATTCACGAGTGGCTGCTGTCATTGTGGATGCAGACTATCGCATGAAAGAAATCGGGATCGGCAAGCGACAAGGGCCTGCTGGCATGAAAAGCTACTTCGATCTGTTGACTCGTTCTGAGCAACGAGGATCGGGTGGCATGGATGCCTTGCGGTGGTGGATGGCGGTCGGCTACGAAGCCATCAATGTGTCTCCCAACGGCCAAGTGTTCGAATTCAATGGCACACCAATTCAATGCCAGTCTGAAGACCAAGTGGTCGGAAACAACGGAACTCGCACAGCCACCGGAAAAGCCAGCCGTGCCAACGCCAAGTTTGCCGAACTGTTCACGAAACACTTGCCTGAGCTGGCCGCTCAGGACGTTGTCTTCGCCGATCTGGAAAACATCTTTGACCTCGCAATGGTGTCCGCTCTAGTGCAGTCACACGGTCTGGGTCAGCAGGTTGGCTGGACTCCGCAAGCATTCCTCGCGGCTGATGGATTCACGACGCAGTCTGTCGACGTTCCCGAAGAACTGATGACAGCGGCCAATTTTCGAGTGTTCAGTGGTGGGACCGTTGTGATCCAGGTTGCCGGTGGCGTGCGAGCCGATTTTTCGGAATTGTTGAACAACAAAGACCGCATCCAGACGGTTGAATTGCTGGACACCCAAGCTCCGAAGGCCAGCCCAATCGGCCAGCAAAACGGTAGCTGGTGGTGGGACGCGAAGTAAAATCCCCGAGCAACAAGACTTCAGTCATTAACCGGGCACGTGATCGTGCCCGGTTTTTTCGTGGACGTGGGATAGGCTTCCAGCCTGTCAAAAACACTGCAGAAACGACAGGCTGGAAGCCTATCCCACGTTGAAATCAGTTTTTTGTCGGGCGCGTCACTCCTGCCCGTTCTTTCTGTAGCAGATCGACGGGGAGCAGTGACGCGCCCGTCGTACGGCGTGCTGCAACCGTACTTTTGACTTAGACGATGCAGCCACGCACCCCGTTTATTGGCCGGGCAGCGATGATCTGGTGAATTGGGCGGAAATCGCTATCATTCGCGCCATACTGCGGTGGTTTCCGCTCCATTCATTACACAGGACATTGGTGCCATGGCACGGCTGAGTCAGGCTGATCTGATCGACCTCAACCGAACTTTCGAAGAACGATCCCCCCAAGAACTCTTGCAGTGGGCGAAAACGACCTTCGGAGACCGCGTCGCCGCGCTGTCGTCCATGCAGAGGTCGGGAAACGCGATCTGCCATATGCTGAGTACTGATGCGGTAAAAATGCCGATCCTGTTTGTCGATACAGGCGTGCTGTTTCCAGAAACGCTGGAAACGCGCGATCGGCTGATGAAGGAATATGGCCTTCAAATTCGCACTCTGCATCCGGAAAAAACAATGGCCGAGCAGACGGATGAAAAAGGGGTGCTGTACCTGAGCCCGGAAGGCCAGAAAGAGTGCTGCGAGTTGCGAAAATCCGCGCCGCTGGACGCCGTTGCGGGGGAGTATGACGCTCTGATCGGCAGCCTGAGACGTTCGGATGGCGGGGCTCGAGGAGCCTGTCCCATTCTGGCAGTCGATACCCGGCTGAACGTGCTGCGCATCAATCCACTGGTGAATTTTGACAATGACCAGTTGGGTGCGTATCTCGAACTGCATCATGTGATCACCAACCCGCTGCATCAACAAGGCTACACAACGATTGGTTGCAACCGCTGCACAACGCCCGTGCTGCCGAATGAACCAACCCGAGCCGGGCGGTGGCGGCATCTCGGACCGTGGTCGGTGTACTGCGGCATCAACCCCACGGATCTCGATCCCGAACGTTCACCGGCCATTGACCTATCGCAAGATCTGGTCGATCGAATTCTGGGCCGCACAACAGACTACATGATTTAGGTAGAACTCGTTTAACCGCGTGCCCATCGGGCCGCGTGTTGTGCGGAAAACGCGTGGCCCGATGGGCACACGGTTCAACTAAGAAGCTTGTGCATGGGGGCTCACAGTCGATGTCCCCCGATAATCGCTGAGCGTCTCGTGTGGTCTTTACGCCACGTTTCAGATCGTTTTGCAATCCGAAGAAACGATTTTTCGACAGGTTTTCTTGAGAATTGTCAGCTTGTTGGATGTTGATCGGCCGCAACGTGTCGTGACACTTGGTGAGACTGTGCGATTCAGGAAAGCTGCGAACGTTGCGTGTGTTTTTAGGGATTCAGGGATTGCTTCCTTGCAACACCCCCTGTTGACTGGAGATCATGAGGCTCACCGAATGGCGAGATCTCACCACATTTCGGGTGTGACTTTTCCCACTTCGGCCGGTCACCGAATTTCGAGGTTCCTCGGACATGTCTTCAGGCTTTTTGGCATTTTTAGCGGCTTTTGCCGCCAGTGCGTTCACTGCACCCCTGTTTGCGCGGCTTGCCGTGCGGTTTGGCTGTGTCGACGCGCCAGACGGTCACCGGAAGCTTCACCGAAAGCCAATCCCGCTGACTGGCGGACCGACGCTCTTCCTGTCGACCATCGTTGCAGTCGCCGTGACTCTGCTATGGTTCCCCGACCTCCTAAAACCCACCGCTCATGATGCGAAATTTCTCGCGGGACTATTCGTGGCTGGGGGACTGATTGTCGCCCTAGGTATCTTAGACGACCGCTATGGAGTCCGTGGACGACAAAAGCTGGCGGGGCAAATCGTCGCTGCAGCCGTGTTGTTGCCAACTGGGATTATCATTCGAGAAATCACGGTCTTCGGATATCCGCTGTCCTTCGGCGACCTTGCACCGCTGGTCACCTTGATGGTGCTGGTCGGGGCCATCAACGCCTTAAATCTGATCGACGGTGTCGATGGCATGGCCTGCACGACCGGCATTGTGCTGAGCCTGTCGATTGCGGCCGTGAGCTTCATTTATGGAGCTCGCCCCGACGGGCTGATGATTTCTATGGTGCTGGCAGGCGCCCTGTGTGGATTCTTGATCTACAATTTCCCGCCCGCAAAGATGTTCCTCGGAGATTCCGGCAGCATGCTGATCGGTTTGATTCTGGGTGCTGTGGCGTTGAAGTGCTCCATCAAGCAATATGCCGCTGCGGCTTTGATTATGCCGTCCGCGATCTGGGCGATTCCGCTGTTCGATGTCAGTATGGCCATCGTGCGGCGAAAACTGACTGGCCGCAGCATCTACGAAACTGACCGCGGACACCTGCATCATTGCCTCGAACGCAAAGGAGCAAGCGGGGGCTGGTTGCTGGTCATCATGGCTGGCCTGTGTGGCATCACAGGCTTAGGGGCCATCGGTGCGTCATTGATGAAGAATGACCTGATCGCCGTGATCGGTGTCGTCACAGCTCTTTCATTGCTGGTGCTGACACGTTCATTCGGACATACCGAAATGAATCTGTTGACAACGCGATTGCGACGGCTCACAGGTTCCATGTTGACTCGTTCGGCCCCCGTACAAACGGTGCTACACGACGAAAAAGTGCATCTGAACGGCGATCACAACTGGCAGAATCTGTGGGAGACTCTGACGACTTTCGCAGAGCGATTCAAAATGGATGGCGTGGAACTAATGGTGAACCTGCCACAAATTGGCGAGGTTTATCATGCCAGCTGGAAACGCAAAACCAACACCGCCACGCACGAAGAATGGAAGTCTGAAATTCCGCTGATCGTGCAGGACATGCGAGTCGGACACATTCGTGTCGTGGGTGCGGTCGGCGAAGGTTCGATCTGCAAGTGGATGAGCGAACTGATTGGAGGCTTGGAAGGCTTCGAGGCGGAACTAATCACACTGGTGGAAGATCTGCGTGATGAGAAACTTGGCCGCAAGACTCAGGTTCCAGCGATACGCCCAACTAACGAGCCCATCAAAGAAGTGGCCCAGTCTGCAGTCGCCCGGTAACAGACGTGAGTTTTAGGGTACGACGGGCACTCCTGCCCGTCAGGACGTGTGGTCAATAACTTTGCGGTTTGATGTTAGCGCCCGTTCGTAGTCCTGCCTTGAGGCGGAATTTGCACGGATCGTTGCGCTCGTTTCCGACTCAAAGCGGGACTACAAACTCAAATCAAATGCCGATGGCCGGGCGCTGGACTGTCTTCATGTATTGCAAAAACCTGAAAACCAAGAAGGTAAACACGCTGTCGATTTAGTCGGAATTTGTGAGCGGCACGGCGCTCGCTAAATCGACAGCTTGGTCAACTCAGTGGCGAATGTGAACGGAGGAACAAGAATTGCGCGAACCAAAACTCTGTGCAATACCGAGTTTCTAACAGCCTAGGCTGGAAGCCTATCACGGCTATTTTCCATCCTGCACCAGCGGCAAAATCTTAGCTTCCAGTTCCTTGGCCTTTGCCTTGGCATCCTCCAGCGGTAACCCATCCTTGACGCCCGGTCGTTTGTGGCCCACATAAGTCAGCCACGCGTCGTGCAGAACATGCTCACGCTGCTTGACCAGCTTCCGGAGTTCAGCCACAGGTTCTTTCCACGATTCAATGCCCCACGCCTTCAGAATCGCTTGTGCCATGGCTTGATGTCCAGCTTCGTTCATATGGACACCGTCCGATGCGACGTGATAGGTCGGATCCTGCTGACGTTGTTCTGCAAGGAATTCTGTCAGTGGTCCATGCACGTCGATAACCATGTCGGCTGAGTCGGCCAATGTCATGATCCACGCCGCATAACGTTGAATGACTTCTCGATCGTAGTTCTCATAGATTGCGAACCACGCGTACTTGTCTGCTCCCGCTGGCAGCAGTTTGTCTGGCTGTGACTGTAAGGGAACCGGATCAAACGGTGGTGGCGTCACAAGCACAATCTTGGCCCCGATCCCATGAACCTTGTCGACGATTTTTTTGATGCCTGCCTGATAGGCCTCGAATCGCGAGTGGCTGAAGGGATGGTAGATGCCGTCATTCATTCCGTAACAAGCCACCACAACATCCGGTTTCACTTTTTGCAAAGCGCGATCGAGTCGTTCGTGAACGTCGGGACGTGGAAATGGGTGATCTGGTTCCGACAGCCCCGTACAAGTTTCGCTGGACAAGCCGATGTTGATAAATTCCGGCAGCGGCTCAACATTCTGAATCCTCAGCTGAGTTTCGATTTCGGCCACGTAGTAGCCGGAATTCGTGATCGAATCACCAAGGAACAAAATTCGTTTGGCCCGCAGCGGAAATGTCTCCTCAGCAAACACAGACGACCCTGTTGTCGAAGCAACAAGGAACACGACGGTCAAGCATACTCTCATCAGTATCTTTCTGTGGCAGGTCAGATCGAAGCGCTTACGATCAAAGAGAATAGTTCGCACGCCCCGTTTCTGCCATCGTGCCAGCAAGGCGTTCCGTGTGACGCGAATAAACTTTGGCGATTGCGATTCAGTCTTGGGCAACGTCTGCCGTTCCGCGAGGACTAAATCGCAGCAGGGCGACAAAAAAGGACACGTGACTCGGAGCCAAATTTATTTTCATAACAGCGTTCATCGTTTCTGACCCAGCTGATTCAAATGGGTCGCGTAAGCCACAGCATTGGCCAGACGACGCCCAGCTCGCCCTTTGTGCCGCACCGATGACGGAGAAAGTTGGAGCGTTTCCAGCACCTGATCCAGCGTGTTGCAGTTTCTCGCAATATCAACGCACTTCAGAGTCACAGACGGCGAACACACAGCACCGACCGACGACAACAGTCTTAACGTTCCCTGATTGAACGCAGTGATGGTGTCGCTCGGCAGTAGATACTGCTGCCACGCATCGGCGAACTCCGCAGTCGTTAGCGCCGCTGCAAAGTCGGCTTCGCTCAATTCCAGATGCTCTCGAAATCCAGCAATCTCGGCGGCTGGCGATTGAATCGCACATTCGAACGTGGCACCGTCTCCCAGCCGTTGTGCCACCCAATACACCGGTTGTCGAGGCCCGCGACTGTCGTCGCGACCATAAGACGATTCACCATACGCCACAACAACATTGTTGATGTCGTCCAACAGCACATGTGGAATATTGGCTGGTGCCGCAAGTTTGCGTTTTTGGATTCGCAGTCGGCCAGCCTGTTGAGGATGTTGGACCTGCGTATCGATCATGTGATCGAAGGCGGTGACCAGCTGATCCAGCCCTAGAGTATCTGGCTCAAGTGCGTGCAGCGCTTCCACAGTCGCTTCCAATGTGGACACGGCCGTTTCCGTCGGCTCTTTGCGAATTCGATAATTGCTCGGGGCAGCGGGCTCCAAGCGATATCGAGGCAGCAGGGCCAACGCTGGAATTTCGCGCATCAACGTTTTCGCGTGATGCCACGTGCCGTCCAGAATCACCAGTTGCTCAGGCCGTTCATCCGGCGGAACATCCGACAACAGCGTGGCGTCATCACCCGGATACAGCACGCCGGTGTTCGCGTAGAAGGGCAGGTCCATGCTGGCCAGTGTCGCCGTCTTGTCGACGATCAACATCGAATTCTGCAAGGCCTGTTTCACAATCCGCGCTGTATTAAACGCATGAAAGCGTTCTTTGACATGTTGCAAAATCAGAATGTGAGTCCGATTGGCAATCGACGGAATCACATGACAAAAACAAGTCGCTGCGGGCCGATAGCAAACATAGCAGCGGTGC
>Ga0075117_1001719_pt1 | contig 13291 bp, 17 predicted proteins | sample AntAceMetag02UKJ_FD_69789 | JGI IMG/M metagenome (GOLD analysis project Ga0075117, IMG submission 69789) | Saline lake microbial communities from Ace Lake, Antarctica - Antarctic Ace Lake Metagenome 02UKJ | ecosystem: Environmental > Aquatic > Non-marine Saline and Alkaline > Saline | place... | reverse complement strand
GTTCAAATAAAGTATTAAATAATTATAATGTGGTGCAAATAAATACTATATTGCACCATAAATAACATTTATGCAAACTACAAGAAAGTCAATAACGTTCACAGACCAACAGGATAGTTGGATCAAGCTCAGGGTTGAGAACGGGGATTTTACTAACGACAGTGAATATATCCGTGAGCTGGTCAGAAAGGACCAGGCAGAGAATATGAAACTGTTGGAACTGAAACAAGCCATAGATGAAGGTTTGCAAAGCGGCCGAAGCCCTTTGAAAATAAGCGATATCATCAAGAAGGTGGATAATGGGGAGTTATAATCTTTCCACTAGGGCTCAATTTGATGTTATTGGAATTTATAAGTACGGGATAAAGTATTTCGGTATCGAACAAGCTGTTGGTTATTTGACAGGGATAGAAGATTTTTTGGAAGAACTAGCAGAACGCCCAGAACTCGCCAGAGATGCCTCACCAATTGCCAATAGATTAAAGTTCTACAATTTCAAAGGCCATGTAATCTATTATTCATTTGAAGATGTTAGCGAAATATACGTGGTAAGGATTCTAGGTAAAAGAATGAATTTCGAAGAGCATTTGTAAGTTCAAATAAAGGATTGTTTAAAGATGGTTAATACACTCTTTTCTACTATTTCTTGACTTGGACAGGCAAGTAATAAACTACTAAAAAGAATATTAGGATTAATCGGTACTTGGTAAATAAAAACGCTGAGATAAAACAATCCTGGGATATTTAAGAGTATTAATAATATATACAATATGGCTATTAACTACTAAATTTAAAAATTCTATGATTAATAGTGGTATTTGGGCCGCAATAATTGAAGATATTTAGTCTTTAAATATTTGGTTATATCTTAAATCATTTTTTTAGTACTGTCACCCGAATCATTTGTTTTCTCTCAAACAGGGCTCAGACCATAGCATATTACGGCTTCGCTATATAACCAAATACATTTATCGATTGTAATAAATGATAAAAAATTTCTATATTGAACCGAGAAACAGTTTCACGGACCAACAACTATGGAAGTCATCTGCCTACAGGAGGAAGCGTTTTTGGCCCTGTTCAAAAAAGTGATCGAGCATGTCGAGGCCAAAAGGAAGGACATACCGGACAAATGGATCGGTACGGAGGAGGCCATGCACCTTCTCAGGATAAAATCGACCACCACACTGCAAAAATTGAGGGACGAGGGAAAGATCAGGTATACCCAGCCCCAAAGGAAGATCATACTCTACGACCGGGAATCGCTCAACGATTACCTGGAAAGCCATGCACGGCAACCCTTTTAATACAGAGGTATGGAAAACGATAACGACAAGGAATACATAAGACAATTCAACCTGGGCTATGAGATGGCCAGGGAACTGGATTTGACCACACCCATGCTACAGGGACAGGACATCTCGAAGGACCCGCCCGATAGCCCTATGCACGAGGGCATGTTCCAATATCTAAGGGAAGTCGCCCTTTCCAGGAAAAACGAACTTAATCTGCCCGGTGATAAGCGAAAACTGGATTCCAAAGAAAAAAAGCAGGACAAGAACAAGGGACTGGGTCTTTCACTATAACTTTTTCGGGCAAGGTCATAATCGGCCCGATAGGCGAGAGAGCGAGCTCAAAAATAGTATTCCGCATCCACAAGTTTATCCTCGTTGTCCAACAGTTCAAAGTGAACAGTGGCCAACCTATCCCCCATGATTTCGGGTCTGTCGTTCAAGGATAGATAGACCGACCGTAACTCCTGATTGGCAAACTCAACTGCAAAATTTTCGTCATGACCGTTGACGACCAGCTTTGATATGAGGGTGTCGTAAAGTATATGGGCATTGACCACAAAATCGAACAGGTATTCCTTGGAATTGAGGTATCCCTTCAGCCTTGGATAATCGTCCAGGGCCACCAAACAAAAATAAAGGTCCGGACCGCAAGCGTCGGTAGCAATTTGCCTTTCCCATTGCCTGATATGTTCAGGATATGTTTCCCTAAAATGGACGGTGCTAGGAAAAAGTAAAAGGATCTCATTGTTATACGCCATGTTCATTGTTGTTTTGGGTTTCTCGGGTTATTCCGTACAGTGGTTTAAAATTACGAATCGGCGAACAAAGGGAACATCAAAAAAAGGGTGTATTTCTAATTTCTTTTCAACACCCCCGTATTTTCTCTCCCTGACCAAACAAGGACCGAATCTGTTTCCTGCCTTCCGGTAAGTAAAAGTGCGGATATAAGGCCGGGGGCATGGAAACCGTTGGTCCTTAAGTCCCTTAACGGTTCCATGCCATAAAGGAATAATGACAGCACTATGGCAATCACTATTGCTTTATAGGAACAATCAATCGAACAAAGCGATATACCTTGCTATATAGCTATGGACATACCGTCATATGGCCATATGATGCTATTGCGATATGGGGCAATTATCCGAAACGGATAAACCGATGATTTTTGGAAAATAGAGTTTTTCCATTTATGAAGAACCTGACCGCAACCAGTCGACCTGCGAAGGTCGTTTGCATCGTCCCCAATAATTTTAATTCATACCGTAATGAAGTGCGAGGCCATCCTTTTTGGTCAGGAAAGCCACATAGAGGGGCAATCCGATCTGAAAGGAACATATCCCAAGCCCCTGCGGGAGTCGGTCAACCTTCCACTCCGATCCTCCCCTGGCGGACACGCTACGCCGGTCCGCCCGTGAAGTCTTTCCGTTCCAGTTTTGCCCGATACCCTCGGAGCCGCACAAAAGCACAAGTGGCGGAAAAGCCGCTTGCCCATTCCTTTCCCTACCCACAAAAAATCTGGATATTCCCATGTTCCCTTCTAATTTCCAAACACCATATTGGACCGGATATATTTCGTGTCTGTACCCATATAACCTAATACGGTTCCATATGGTTTTAGAGTATAAAATACTGATATATAAGTAGTTGTAATTAAATATAATAGAATATATTTATCCATGAAACGGATAGCGAGGTGTATTCTAAGTAACTTAGAATTGTCTACTTCTTGCGAAGTGTTTTGCCCTAAAAAGCAACAAAAATGAAAGAACGGAAAAGAGGACGAAAACGATTGGGGGAAAGGAAGCGGTACCATAACGTAATGCTTAGGTTCAACGATATGGAATATGAAAAATTAGGTCAAATATGCAAAATGTACCATCTCGATATTTCCAAAAGGGGAACGATAAGTCCGCTCCTGAGAAGATTGGTTCTTAACCAAGAAACGGAAGAAAAAGATAGGCTCCCCGACACCTCGAACCTTGCCTATCACTTCAACAAGATCGGAAACAATATCAACCAACTGGTCAAGCTTGCCCACCATAAAAGTCTACGAAGTATCAACAGCAATATACAATATCAGATACGGAAAACGAACGAATTATTGAGTGCTCTTTTGGAAATTATAAACCAAGAATAGGAATGATAGCAAAGCTGATTTATGGAGAGACCTGTCAGGGAACCTTGAAGTACGTCCTTGGAAAAGAGGGCATGCGAATATTAGGTTACGGCAACACTTTTTCCCAAAGCGTATCACCAAGGTTCTTTGAAAAAGTACTGCATTTTCAGGGACAGCGCAACGCCACAACAAATCGCTACGCACATATCAGTCTTAACCTTCCCCATCGTGAAAATATTAACGATAGGACCTTCCTTAAAATCTCAACGGAGTACATGGAAAATATGGGCTATGGAGCACAGCCCTATATCGTTGTGAGGCACAACGATACCGAGCACGAACACGTCCACATCGTGACGACCAACGTAAAGGATGATGGGCAAGTACTTGGAATCTTCAATAGCCATAGAAGGAGCATGGCGATCCGGCAACACCTTGAAAAGAAATACGGCCTGACACCGGCACCGGCAACAAAACAGAAAGAACGGCTCGCGATACACAGATTGCCCGAGCTACAATTTGGAGTGGATGCAGAAAAAGGAACACGATATTACGTGCAGGATGTGCTCAACAGTATCAACCAAAAATACAAGGTGCGGAGTTTCGAGGAACTGTCAAGACTGGCCGCACCCTATCATATCGAAGTAAAGACCACCAAAAACGAATCGGGATGGGTAGGGGTAAAGTACGGCCTTAACAACCAAAAGGGATACCGGACAAATTTTATAAACGGCTCCGAGGTACATCGTAACCTGAGCGGACCGAAACTACAAATGGTATTCGATATCCATTCCAAGTCGAAACTTTTGCCCATGCACCGCAAACGCTTGTTGAAACAAATAGAGTCTACCTATGGACTATTTAGGACAATCCATCCGTATGACCTGAAAGACGTCTTGAAGGACTATCAGGACATCGACATCAAACTGGACATTAGGGAACAGGTTATTGAAGGGTTTACCATCTATGACAAATTGGGATATGTTTTCAGGGCAAGGGAGCTGAGCAGAAACATCCGGATGCAAAACCGTCTGGATATTTTTGGAAAAGGAAACGAAGCCACACAAATCGATACCGAAAGCAAACAGTTCAAACTAGAAGTCCAGAAACTGATAAAGGAGGCATTGACAACCTCCTACCTAAAATCTCCCAAACAAAAAGGGTTGCTATCGGAACATATTATGACCTGGAATTTTGGAGATATCTTTCCTGACCTGACGGCCTCTAAAAAATATAATTTCTTGGAACGGTACATCCCAAGAGATAAAAAGGCCGAATTCAGGAAAGCGGTAGAAATTGCCTTTCCCATAGCCAAGCAACGATTGTACGAACTTGAGACAAAAAAGGAAAAAGAAACCTTACGAAATAAATTCCAGCTCATAGGGATGGTATTGAAAAGGGGTATTTTCAATGTCGGCACGCAACAGGGAAGCGTTCATCTTTTGTTCCAAGCATTGGGCGTGAAGTATCATGACAACAAATTATCGTTTACGAATTCGGACAGGCATACGGTTCCCGTAAAATTGGATAACCTACTTTTTCCCAAGGAAATGGAGAACCATGTGTCCTCTGGATTCGTTCGTCAAAACCATTTGATGATGGAAATGTTATCGGGACAATCCTCCAAGAACGGTCCCAAGCTCACGGCATCCGCTATGTTCCTTCCGATGATATTCCCGAAGCTCTATGAAAGAATGAATCCCGATTATAAAAAGCAATACGAAAGTGTTGCTTTGGGTTCGTATGTTAAGAATGCGGAACGAATGCACGCCCCCTTTGAAAAATCGGCAAAGGACTATATCGCCCTTTTCAATGCCAAGGGATTCTATTTTGTAAAAGGGGAGAAGGGGCTCTTGGTCAAATCCATTTATACCAACAATGATTCTAGTTATAGCCTACCAAAAAGGACGAGCCTTTATTTGAATTCATTTCCCGGGTTGACTAAAGTATTAAAGGAACAACAACCATTTATCAAAAATCTTGTTGACGAAGGCAGGAACAACCTTAAAAACCTATGGGCAGGGCATCTGATGGAAAAAGGGCTATATGACAAAGCAGCCTTTATGCTTACGGTCAAAAATATGCGACCGAACCTGTATGGGGAAATAATTCAATATCACATGGACAGAGGGTTTCGTGAGAGTGTGGAGCGAGTTCTGAAAATACAATCTGGTTTTGAGCATAGGCGTTTGCTCACAAAAGGTGTATATGCCATTAGTTCTTTATTGGGCGGCAGGGGAAAAGGACAAGAAGAGATCTATAACGGCTTTAAAGATGAACTTACGGATTATTCTAAATTTAAAGGTAAGGGACTTTCATTATAGAAATCATCTAAACGATTTGGTTATTGGATGTTGCACCCTATCGGGTGCTTTTTTGTGGATAGGGAGAAGAAAATCAAGGAAAAGCGCGCTAAACACTTACAAATAAAGAGTTTGCTATATCACGTACGAATGAAATGGAAAAATTATAGTTAATAATGACTAAGAGTAATAATGCTATCAAGCCTAGGAAGTATGGAAAAAATATGATTTGTTGTACCTATGTTGTACCAAGTACTTTTTTTAAACGAAAAAGCCGAGGTAAAAACCTCGGCTATCTCCCTTGTACTCGAGGCGGGACTTGAACCCGCACGGACTAATGTCCATTGGATTTTAAGACCAATAGGGCAAAAAAAATGGATTTGGCCACGGAATTGGGGCAACGCACAAAAATGGCGTCCTTATTTGCCAGGGCTATGGACTATGATGGCGGAGAATATGGAGAAGCCTTGTTGTCTCGCTTTACTTTTGTGCAGACAGAGAATATTCCGTTACCACATTTACCGACATCGGAGCCCAGGGCAGCCTTAAAAACGGTGGTAAAAACAAAAAACATAAACCTGATTACTTTTGTAGGTACTCATCTAGATCATCTTAAGGACGATACGGACAGAAAGATGCAGGCAAGGGCGTTTGCGGATGCTTTTAAAGATACAAAGATGCCTACCTTGTTGGTGGGAGACTTAAATGATACCTCTGATAGCGAAACCTTAGGTATTCTAGAGGCCGTTTTCCGAAAGCCTAAGAATACCGAAGCTTTAATGAATACTTGCCCAGCCCATGAACCTAGGATGTGCATAGACCATATTTTATATGATAAAAAATACCATTGGGAAGTATTGGAATATGAAGTACTATGCCAGAATTATGCAAGTGACCATTGCATCGTTTACGCCACTTTGGTCTTTAGACCTTGACCCTTGATCTGTTTTTCCTCAAAATAATTTTCCCTAACAATTTTGGCCGTTTCGTGCTGTCCAAGATGATGCCAACCTGGAGGCATAAAAGTATATTTCACTTTAGTTATGATCCCCTGTGCTTTTGCCACGTCTTTGGCAAGTGCGACGATTTCCCCAAAGTATACATCCAAAAAATTCCCGGAATTCATTTCTCGGGTAATGCCATATTATATTTCAACATGTTTTTCTTCCTCTTGGTAGGTGCCAAAAACCCTGTCCCAGATATTTAGCAGGTTACAAAAATTGGTATCCATGTACAGTGGATTCCTAGCATGGTGTACCCTATGGTGGGATGGTGTTAAAATATATTTTCCTACGATGCCAAATCGTGCATCCTTAATTACGTTATCGCCTACGTGAATAAAAGCGCCCCAAGTACCATCAATAAACATAATAAGGAACAAGAGTTCTGGCTGTACGCCAAGAAAAATGCAGAACGTAGTCCTAATGGTATCCGCATACGGCCCTTCCAAAAAGAAATGGGCATAGGTTACGGAAAGGTTCATTTCCTCAGGAGCATGGTGGGTGGAATGAAGACACCAAAACAAGCATACCTTGTGGCCCCAATAGTAATAAAGGAAATGCCCGAATTCCCAAACAATATAACCGTAAATAAACCAGTACCAGGTTAGAGTCGTCTGAAAAGGTGCCAAGGGCTGCAACAAACCAATAATCCAAGTGACCATGGCTATGGCAATAAAGCGGCCTACAAACCGATTAAAGATGCAAATAAGAAAATTGACCCTGTAAACCTTTGTTTGCCGTTTTTTGTAAATGAGTCCCAGCGTAAGTTCCAAGGACTAAAAAAGGAATAAGAGGGTAAATAAGCGATACAATACCGTCATAGGTCCTATTAACATTAAAGTCGCCAGCTTGTAAAATTTCCCAAGCTTTGGAGATGCCCAAAAAGCCAATAATTTCGTTGTAAAGAGTTTCAAAAATTTCCATTAGTACCTATTCAAATTATCAAGTGCGGAATAAATTGACAATAAATATAAATAATAGTCGTGCTATGGGGAAGCTAAAGATTAAAATTAACAAATAAAGTGGCTATAAGCCGCATTCTTAATAGCCGCAACATGTAGTTGGGACGTAGAGACAAATCTCTTTTTTTTGTGGCAGAAAGTAGTTAGTTTTTAGATGGTAGTTTGAGATTCATTTTTTGAATTTTGTACACTACTCAATATTGTTTCTCTTTTATCTTATCTCTTATCTCTTATCTCTTATCTCTTATCTCGGGCTCGGGTCTCATGTCTAATTACTCATGTCTCAGAGTCAGCTTAGGAAACCTTAGCGAAGGGCGACGGCTGCTTTCCACTGTGCTTCCAACGTTTGTGGGTCCAGAGGTAGTGTTCCGGTTTTTCCCTGATCTGCTTTTCGGTCAGTCTTAGGAAGGTATCGGTAATCTCATTTTCCTCGGTTTGCTTTCCGTGTTCGGCAATAGGAATGAATTCGGCTATGTAGTACCCTCTTTTTACCTTGCTCACTTTTAGGAACACTACGGCGAGGTCCAGTTTTCGCGCCATGGTTTCGGCACCATTGAACACAGGGACTTTAATACCCATAAATTCCGACCAGTATTGGGCGCGATGCCGTTGCGGAGATTGGTCGCTCACCATTCCAAAAATACCGATAACGCCGTCCCTTTTATCTCGAACAACCGTTTTTACGGTTTCTTTTTGCGTAATAAGGGTGGTATTCCATCTAGCTCGAACCCTACGGATAAACGAATCAAAATATTTGTTGGCTATTTTTTGATATACCGCATATCCCTTGGCGTCAACATAATTGTTAATACTTACGTTCCATTCCCAATTGGCATAATGGGAACAGACGATTAGAATGCTGCGTTCCTTTTCTAGTTTTCGGAGCACATCGATATTTAAAACCTTATATTTTTTACGGACCTGCTCCTTGCTTAGCGTCATCGTTTTTACCGTTTCCAAAAACATATCGCACATATGTTTAAAAAAAGCTTTCTCTATACGGTGGATTTCTGTAGCGTCCTTCTCTGGAAAAACCAGTCTCAGATTATCTACGACCACTTTTCTTCGGTAGCCGAATACACGATACACAAAAAAAAAGACAACATCTGAAAATCCGTAGAACAAGCCATGTGGCAATATGGAAATCACCCATAAAAATGGATATAGCAAAATAAAGGCTAGAAGCTGCATATACTAGGATGTAAAGGGCAAATATAGCTATATTTGAGGCTAAATTTAAACTTTGCCAATGAACAACTTAAGCATTGCCACCATAGTCATAATCGCTGCCAATGTAATCGTTTCCTTTAAGGGATTTAATGATACCTATTTTTTTGACCGGTACAAGTTTGGCATTGGGGCTATAAAAGCAGGACAAAAGGAACGCATGTTAACCTCCGGGTTTCTGCACGTAGATATTTCCCATTTGTTCTTTAATATGTTCACGCTCTATTTTTTTGCCGAGGTGGTTATTGATGGTTTCAGTTCAGGAAAATTCCTGATCATATATTTTATTAGTCTGCTGGCGGGAAGCGTATTGGCGGTATTCTTTCACAAGAACGAGCCTTATTATAGTGCCGTTGGTGCCAGTGGTGCCGTAACCGGAATTCTATACGCCGCTATCCTTTTACAACCCGATATGCAGTTGGGCATAATGTTTATTCCTATTCCATTGCCTGCCTATGTTTTAGGTATTGGATATCTCCTCTATTCTATTTATGGCATGAAAAGTAGACTTGGGAACATTGGGCATACGGCACACTTTGGCGGGGCGATTGGAGGCTATGTGAGCACTTTGCTATTTATGCCGTCCTTACTTCAAACCGACACGTTCATGGTCTTGATATTAGCAGTACCCATCATTCTCCTCTTTATTCTTACCAAGCTTGGAAAAATATAATATTGTAGGAAAATACTTATATTTATTATCGATTCTTTAATCAATTAGTGTATTTCATCGAAAAAACATAGCATTTCATAAGTTAGAAGATCTTGGCTCGTTCTTGAGAGAACCTAAAAACCAAATCTTTTTCAACATGAAAAAATTCCCCTTCCTTATAATCGCATCTATTTTACTATTCGGAGCCTGTAGTGACGAAACTACCGTTTTTGAAGAATCTAATCAAGATTTGAAAATGGAGTCGGACGAAACTATTCTCATTAAGAGCGTGTCCTACGACAAATCTGGTGTTTTGGATATTTTTGACGAACAAAACCTTTCTGGAAAGTCTTACTTATCCTCAAAAAATGACATAGCAGGGGATTATCCCTTGACATTGGTTGCCCAAATAGACGTACCTACTTTTAATGGTGGGCTAAATCTCACCGCGTCCCATGTAGATGTTTCTGGCGATTATGCCTATGTTTCCTATAATACGGCCGAGGATGGCTATGTTGGTGGTATTGATATTATAAATATTAGCGACCCAAATAACCCTAGGGTTACATCTAGGCTTTACTATACAAATGCGGATATTAATGCCATTAGATACGATAATGGTTTTATCTACATAGCAGGTGGGGTAGACTCAGAAAAATCGGTAACGGCAACATCAAATTCGTTCGTGGCAAGGCTACAGGCGGTAAACGGGAGAATAGACTTGGATGCGGGAATTCGTTATGGTTTTCAAGAAGGATATAATGCAACGGACATTGCAGTAACTACCACTGAGGTGCTGCTTACTAGCGGACGTGAGGGTTCTATAACCATTTATAATAAATCGGATTTAAAGCCTATGAAAGAGGCTTCTTTTATGGATTTGCGATCCGTAGCTGTAAAGGACAATAAAATTGCAGTACTGGATGCAAGTCAGGGAATAAGTATCCTAGATGGCAATCTGAATTCCATAAGGGATATTCCAATAAACTCGGATTTTGGGGAAAACACCAAAAGAACTTTGGATTTTTCAGGTGAGAATATTATCGTAGCGGAAGGTTCCAAAGGTGCGGGAGTTTACAATTCCGATACCGGTACGTTTCTCCAATATATTCCTATTATGCTCAACCCTGATAACGTAGCTGGCTCCGATGTGGTAACCAACGCAATTGCAACCAACCAAGAAGTAGTATTGATGGCGAATGGTGGTGCCGGTCTTTGTTTATCCGAAGGACAGCAGAACAACACCGATCTTGTGGGTATCATACAATTGGAGGGCTCTATAAACTACGTCGCATCCAAGGACGATTATATTTTTGCCGCTTCCGGAAAAGAAGGGCTTCAGATCATAAAACTGAACAGGCCGGACCAAAGCTTGTTAAGCCGTTGCGCCGATCTAAGCGTATACAGGGGAAGTGCGAACCTTGATATTCCAAGCAATGCTACGGTTTCTTATAGGGGCGCAAATAGATTTAACGATTTTGTCGTAAATGGATCTCTATTGCTCTGCGGTTCCTGGACTGTTAGAAATGCCGTTCGCATTAACAAGGATGCACTATTTGAAATGAACGGAACTTTTGTAGTGGGCAGAAACGACAGAAGAATGAATGTTACCGTAGCATCCGGAGCGACCCTTAGGGTAGAAGGGAACCTGACCATTTACGGAGATTTAATCTTGGAAGATGGTTCAGCAGTAGAATTTATAGGAGATAGTTCAATAACAAACATATTCGGAAACGTAACCAAAACCGGTATTACCACCGTAAAAGGAACGTTTAGCGATATCAAGAAGAAGTTTTAGATACCCCGAATCTTACTTTATAAAAAAGCCTGACAATCGTATTGTCAGGCTTTTTTAATCTTAATTTCTTAATGTTAATTCAACAGTTCCGCTACTTTGGCCTCTAATTCTGAACCTCTTAAGTTTTTAGCCACAATTACCCCGTTTTCATCCAAAAGGAAAGCTGCAGGTATAGCGGTTACATTGTACAACTTGGCTATTTCGTCGTCAAAATAGTCAATATTGGAAATTTGATACCACTCCAAGCCGTCATCTGCTATGGCCTTTTTCCAAGCATCTGCGGTTCTATCTAAAGAGACTCCAATAATATTTAGCCCTTTGTCATGGTATTTTTCATAGACAGCTACAATATTTGGGTTTTCTGCCCTACATGGTCTGCACCAGGCCGCCCAAAAATCGATGAGTGTTGCTTTGCCCATCACATCGCTCAAAGCGATCGTTTTTCCTCCTGGATCAGGGCCAGAGAATTCAGGAGCTTTGGCCCCAATAGCCGTACTTTTAGAAGTTTCCTCGGATTTTTTCTTGTTTTCCAGCAGTTCTACAACCTTTTTTCCCGGTTTCGTATCTTTTACTTCCTGCGAAAGTGCATCGTACATTGTCTGTACTTCATCGGTTTCTATCGCGTTCATAGAAATAGCCCTATCCAAAAGTAAAGCCGAAATCAGCGCATTGGGATTTGCTTTGATAAAGTCGATTTCATAGGTTTTATATTCCTCCTGTAGTTCTTGCATCTCATCGTTCAAGGCTAGCATGGAAGCTTCACCAGTGGCACTTCCATTAGCTTCTTGCATATCTTCCTGTATAGATTTTGCGCGCACTGAAAGGTCCCTGGATTTTTCCAAATAATCAAAAAACACCTCATTTTGCATCGTGCCGTCTACCTCGGCAAAACCAAGACTATCTTTTTGGGCACTAAAGTTTATGGTACCGTTTTCCAAAATTAAAGCTGTATAGCCTGGTAGTTCGTTTACAAAAATATAATGCAGTTCGGGTACGGGGCTGGTACCTGTAAATTGGAACTTACCACCGTCAAGCAAGACGGTGTCTACCTCTACGGGTTGCCCGTTATCTCCTATCGTTTTTAAGAATACTTGAGTTCCTTCCTCAAAATCTCCTCGCAATTCTCCGTTAATGGTGTACCCATCAGCATTTTGTTTGCAGCTGAAAGCCGTAATAAGTACTAGTAAAAGCAGTAAACTATTTCTCATAAATTATTAATTTAAACGCCAAATGTACTTATATAAAAGCATAAAAAAAAGCTACCTGCCATTAGGCGGATAGCTTTTTAATTCAATTGTGAGGTATGGCTAAAATTGGTAGCGTATACCTAGACCTATGTCAAAATCAAAATTATCGGAAAATCCATCATAACCCACAAGACCCAGTTCAGGCCTAAAATCCAGCGAAAGAACAAGAGGAATATCAAAATCATATTCGATTCCTATATTTCCTGCGGCAAAAATAAACAAACCTCCTGTATCGTCATCGTTGGGGATATTGGCAAAATTGACACTGCCTAGTCCGCCACCTGCGCCATAATACCAATTAAATCCTCCCTCAATTGGGCGCACCCATTGGTAAAGACCTGCCAATTTAAAAGCATTGTAATTTCTACTGTCCCTTAAGCCCAGATTTACCTCAATCCTATTGGTTGTTGTAATGGACTTCTGATAGGATATTTCAGCACCAAACCCGTCACTATCCCCAAGTCTAAGACCCAAGGCATGATCGGAAATGCTTTGCGCACAAAGCGAAACTCCTGTAAACATAAAAATAAAAGTAAGCCATTTTAAAGTTTTCATATGTTCTTGATTTAATTAAGGGCATCTCTAAAAACTCGATTTAATTAAAATTTTGACACAAAAACTTGTATAAACATTTGGTTTTCAGTAAATTGTATTTAAATATACAGATTGTGAAAAGATTTAAAAGACATA
>Ga0075117_1001705_pt1 | contig 13343 bp, 12 predicted proteins | sample AntAceMetag02UKJ_FD_69789 | JGI IMG/M metagenome (GOLD analysis project Ga0075117, IMG submission 69789) | Saline lake microbial communities from Ace Lake, Antarctica - Antarctic Ace Lake Metagenome 02UKJ | ecosystem: Environmental > Aquatic > Non-marine Saline and Alkaline > Saline | place... | reverse complement strand
TTCAGCAGGTGGATCTGGGATTTCTGGTGCCGCCTTCGCAGCGAAGCAAGGCACGTTATATGAATCTGGGTTCACTGCTGCGTTGGGGACGAGCGATTCTGTCGGTGCTCGATCGACGCCCGGAAAGCGTGTTGCGACATAGCACGGCCACGCGACTGGAAGAGAAGTTCGGTTGGCTGCGCGAGTATCGCAAGGATCTGGCTGTGTGGTCCGAATATCAGAGTTTGCTGGAAGAGTCGGTCGATGAAATCCGTCGCCATGGCTATTCGCGTTCATCCGCATTTCAGGTGGCTCTGCGAGTGCAGCGACATGTGCAGACCATCGCCGGTCGTGAACTCAAAGATCAGTTATTGACATTCATCGCGGATGAGTCCGCATTGCTGGCTCCGGGCGAACGTCTTCCCGGCAGCAGCGAGGTTCTGGAATCGTCGCTGGGGAAACTGAAGTCCTTCGAAGGCGATTTCGACAAAAGTGGTTTTACGAGTCTGCTTCCGGCCTTCGGTGCTCTCGTCGGGAAGCTGACTCCCGAAACGATCTACCAGGCGTTGGTCTCTGTCCCCGGCAAGAAAGTGCAGCATTGGGTCACGCAACATCTCGGGCAAACCTTCCTCTCCAAACGCCGACTCGCGCTTCAGAATTAGCGCAACACTTCTCATGTGAATGACAGCGGATGGCAATGCCAAATTTTCAACAGCCCAGTCCGTGGCTAGCCAAAACGGCTGGGTGTCTGTCGTCTGCTGCATTCGGCGGAAGTGTTACGGAATTCTCATCACCTGCACGCGTGATCGCTGAGCCCGATCGGGGTTTCCCAGTAGCCACGCAATTCCAAGGCCAAAAGCGAAACCGCCTGCGTGAGCCCACCAAGCGACTCCGGCTGCGGCCACGTTGCCTATGGCAAATGTGCCCTGAATCAGCTGGATGCCGAACCAAATTCCAAGGAACAAAGGGGCTGGAACCACGATCAGTTGCAGCAGAAATATGATCGGGATCAGCGTGGTGACTTTGGCGTGAGGATACAGCCATGCGTACGCTCCCATCACAGCCGCCACAGCTCCGCTGGCACCAATCGTAGGGATCGGTGATTCTGGTTGAAATGCGAAATGCGTGAGGCTGGCCGCGATGCCACCCAGTAAATAGAAAGCCAGATAGCCAACTCGCCCCAATCGGTCTTCCACGTTGTCACCGAAAATATACAGAAACCAGATGTTTCCCACCAAGTGCATGATGCTGCCGTGCAAAAACACACAGGACAATACTGTGGTGAATGGGTGAAATACGGACTTTGGGATGTGCCGTTCAGCGCTGACGAGCTCAATCCCGTTTGGTGTTTGAACACCTTGTTGAGTCTGCACAATCAGATCAGCATCCGGGTGACTCAAGCGGGCGGGAATCATGCCAAACTGTTCCACCAGCTCGCCGGGATCGTTCATTTGCAGACCGTAAACCAGCACGCAGGCAGCGATCAGTGAATAGTTGACAATCGGAATACGCTCCGACCGAATGTCATCTCGCAGTGGAAACACGGCTTCTTTCTTCGCGAATCATTATCACTGGTGGTCTGTCAGCATGAAAATTTAAGGATCTGTGTTTGTCGTTCGGCGGCCTCCGCTCAGAAATTACGGTGGAGACCATCGAGCTGCATTTTCTCGACCCTCAAAATAAGCTGTGACAGATTGGCGCAATAAAAAAGCTGTCCGGCGAATAGACACCGGACAGCTCAGATTACCCCACAGGGACTCGAACCCCAACTAACAGAATCAGAATCTGTCGTGCTACCAATTACACTATGGGGTAGTGTAAACGCGAAATCGCCTTCTGTGGCGTGTTTTATCAGTCTGTTTGAGTAGTGTAAAGGAGGAACTTCGTCCTCCGCCAGATACAGACAGTTTTTGAGGGCAGACGTTCGGGCAAAGTTGCCATGAACTTCTCATCCGCTGGCTGTCTGAGAATTTTCGGGCTTCGGGTTCCCCGATCTGCACAGGATTTGGATATAATCGGGTGCCCCCTGCGTGTAGAATGACGGATTTACCGTCTGTGCGTATCGTTTTCGGGTCAAGGAAAATCGGAAAAGTCATGCCAGAAGAAGAGAACAGCAGTGATGACAGCGGATTCAACAGCGTCCAGTACGCGCTGACTGAAGACGGAATTCTGAAGGTTTACAGCGTTGGCCCGACCACCGTCCTAGGTTTCGGCGGGCAGGACATTCCCTCGGAATTTAACGCGGCTCAATATCGCTCAGCTATTGCCGATTTACTGCGTGTCAACAATTCTGAGATCGTGGCGTTTGATCTGACGGGCGTCAAATTGGTGCCCAGCGGAATGCTGGGGCTGCTGGTGTCTCTGAAGAAACTGGAAGGCCTGACGCCCGTGGTGCAGGTGTTCAATCCTTCAGAAGACGTTCGTGAAGTGTTGCAAATCACTAAGTTGAATACGTTGATTGAGATCCACGAGGTCGATGTCTGACAGAACCGAAATTCAGGACGACGACGAGCGCGAAGAGGCTCGGCAATTAAGCCTTCAGGGAAACGAACCACCCTCTGAAATCGAAGGCTATTCCGTCATTCGTCGCCTAGGAACCGGTGCCTACGGTACTGTTTGGCTGGCTCGCGAAGATCGCACCGGTCGCATGGTGGCGATCAAATATTATCCTCACCGTCGCGGGCTGAACTGGTCACTGTTGAATCGTGAAGTCGAAAAACTGGCGGCGCTGTATTCATCTCGAAACATCGTGCGACTGCTGGACGTCGGCTGGAATGCCGAACCTCCGTACTATGTGATGGAGTACGTCGAAAACGGATCACTCGGAGCCTACCTCGCCAGCGGTCCGCCGGGCGTCGAAGAGTGCGTGCGGATCAGCAAGCAAGTCTGCGTCGCGCTTATCGAAGCTCATGGAGCTGGGGTGCTGCATTGCGACCTGAAGCCCGACAACGTGTTGCTGGACGCGCAATTTCAGGTGCGACTGTGCGACTTTGGTCAGTCGCGAATGTCGCACGAAAAAAGTTCTGCGTTGGGTACGTTGTACTATATGGCCCCAGAACAGGCGGATTTGGAAGCCATTCCAGATGCTCGCTGGGACGTCTATGCCGTTGGCGCTTTGATGTACCATCTATTGACTGGTCAACCGCCGTATCGCAATGTTGAGATTCAGCGCAAGCTAGAACTGGCTGAGTCACTGCCGGAACGGTTGCAGATTTACCAGACACATATTCGCGATTCTCCACTGCCGGATGAGCATCATTCCGTGAAGGGGGTCGACAAGCAATTGGTGAACATCGTCGATCAATGTCTGGTCGTTGACCCGCTGCAGCGCCTACCGAATGCTCAAGCCATCCTGACGTTACTGACAACGCGAGATCGTCATCGCTCGCTGCGGCCACTGCTGCTGCTCGGAGTTCTCGGACCGATTTTGCTGACCTGCGCCATGGTGCCGATCTTTTTGGGGGCCATGAAAAAGAACATCAGCGAAGGCGAAGTGCAAACGATCGCAGGTCGACAGGACGCGAACGCCTTGGTTGCGATCGGGCAGGCCACATTGCTGCAAAAAGAACTACTCAGACGCCTGTCGGAAATGGAAGAGGTCATCGGGCAGGTTCCGGGTGCCAGTGGGCAAAAGAACGAACAGATCGTACAGGCTTTAATGGAGTTGATGCGGCGTCCGTCAGATGACGTCGTGAATGAAATGAAAGCGCACCGAGACACTCCGTTCGAACAGCGTCCGGATTGGATGCAGCAGCTTGATCGAGCTCATGATGTGGCCGATGAAAAAAATCGCAGCAACGGTCGCAGTCTGGATACCAGTTGGTTTCTGACAGACGCCAACGGCCGGGCTTTGTGGCGTCGGACGTTCAGCGACGATACTGTCGGTGCTGATTTTTCGTGGCGAGATTACTTCCACGGCAACAACGTCGAATATGCGGAAGACGCCGTGCCAGCAGACATTCAACCGATTCAACAAGCTCATGTTTCGCTGCCGTTCGTCAGCAAAGCCACTCATCGATACATGGTGGCATTGAGTGTTCCTGTGCGTGACACGGACGACAAAGTGATTGGCGTGTTTGCGAGGACACTTCATCTGGGCGATCTGCAAGAACGACTCGGGCAAGACATGCGGGGGAAAACGGATTCGGATTCGCGACTGATTTCCTTGGCAGACCGCCGTGAATCACAGTTGCTGGATCATGAATGGTTGAAGGCCGAAGTCTTCAAAGACGAAGAAGAAGCGAAACACTTGTTTCAGCAATTACGACTTCCTCAGAAGACGCTGAGCCTGATCGAAACGCAGCTTGGAGATGGTAATCCGCTGAACGGCAATCCGGACATTCGCGAACTGCAGTATATGGATCCCGTCGGCCAACTGAAGACGGCGTCCGCCAAAGCCTACGACCAAGAATGGATTGCGGCGATTGCTCCGATGAAGAGCCAAGAGATGCCGTGGCTGGTGATTGTGCAGGAAAAACGGTCTGTCATCGTTGAGCCGGTTCAGGAAATGAAACGCCGGATGACGTCGCAGGCGGTGTATGCAGTACTGGCCAGCACGCTAACGATGGGCTGCATTTGGCTATTCGTGTGGCAGGCGATCAGGCGCGCCAACGATAACGGCCCGCGCCGTGAAACGGTGGACGCAATCGACCCGATCGAACAGCAAAGTCGGTGACGCACTTTGCTGTGCGTGTCGCTAGTTTCTTCAAGCGGTTCAGTCCCAGCGGGACGGCAGGCTCTTGCCGTCGGCGGTAGCCGACGGATGTCATGCCATCAACGGAAAGCATCCCAGAGGGACGACAGAAGGCAAGTCACCGGCAAAAGTCGGTCGTCCCTATCGGAACTGAATCGCTCGGTACAAAACCACCAACGACACACGCTGAAAAAACGCACTCGTCAAGTTCAAGAGTTCTACAGCCGCTGCTTCGAGCTGACTATTCCAGCGGCTTTCGTTGCCAGAGGCCGCGATAGATTGGCAGGCCCAGTTTTCGCTTCTTGCGTTCGAAACTGGTTTGGTAGTCCATGTCGTTTTCTGGGTCGCGCTGTGTTGGAGCCGTTTGTTTTTCGAACTGTGGATGACCGTCCATTAGTTCCGCGATGATTTCGAAGTACTCGGCCACATCACTCCACGAATGAACGTGGCCTCCGGGCTGCACAATGTTTGCCAGAATATCGGTGAATTCTTGCGTAAAGATCCGTCGTTTGTGATGCCGTTTTTTCCACCACGGGTCGGGAAAGTACACATGCGCGGCCTGAACAGAATGCGGTTTAATCAGCTTCGTCAGCACGATATTGCCATCACCGCCGATGATTCGCCCGTTGGGCATTTCTTTCTTCAGCAGGCGAGTCGCCGCGCGGCGACCTTCGCGGTAATCAATTTCCAGCCCCAGATAATTGGTGTCAGGATTGTTGGTCGCGGCGGAATAGGTGAACAGACCTCGACCGCAGCCGATATCCAGTTCGACAGGATTGTCATTTCCGAAGAATTCTGACCACGCAAGATGGTTTCCAACATCTTCAATGACTTGGAAGTAAGGCTTGAGCGATTTAATGGAAGCTGTTTGCATGGTGACCCCTAGCTGATGTCGAGATCACGGTTCACGGTCACGCCCAGCATCTCGCCTTCGAACATCATGGTTCCGTCAACGAATCCCTGAAAGCGAAACTGGGCCAGCTTGCGAGCTCGGATGCGGGTCACTTGAGCGACGAGATCGAGGCGACAGTTTGGAAAAATCGGCTTCCGGAAACGTACCGAATCCATGCCACCAAAGCCCAGATAGTCACCACCGATGAGGTTGTATTTGCGGGCGTAAAATCCGCCCAGTTGAGCGGCCGCTTCGCATTGAATGACGCCCGGCATCAGCGGAAATCCGGGCATGTGCCCGGTCGCCCAGAATTCGCTTTCCGTGATATCCTTGTAGCCCACAACCGTGTTGGTTTCGTGATCAATATGGATGATCGCAGTCAACTGCTCCATCTCATGGCGTTGCGGGTTGACGCGCCGAATGTCGTCCAGCGAATGCAAAGGCTTCGTGAAATCTAGCTCGCTCATGTCAACGAGAGGGGCTGATGGCATGGATCTTAACTTCTTGTTCAGGCTGTCGCGGTCCGCTCTACGGACCCGAGAATCAGTCGAGTTTTCGTGAAAGGTGTCCCGACCCATATCGTAACCGGAAAGCTGGGCGAGTCGGCGAAAGGTTCAATTCCAGATGCGCACTTTGATCGATAAACGCTGCAATTATCCAACAATGGACGTGATTTGGGCAATATCGGTCAATAATCGATCCGGTCGAGTTTGCGGATCTTTGATAAATTCGGGCGGGGCCTCAAGCCCTGTTTTTTCGGTTGCCAGCAAAGCGGTCTTCATTCCGGCGGCTTTGGCGGGCACAAGATCCGTCTTCAGGCGGCAGCTGACGTGCAAGATTTCCGCTGGATCCACGCCGGCGTCGGCGAACCGTGCAATGGCATGTTCGAACAATGATTTGGACGGTTTCCGAATTCCCATCTGGTAAGACAGCACGTTTCGGTCTGACGGCAAATACTTGTAGATCGGCGCTGCGAGGCCTTGCTCCACCAAGCTCGCAGTCAATTGAGTCATCGTGAAGGGCTGACCATCGGCCAGCACGCCTTGCATGATTCCGCATTCACTGAGCTGAAAAATCGCCGACCAGGCTCCCGCGCGGGCTTCGGTGGCTTGCAGGTTGCGGTGAAAGAAATAAGCGATTTTCAGGCTCAGTTCCTCTTCGTCACCCAGCGTATCTTCTTCGTAGGCGTATTCTTTGTCGAACAAACGATCCACGATCGCCCGCCACACAAAGACGGAGTTCACATCGGTCAGGTCGCCGCGACGTTTGGTGGCCACCATCGCCAGACGTTCGACATAGTCGCGATATTGATTGATCATCGACATCCACGGCGGACCCGGTTTTCGATACATGCTGATCCACATGTTGAATTCATGGATCGTTTTTTCCAGAGCCACCTGCAGCCGGAGTTCCGGTTCTGGAAACAGAGTGAAGCCACCATCCGGCGTGCGCAGCAGCGTGCCGTAGATGTCCCACAACACAACGCGAATTCCGGGCAACGGCGCGATGGAGGGCTTGGCTTTCAGGGGTTGTGGCGCAGGGACTTTGGGCCAGATTAGTTTTCGCTCGTCGAGCGAGTCGGCGTATTCGGCGAGAGTCAGCGGCATATCAAAGTGTCGTCGGCATCAAACAGGCCACCCAACAGCAGCCGCGAAAAAAGACTCTAGTTTCCACTCAGAGCAATCGTTAGGTCGTCAATCAAATCGTCGACGTGTTCCAGTCCCACAGAAATCCGCACGGTCTTTTCCGTGATTCCGGCGGCCTCGCGACCCTCAAGTGACATCGCCGCATGACTCATGGTAATCGGAAACGAAATCAGACTTTCGATACCGCCCAGAGACACGCCGATGTCGAATAGTTTTGTGGCCGTACAAACGCGTTCTGCAATGGCACGACCGTCCTTCACGTCGAAACTTAGCATCGCTCCGAAACCAGACTGTTGACGTTTGGCCAGTTCGTGCTGCGGGTGAGATTCCAAGCCTGGATAATACACACGTTCGACCGCCGCGTGATCGTCGAGGAATCTCGCAATTTTTGCTGCCGATGCCTGCTGCGCTTCCATTCGCACGGCCAGCGTCTTGACGCCTCGCAACACCAGCCAAGCGTCGAATGGTGAACACGCCAATCCCAGAGCATTCACCAGCCACGACATCTTGTCGGCCAGCGGTTGTTCGCGTGAAATCACGGCTCCACCCACAACATCAGAATGCCCGTTGATGTATTTGGTGGTGGAGTGCATCACCAAGTCGACACCGAAATCGAACGGTCGCTGCAGGTAGGGAGACAGAAATGTGTTGTCGCAAATGGTGATCGCGTTGTGCTGCTGTGCGATCTCAACAACCGCCTGCAGGTCGATGACCTTCATCATGGGGTTGCTGGGAGTTTCGATCCAAACGCCTTTGGTCTGTGGCCCAACTGCGGAGCGGACCGCGTCCAGATCGGTCATGTCGACGAAGGTAAACTGCAGTCCCTTCTGCGCCAAAAATTGCGTCAGCAGACGAAAGGTGCCACCGTAAACGTCGGTGGGGACCACAACATGATCGCCGTGATCGAAGATCGACAATGCACAGTGGATGGCGGACATGCCAGTAGACGTTGTCACACAGCCGACGCCACCTTCCAGAGCCGCCAAGTTTTCGTTGAGGGCGTCTCGCGTGGGATTGCCGGAACGCGTGTAGTCGTAGCCGGAGTTCTTTTCCAGATCATCCCAGTAGAACGTGGATGTCGGATAGATCGGCGTGATCACACTGTTGTACTGCTGATCCTTGTGGACCCCAGTGTGGACCGCTTTGGTTTCGAATCTCATGAGTTTGCTGACGACCAAGTCGAAGTTTCGGTCGCTCTGGAAAATAACGATGTGACGCGCTGGGTCGAATGCTGAATTCAAGGCAGCCACACTCACGGCGGTCTTGGTTGGGGGGGGGCAGTTTAACAAGCGGGCGGTTCAGGTGGAACGTTCACTTCATGATTTCTTCCCGACGCTTATCCTTCACCGAGCCACACAATAGCAGACTCAGACGCCACAAATGAAAAACTCATACGCCTCCTTCGACATTCAACGCTCGCCGCGCCAAACATCACAGTTCTTCATCACAGTTCTTCATCACAGTTCTTCATCACAGTTCTTCATCACAACCGACGCGTCCACCAAGCGATGTCAGGGATTCACGGGGCTTAGCTGGTTTGAATGTCGGACGATCTGAAGCCGCTTGGTCCGCGCGAAGCCGATCAAGCAAACCAGTGATCGTCCCTTCCGATTCAGCCATCAGTCGTTCACGAGTCGCGTGGAGTTCGTCAAGGATTGAATTCTTAGTCATCGTCATCTCCGCCCAAAAATTCGGTTGGTGTGCAGATCAGAAGCTGGCCATAGCCTTCATCTTGGAGCAAGCGATAGACACGAGGAAGTTCGTGTGCGTTCGCGATGTGTCTACAGTTTTGCGTGAGTAGGTCGTTTACACCAGAAATCGCAGCAGCGGCAACATGGACCGCGTCGGCACCAGCCTTTGCGAGCATGTGGTTCGCCAGAATCAGTTTGGCAAGGGCATCAACGTCAGTGCCAAGTGGAACCTGTGTTTGTTAAGCAAATTGAGTCGGCAGCGGCAGATGGATCGCCCTCAGAAGCCTCAATAACGGTGAGTTGCGAAGTGACGAGTTTGAACTTCGGGCGTTCTACTAACCACCATTCACGAGGTTGGTGCTGCAGGGCAGCAATTTGAATGTCGGAACTGGGCCGCGCAGAAGCGTGGCTCACGACTGAGGTTTCGATGTATACGATATTCATTCGCGGATTCTAACGTGCGGAATGCCGGTTGCCATCCGGTACAATTCAGCCTGCAAACGACTTATGGATATCGCAGCCGCAGGGAATGCGACTCATCCAGACCGCACCCAGAACGTTAGCTTTGACGGTGACGAGCCCAGTCTAAGCATCAAATGCCGACACCTGACTCTAAAAACCTCCGGTCCCTGAATTTCGGCGCACGCAAAACGACGAATGCATCGGCACTCGTCGTTGGCAGGATTCAAAACTCAACGCTGAAAACAGGCGTTTGAGTTACTCAGCGGCGGCAGCAGCAGCCGGCTCAAGCTCAATGAAGGGGCTCATCCGGCGGGCCTTCGCAAGGATCTCGGCTTTTTCTGTGTCTGAAGTTGCCGCAGCGTACTTCACACGCACTTTTGTGAGTTGCACACGTCGTTTACGGCGTCGGGCAATTTCTCGTTGTCGCTCACATCGTCCCATTTGACCGTCGTTCTTTCGATTTGCAGTGAATTCTCTTTGGCTCGACCACATAGGATACAGCGATCCTCGGTTAAGTCAATTCGATGTTGGATTTGCGTTACAAACGTTTTGACTCTGTTGTGTCGACATCCCAGCCTCCGCAACGTAAAGCTATTGTTGCCAATAGTTTCTGTCCAGCGTGCGGTAGTTAATCGCCTCACTGAGATGTTCGGCGCGAATTTCTTCGCTGTCAGCCAAATCGGCTATTGTGCGACCGATTCGCAGGATTTTGTCGTGCGCACGGGCGGAAAGGCCCATTTCTTCCATCGCCGCACGTAACAGTTCTTCCGCATCCGCTGCCAATTTGCAGAAGATGCGAATTTCGGGGGGCTTCATCTTTCCGTTCACCCGCGTCTTGACCGACTCAAAGCGTTTTTGCTGCCATTGTCGAGCTCGAACGACAGCGTCTCGCATTTCGGCGCTGGATGTTCCGGGTTTGGTGTCCGACAATTCGCGGAACGGCACGGGCGGGACTTCGATGTGAATATCAATGCGATCCAGCAGCGGCCCGCTGATTCGTCCCAAATAGCGTTCGATCTGAATCGGATTGCAGCTGCATTGGCGTTTCGGGTCGCCCCGAAAACCACAGGGACAGGGATTCATGGCCGCCACCAGCATCAGATTGGCCGGAAACGTGACGCTGCCCATGGCTCGAGAAATCGTGACGCACTGATCTTCCAACGGCTGCCGGAGCACTTCCAGAGTTCGCCGATTGAATTCCGGCAGCTCGTCCAAGAACAGAATGCCGTGATGAGACAGGCTAATTTCTCCCGGCTGAGGAATGCTGCCACCGCCGACCAGCCCCGCTTCGCTGATTGTGTGATGCGGCGAGCGGAACGGGCGTTTCAGCATCAGTGGCTGGCCGGGTTCGAGGCGCCCGACGGCACTGTAGATTTGTGTCGTTTCCAAGCTTTCTTCCGGAGAAAGTTCGGGAAAGATGGTGCCCAAACGCTGCGAAAGCAGTGTTTTTCCTGTCCCAGGGCTGCCAATCATCATGATATGATGATTGCCAGCGGCGGCCACCGTTAGAGCTCGCTTGGCCATTTCTTGGCCTTTGACGTCCACATAGTCAACATCGTAGCCGCCGAAATCGGTGCGTGCGGCGTTCCAGCTGAAGACCACAGGTTCCAGTGGCAGATTGCCGGTCAGAAAACCGACGGCTTCTGCCAGCGTTCCCGCCGAAATGATGTCGATGCCTTCGACAACAGCGGCTTCCGGAGCATTGGCAGCTGGGACGACGATGTGCGTTTTACCCGAATCACGCGCCGCAATGGCCATGGAGAGTGAGCCGCGAACAGGACGCAGGCTGCCATCCAACGCGAGCTCTCCGACATAGACGGCATTGACTTCTGGATTGACGACGATTTGCTCATCCGAAATCAACAGCCCCAAGGCAATCGGCAGATCCAATGAGGCTGCGTCCTTGGGCAAATCGGCGGGGCTCAGGTTAATCACCACGCGATCCATCGGGCGGCGATAGCCGCTGTTGACCAAAGCTCGCTCAATCCGATGAGTGCTTTCCTTCACGGCGGCTTCCGCCAGTCCCACCAGAATTGTTTTCGGCAAGGCACCGGGGGAGATGTCGACCTCAACCTCCACAGGCTTGGCTTCGATTCCGAGCAGAGTGTAAGTGGCAAGCCGAGATAGCATTCAGGAATTCCGCGTGTCTTAAAAACGATAGTCCGCCAAAGTTTGACAACCCAGAGCTGCGCTTGCAAATCTAGTGCGTTTTTTGCCTTTGGGTGGGCGTGCTTGAATTGCGAGTGGACGTTCGGAATCGTGGGAAACAGGGTCTCTCCCGTCGACTTTGGTCAGTTTTCGCGTAAACTGGCACCACAGTCGGCACGCTGCTGCCGCTTCCCGCCGGCCGGTGATTTGATTGCGTACTTCACAGGAACAGACAGGAAAGTCGCTGAAAAAGTCAGCTTTGGTTCTTCAATACGACCAGTCACTGTGCCATCACACCATTCTCTACCTGAAAGTCAAATCTATGAAAAAACTGTCTTTAGCGTTGTTGGCAACGCTGCTGCTGTCTGCCACGGGAACTTGCGCCGAATGGGGCACCATTACGGGTTCTGTGGTTCTGGACGGCGACGTGCCGGATCCGGTTTTGCTGATCAAAAAAGGTGAGACGAAAGACGCAAACGGCGATGTAGTCAAAGACCCTGAGGTCTGCGCGGCACTGGACACTTTCGCTAACGACCTGCTGATTGACAAGGAAACCAAGGGCGTCGCCAACGTTTTCGTGTATCTGTACAAGAAGCCGAAGGACATCAACCAGGAAGTCACTAAGGTGCCTGCCACGGTGATTTTTGATCAGAAAAATTGCGTCTTCATCCCTCACACTTTGGTGCTGCAGGCGGGGCAAACGGTGGAAGTGCTAAACAGCGACCCGATCGCACACAACACGCACAGCAATCCATTCAAGAATCAGCAGCAAAACGTCTTGGTTCCTGCCAATACGGTGGCCGGAGAAGGTGTCCTGTTTCCGCTGAATTCGAAGGATAATGTGCCAATCAAAGTCAACTGCGATATTCACCCAGCGATGCTGGCCTATTGGCTGGTCATGGATCATCCTTACGCGGCTGTGACTGACGAGAAGGGCAACTTTGAAATCAAAAACCTGCCTGTTGGTGAGCACGAGTTTCGCATGTGGCACGAACGACCGGGCTATGTTTACAAGGCCGAAGGATCAAGGGACCGCCACACATTCCCCGTCAAAGTGGGCGATAACAAGTTGGATCCAGTCACTGTGAAACTGAGTCAGTTGGGTAAGAACTAGTTCGACTTTCGACAGTTCGACGTTAACAGCTGTGTGAAGAGGGTCGAGAGTCTTTTTCGCCGAATGCGATCACAGCAACACCCATGTTTTCGTCAGAAAAAGACTCCCGACCCTTTGAGCGGCTTCGAACCATCGAAGCCGCTCATTTTATTGAGCTCGATCCTTGGCCTGCGGTTTTCGACACATGAAACAGCAAATCGGTTGGTTAATTCAGTTAATGGTGCTGGGCATCCTGCCGGGGCTGATTGTGTACGACTACACCTACGGCTTCAATAAACTCGAACTGCCGGCGGCTTTGCTGACCTGCGTGGCGTTGTTCATGCTGGGCGGCAAGCTGCGCGGCAAGTAGTGTTTCGGCGGCCGCCTCAGCCAGCTCCCGGCCCAAGGTTGGACTGTGGCACTCCCGCCCCCTTCGTGCTGCCCCAGATGCCCGTGACTGCGATTCAGTCCCAGCGGGACGACAGACTGTTGCCGTTGGCGGTAGCCGACAGATGTCATGCCATCCACGTAACGAGACCCCGGCGGACGATAGCAGGTCAGTCACAGGCAAAAGTCTGTCGTCCCTGCCGGGACTGAATCGCTCGGAACATGAGCACTGAGAGTCTATCCGGAAATGGTCTCATGGGAATTGCAGTTATCCTGCAGTGTGGAGCAGATTTTTTCGGTAGCGGAAATCGGGGTCCTTTGCAGGTGGCGCGCAGCGTCGCATCATGACTCC
>Ga0075117_1001698_pt1 | contig 13370 bp, 12 predicted proteins | sample AntAceMetag02UKJ_FD_69789 | JGI IMG/M metagenome (GOLD analysis project Ga0075117, IMG submission 69789) | Saline lake microbial communities from Ace Lake, Antarctica - Antarctic Ace Lake Metagenome 02UKJ | ecosystem: Environmental > Aquatic > Non-marine Saline and Alkaline > Saline | place... | reverse complement strand
AGATCTATTTGAAATTCATTCCAATGAAGATTGTTGAAATACCCTCGGTAAGGCCGAATATCTTAGTTGCCTGTTTCCAAGGATTTGGGAACACCGTTTTGGTTTGGTTACCTTTTATCCCGAATGGGAGTAAAACGGACTGAATATTATCGTTAGAAATGGAGAAATCATAGGATATGCAGATGGACTTGACCCCATAACTAAAGCGTTTGACGACCCTAAGTTAAAATCGCTCTATGACCTTTACTGTAATAAGCAGGAATGGTAATAGGTGTCTGATTTTAAATTGATTTTTGTTTGAATAATTATATAGCATCCTGAAACATAACCATTGGCACTAATACCCCAATCTCACTCCCAATCCTTACCTTTGCAGCCAATTAAACAACTACGTGGCGAACATACAGAGCAAGACACTACAAGATTTAGAATTTCCAACGGTTTTACAACAGGTGGCCGCCCGCTGTAATACAGAGTTGGGCAAACAAATAGCCTTAGAAATAATTCCTTTTTCTGAGGAAGCGGACATACGGAATTCGCTTGGTAAAACCTCGGAATACCTATCCTCCTTCATCAGCGATAATAGGATTCCCAATCACGGTTTTGACACCATCAATTCGGAATTGCGGTTGTTGAAAATAGAGAATACCACCTTGGAGCTTCAGGGTTTTAAGCGTATTGCCAGTATTTGTGATTCCATCGTCACCCATCAGAAATTCTTTAAAAAATTCAAGGAATATTTTCCGTTGCTGCATGAATCCGCAGCACAGTTGGAACCTAATACTGAAATTCCAGCGCTCATCAATGGCGTCATAGAGCGTTTTGGGGAGGTAAAGGACAACGCCTCGGACGCGCTTTTGAGCATCCGAAGGCAAATGAACCACGCCCGTGCAAAAATAAGCCAGAGTTTTGGTTCGGCCTTGGCCACTTACCAAACATCCGACTATCTGGATGATATCAGGGAGTCCGTCGTAGAAAACCGACGTGTGCTTGCCGTAAAGGCTATGTATCGTAGAAAAGTAAAAGGCACGGTCATGGGCACCTCCAAAACGGGCAGTATTGTCTACATAGAGCCGGAGGCCGCTTTGAAATACAGTCGGGAATTGAACAATCTGGAGTTCGAGGAAAAAGAAGAAGTGCAGCGCATCTTAAAGCAGCTCACAGACCAAATTCGACCCTTTAGAGTTCCTTTTAGGGAATATCAGGAGTATCTGACACAGATTGATGTTACAGCAGCAAAAGCGAAGTACGCGCAGGATATTAATGCATTACTGCCCAAATTGAACACCGGTAACAGACTCTATCTAAAAGATGCCTATCATCCGCTGTTGTTCCTGAACAACAAACGCAAGAACGAAAAGACCCATCCGCAGACCATAGAACTGCATGATGAAAATAGGATCATTGTCATTTCTGGTCCTAATGCCGGTGGTAAAAGTATTACCTTAAAAACGATCGGACTCTTACAAGTGATGCTGCAAAGCGGCATGTTGATTCCGGTACACGAACGCAGCGAAATCTGTTTCTTCGATACCATATTAACGGATATTGGAGACAATCAATCTATTGAAAATCATTTAAGTACATACAGTTATCGGCTTAAGAACATGAACCAGTTTCTAAAGCGTTGCAATAACCGTACGTTGTTTTTAATAGACGAATTTGGAACGGGTAGCGACCCAGAACTGGGCGGTGCTTTGGCAGAAGCCTTTTTGGAAGTGTTCTATGAACGGGAGTCCTATGGCGTAATTACCACCCACTACGCCAATCTTAAAGCCTTGGCCAACGAACTGCCACACATGAGCAATGCCAACATGTTGTTCAATGGCACAACGCTAGAACCTACGTTTCAATTGGTTCTGGGCGAGGCAGGCAGTTCTTTTACCTTTGAGGTGGCGCAAAAAAATGGCATCCCCTACTCGCTCATCAACAAGGCAAAGAAGAAGATAGAACGAGGTAAAGTCCGTTTTGATGCCACCATAGCCAAACTACAGAAAGAACGCAGTAAAATGGCACAAACTGGCTCCAGATTGCAGGAAGAAGAGACGAAAGCTAGAGAAGAGGCTGTTAAATTGGAAAAACTAAATGCCAAGATAAAGTCGAAACTTGAGAATTACCAAGAGCTCTACGACCACGACCAGCGTATGATTCAGTTGGGGAACAAGGTAAATGTTGCGGCGGACAACTATTTTCAGGATAACAAAAAAAGAATTTTGGTTTCGGAACTCTTACGCCTCGTAGAGACCGAAAACAGCAAGCGCAAGAAAAAAACATCCAAGGAAGCTAAATCAGAACGCAGTAAACAAGCCCAAGTGGCCCAAGAGGTAAAAAAAGAAGTAGAGGTCATCCGTGAGAAAAAGCAGGTAGAAAATAAAAAGGCCGTTCAAAATGAAAAGAACAAGCCAAGACCCGTTTTTAAGATAAATGACCGTGTCCGCATGCATGATGGCAAAGCTGTGGGTAGCATTGATAAGCTTGAAAAAGGTAAGGCAACCGTTAATTATGGCATGTTTACAACTAACGTGAGTGTGGAGCAGTTGGAGCTGGTTGAAAAGTCGAAATAGTTTTTTATCATTTGAATTTCAAATAGTTACATATAATCGTATACGATTAAATGAATCTTCACGCCTACGCGAATGTCCATTTCGCGACCCATCTATCTGTTAAAACCTATCCAATGAAAACTTAATTGTCAGTTCGACTGATTATCTTGTACCTCGAAAATTCACTCGAAGTGACAGTTCATCTCTAAAATTTTACCAAGCACGAAAGGGGAAATGATACATCTAGGCTGGATAAAAAGTTTCTCGCGTTTACTGGAAACAAGCTCAGCATGTGCGCGGGAATGACAGTAAAATACTTTTAAAACAACAGCCGACACCAAGTTGTTGAATCTACAACTTTAGGTGCCGACTATTTTAATGCAATCCGATGCTTTTAATAGACCCTCCAAACAAAGAAAAATACCCTCATGTCACTACCTGGAACATCTTGTAAAAAATAGCGACGATAGTTATCCTTACCATTTGGGATATCTTTTAATAATATCTCTTCATCAAGTTTACCCAGATAATCGTCTTTACTATCAATCAATGCATTATCAACCTCTGTAAATTTAGCCTGTAATCTTACATAATCTGTATTAAGATCTGGCAATTCTATAAAAAACACCCTCATTTATTAATAAAGCAGGGTCAGCACCCTGAGACCAAGATACACGACCTTTAATTTCACCACCTGGATATACAGCAGCACTCATAGAGCCAAACATATCTAATTCGCCATTATCATCTGCGTTATCCCAGTGATTGAACCCGTAAATTTCTATCCCGAATTTTTGATAAGCTTCATAACAAGTCCTTAATATTGTACTCACTACTCAAAACAATTCTGGTAACCGGAAAATCGTTCCTAATAAAACGCAAAGTATAGGATAAGGGTGCCGCAGGAGAATCACTTGAGTAGTTACCTCCGTTGGTAATATACTCATATACGCCAGCTGGTCCGGCAATTGCACCTGCGGCATCGGCCCCACTTCCACCAATAACCAAGGCTTCAATCTTTGAGCTATTAATGATATTTTGATATTCTACATTTCCATTGGCATCCGCTGATGCAAAAGAAGCATTAAAGGCCGCTTGAACATTGGTAAGACTTTCATTGGACTCAACAGTATAAAATATCATACGACCATATTTAACAGAAGATACAATTACAGGACTCGTAGAGTTTAACTCCGGTAAATTCGTAAATAATGATCCAGGATTATTATTTGCAGGCAAGTCCAAATCAATGGTATAATATTCTTGAAAATACTTGATGATATATTTATGATTATACGCTGAATTGGAAAAATTAAAAGAAGCCGAAACTTCTTTATTCTTGCCTCGGTAATTGGCTCCTAAAGCTAAGTTCAAATGCTGTTCAGAATAAACTTCTTCAATAGTAAAATTCAATTTTGCAGCTGTTGAGCCAGTAACTCCTTGCTTCAATATGCTGTTAACACCCTCTCTTACCGGTCTACAGAAGATTTGCCATTAATATTCTCTAAAGAAACAGATAGGGTTATAGTTGCGCGCCCTCCATTAATACCAATATATTCGCCTGTTGGAATAGATTCCCCTTTGAGCACGGCTCCAGGATAAATCACCTCTGTTGTTGGGTCGAGAGAAAGCAATTGGTCAAAGCCTGGAGCCTCTTTGTATTTTTTTATCACACACTCTTGACTTTCATCTTGGGGGTTTCTTTCAGGGGTTTCTTCTTCAATTAATTCTTCTGATGATTCATCTTCTTGTGAAAATTGAGTAAGACTGGCTAGTAATGCGTTGAAATTTGCAGTTTCCTCTTGCGTAGGCGTACCCGTTGGGTCGGTTATACTATTCTCATCTTTACTGCACCCTATACTCAATACAAGGCTAAGCCCCAACAAGCATGCGTACTTTAAAATCGCTTTTTTTGTTTTCATAATTTCTTAGTTTTAAAGATTCAACACTACGAAACTAGAAGCAAAACAAGCCCACAACTAATTTTGGGCATGGACAAAGTATGGACAGGTAGTATAGATTTTAACAAAATTAGGTATGGACAACTGCTTTTTTTAAAAAATATAAAAATCGTCTTAAGCCAATAAAATCAACTCTTAATTAGCAAAAAAAATCATTTTATGAATCAAAATACCATGGACTTTCTATGGATAAAGGTTTTTTTGCCATTGTTGGATCATATTTTTCGGTAGTTATAATTGTTACCTTGCTTTAAATCCAATTATAGATTATGAGACCAATACTTATTGCCATTTTCATGTTACTATCGAATTTAGTTCTATCACAAGACCAAAAAAAGATTGACAGCCTTAAGCAATTACTGCCTTCTCAACAGGACACTATCAGACTAAATTCCTTGTTTGAATTATTCAATTTATTTGTTCGCGATAATCCTGAAAAAGCAAAAGAATATCTTGACACTCTTTTAATTGAATCAAGCAGTAAGATGCCCAAGCCGATTCAAACACAGGCCATTTTAGCAGAAGGGATTTACTTTTACAGTACTAACGATTACACACTTTCTGAGAAGTCCTTATTAAAATCAGCCAATATCTATGAGGAGTTAAACCTCAAGATACCGTTAAATTTGAACTATTTGGGAATAGTCCAAAAATACCTTGGGAAATTAGAAAAGCGAGTGAAAGTCATATGCGTTCTTCAGAACTAAAAGAAGAGTTACATATAATGGGGTTCCAACTTATGGCCAGTTATGCCACCTAGGAGTATTACAATGGGAATTGGGAAATTTAGACATATCTACTGAATACTACCTTAAAGCAGAGAAAATATGTTTAGAAGAGGGTTTAGCCCGTGAACTTCAAATGATGCGAGGTAATTTAGCGAGCAATTACCAAGATGCAAAAGAATATGACAAGGCGCTGACCCAATATAAATTGGTATTGGCACATTGGGAAAGTGTAGATGATAAAAGACTTATTGCCAAAGGGCTTAATTCCATAGGTTCACTCTATTTCGATTTGGACAGCCTCAAACTTTCAAAAGATTACTATACAAAATCACTAAATATTAGTCGTGAATTTGGGGAACCACAAATGGTTGGGCTAACTACAAGAAATTTGGGCAAAATTGGCATGAAGGATCAAAATTTTTCTAGAGCATTAGAATATTTTTTGGAAGCTACCCGAATTTCAGAGCAAACCGGAACAAATACCAGAAACGTTGGTGATTATTTAAACATTTCAGAGGCATATGCTGCCCTTGGGCAATATAAAAGGGCCTACGAAAATAGAAAAATCCATTTTCAGAAATACGATTCTGTTTTCAGGAAAGAAAAAATAGAGCAAATAAATGAGCTTGATATCCAGTACAAGACAGAAAAAAAGAGGTCGAAATCTCATTACAACAGGAAGAAATCAAAACCTTAAATGAAAAATCAAGAGCTGACAAATTGTAAAAAGGGCTTTATGCAGGAGGTATTACCTCTGCCCTGCCCTCTCAGCATTATTGGTGTTCAGTTATCGCCAGCGTATCAAAAAGAACAAAATAGCGCGCGAAAAACAGGATGAAATCTACAAACAAGAGATTGAACATAAAAAGAAAGAGCTGACCAGTCAAAAACTTCATTTGGTGCAGAAGAACACCTTTATCCAAGAATTGATGGAAAATCTGGAAAATATCAAAAACTCTCCAGAAAATTTTAAAATGGAATTTAGGCGTATCGTTATGTTATTGAAAAAAAGAATGCAAGCGATAAGGACTGGGAGGTATTTAAAACCTATTTTGCCGAAGTGCATAATGGCTTTGACCAAAAACTAAAGACCCTTTATGGGGACATTTCCGAAAAGGAAATAAGATTGGCCGCATTTTTACGCATGAACCTTACTACCAAAGAGATTGCAGCTACCTTAAACGTATTACCGGATAGTATTTTAAAGTCTAAATACCGACTTAAAAAGAAACTGGAATTAGATAAGGAAACCAATTTGACCAGTTTCTTAAATACATTATAAAATTTAGGTGGTGCTTCTACCCTGGCGTATCTTTACAAGGTGGAAGAAAAAAAGAAAATTATCCTCTTTGATGGTGTTTGCAACTTATGCGATACCTCTGTACAATTTATCATTAAACACGATACAGCTGATATCTTTCGTTTTGCGGCCTTGCAAAGTGACATAGGTAAAAGGCTCACATCTGAACGGGGAATTGATACAGAGCAAGTCGATTCGATTATTCTTATTGAATCCGGAGTGGCCTATTACACCAAATCCGATGCCGCCTTGGAAATTGGAACGGAATTAAAGGGCTACCGAACTCTTTCTAAAATTTTAAAACTGATCCCTAGCGGTTTGCGAAATATCGTATACGATTTTATAGCAAAGAACCGTTACGGTTGGTATGGCAAAAAAGATGCTTGTATAATTCCTACGCCTGAATTGAAGGCAAAGTTTCTTTGAAAAGCCGGGAGTTGTTTTTTTAAGGTGATGCTAGCAGTCATCCTTGCGAAAAAAACGCAAACAATAATCATATACGATTCCGATGAGTTGAAATAGGAAGATTATGTATTGGACTAGTACCACTTTTGAATTATATCTCCCAATCTAGCAAGGTATATCCATTTTGGTTGTCCCTAACTTTTAATTCCTTGCTCGATCCATAGGACAGAAATCTCTTTAAGTCCAAATTTTTAAAGACTGAGCATTCAATTCATATGCTATTTGAGGTTATTCAAAATAAAGTCCAGCGTGGTATTGGTGTTTTCGCATTTGGCGTAAGCAAAATTGTGGTAGACATTTTCTTGAGTAAGACCCAATTCCTTAAGATGGGTTATAGGCTCTTCAAAATCTACCGATACTTTCCCGGAGAGCAATACATCCATAGAATTACCTTTATTATAGCGTTTATAAATTTTACACAGGCCACTTAGGTACAATCTATCTTTTGTAAACCCTCCTCCCCTGTGTGCTCTTAGTGTAATGATAAAGGCATCATTGCGGTTCAACTTATAGTGTCCATGAATTAAATCGAAGGTATCTGAAAAAGAATAGCCCTTGATCAAACTATCCGACGCCAAAACCCGGTACGCCAATTCCTTAAGGCGTTTCAGGGTCAAGGCTCCGCTCATATATTCGCTGAAAACGGCCAAGCCTTCTTGGGTTTCCGCATTTTTCGGGAAACCGTTGGAGAAAATTTTAAGGGGCTGTGCTTTTCCGTTATAGGTGGTTACTAAATGCACCCCAATTTCATGGTTGGCCAATGTGAGGAGTTGATTGGTGCTAAACATAGCGTTCCGCTTGATCAAAAGGGATTCCGTGGCATTGCTGACCATGGCATCCGCTGCAATATGGGTCGAGTATTTAACGTTCAACGGAAAATCATACCGTTTGGAAAACTCCTTAAAATAGGCAACGGCAGCTTTGGGCGAATGCACTTTTTCCATGTCCGCGTTTGCGGGCGCATCCGCAAAATGTAATATGAAGCGGGCGTTCTCGACATCCTTTTCGGTTGGGGAACCATAGACCCTCAGCGAGTTGTAATGGAATTTTTTGCCTTTGCCAATGGTTTCTATGCACTGCACCATATTGGCGTAGTAGTAAATAATGTCCTGATAGAGTTTCCGAACCGACTCGTCATCTATCCGTTCCAAACGTTGGGCGAAAAATAGTCGGTTAAGTTTATAAGGGTCAAATTTTAGCTTTGGATACCTGAAAATCGGGTTTTCAGTATACTTAGATGCGAAAAACTGTTGCTTTGCCTTTTCCGTGTTCAAAGGGTTCAGGTAGCTTAACAATTCTATTTTTTTAACAAGTCTATCAAGATTCGAATCAATATCGAACAAACTGGCATGCTCCCGCTCCAATTGTATTTTGTCCTTGGTCGCTATCATTTTATTAAATATTCTTCAAATTAGAGTAAGACAAAGAAATATAGGATTTTGATTGTTTAGCCAGAAATTATATCTATGAATAAGCATCACTGCGTTCTTTTGGATATGAAATTAAGACTTCAGTAGCAGAACAAGGGTTTGTTTCACATATTGTGTATTATTTGGGTAAATAGCAGTTTTACAAAGCTAGCTTTAAATCTTCAAATCCAAATTTGAGTTCCCTCCGAACAGTAGTTTTGGTTGTAATTTGTAAAAAACCAAAATTTATATATTCAAAATACTGATTTACCTTGCTCTAAAGAATAGCCTGGTTCAAAATTATTGACTTTTTAACTCTTTTGCTTTTTACTTGAGTTTACGGAGTAGGCTCAAATTTGAGATTTCGCATCTAGAATTGGCCTTAGTTCCCAGAATGCAGAAAACAACTCATTTTACTTTTTCATAATTATCGTCCCAATTTTTTGGTTTCGGATTGTCATGTAACTTACCTACGGATTTAGCCACTATGACGGCCACGGTGGCATCTCCCGTCACGTTTACTACGGTCCTTAACATGTCTAAGGGTCTATCTACAGCAAATATCAAGGCCAAACCTATGGCATACTTGTCTGGCGGAAAGCCAACCGACTCCAGAACGATTACCAGCATTACCATGCCCGCGCCTGGCACGGCGGCCGTTCCTATGGAGGCCAGCAATGCCGTAAAAACAATAGTTAGCTGTCCGCTTAAAGGAAGGTCAAAACTGAGTGCCTGTGCTATAAAAACCGCTGCAATACCTTGGTAAAGACTGGTACCGTCCATATTTACGGTTGCCCCCACGGGAAGTACAAAACTGGATACTTCCTTGTCCACGCCAATATGTTCTTCTACCCGTTCCATGGTTACCGGCAAGGTAGCGGCACTTGAACTTGTGGAAAACGCCAGCAATTGCGCAGGACTTAGTTGTTTTAAAAACCAGAACGGATTCTTTTTCGCAAAGACATAAACCAATGTGCAGTAGAACACAATCATTAAAAGCAAACCCAAAACAACTACTCCCGCATATTTTAATAAAGCCAGTAAGATTTCGGGGTCGCTTGAAGACACCACCACATTGGCCAACAAGGCAAAAACGGCAAAGGGTGCGGAGAGCATTATTAAATCTACCATTTTAAGGACTACATCATTTAGCGAATCGAAGAAATCCTTTAAAGGTTGGGCTCTGTCTTCGCCTATCAATAACATGGAAATACCCATAAAAATAGTAAAGAAAATAACCTGTAGCATCAACTGATTGTTTCCTAGTGCGCTAACCGCATTATCCGGCACCATATCTTCTAAAAATTTAAGCGGGCCGCTATCTTTTTGCCGGGAAGCTTCTTCTAGCTTCTCGGTAACTCCTTGATCACCTGCGTAGGTAGATGTAAGTTTCTCGATAGTTTCTTCGGAAATGCCCTTTCCGGGCGCTATCGCATTTACCAAAACCAGCCCTAAAATAATGGCAACGGTTGTGGTGCCTATGTAAATGGCCATAGTGCGTAATCCAATATTTCTGAATTTTGAAATATCCTTTAGATCCGATATTCCCTTTATCAGGGATGCCAAAATTAGGGGAACCGCAATAAGTTTAAGAAGTTTAATGAATATAGTGCCTAAAGGGGCAATCCAGTTGGTGACGAATTCCTTGCCCCAATCCAAATAGGTCATGCCGAAACCGAAAACCAGTCCCAATACCATCCCGATCATTATTTGCCAATGTAATTCAAGCTTCTTCATAAAGAAAAATTAGTTTAGGCAAACAAGATACTATTTTGAACGGAAGGATGAAAGAGATGTGGTAAGTAAATAGTGGGTAGAGCTCAGCTGATAGTTGGTAGAGAGTTGTAATAAGTAGGGAGTAAAAAGTAGAAAGTAATAAGTTGTTAGCGAAAAGTATGAAGTGAAAAAGTGTGCTGCATTTTTCCGTGAAGCGAAATGAAAGCTGAAGTTATGAATTATCGTTTTGGCGATATCGCAAACTGTTTAGGCATCATAGCAGGATTCAAGAGATTGTCTCGGCCTAAAGTGGGGCACGCAAACCAAATTGAAACCTTACTGAGATAGCAAGCTTGAATTTGTATTTGTATTTGAATTTGACACTTGAACTTAAGTTTATTCCGCCTTAATCGTCCGGTTCAACAACATATAATCCGCCAATACCAGTGCGGTCATCGCCTCAACGATAGGCACGGCACGGGGAACCACACAGGGATCATGCCTACCTTTTCCCTGGGCCTGCACTTTGTTTCCTTCTTTATCTATGGTCTCATAGCCTTGGATTACGGTGGCTACGGGTTTAAAAGCAGTATTAAAGTAAATATCCATACCATTGCTTATACCGCCCTGAATTCCACCACTATAGTTGGTTTTTGTAGTGCCATTTGAGTTGAACTGGTCGTTGTGTGCGCTCCCCTTCATTTTAACGCCTTCGAATCCGCTGCCGTATTCAAAACCTTTTACTGCATTTATGGACAACATGGCTTTTCCCAGTTCGGCATGTAACTTATCAAAGACAGGTTCGCCCAGACCAATGGGTACATTTTTTGCCACGCAGGTAATAATACCGCCTATGGTATCGCCCTCTTTTCTAACTTCCTTGATATAGGCTTCCATTTTGGCTGCCATTTCGGCATCTGGACAGCGTACGGGGTTGGACTCGGTAAGCGATAAATCCAGTTCCCTGTAATGCTTTTCCAGTCGCATATCGCCGACTTGGGTTACAAAGGCATTGATTTCTATACCTTTTAAGAACTGCTTCGCGATGGCGCCGGCCACTACCCTACTGGCCGTTTCGCGTGCTGAACTGCGTCCACCGCCGCGGTAGTCTCGAAATCCATACTTCTGGTCGTACACATAATCCGCATGCGACGGGCGATAGGAATCCTTGATATGCGAGTAGTCGTTTGATTTCTGATTGGTATTGTGGATGGCGAAACCAATCGGCGTTCCTGTAGTCTTTCCTTCAAAGATGCCGGAGAAAAATTCTACTTCATCGGGTTCTTTTCGCTGGGTTACGATGGCCGATTGTCCTGGTTTACGTCTGTCCAACTCCTGCTGAATGGCCTGTAGGTCCAGCTCAATTCCGGCGGGACATCCATCTATTACCCCGCCAATGGCTTTGCCATGTGATTCTCCAAAGGTACTTATCTTAAAAAGGTTGCCAAAAGTGTTTCCTGCCATGCTTCAATTAATGAGTAAGTTGCAAATGTAATTTTTAAATGTTTTAAAGAAAAATTTAGCCACGGCTTTAAGTTAATTTAACCTTGGCTCTGGTTGGTAATGATTAGTTAACCTTTTGCTCATTGTTTGATATTGCAGTATTGAGGCCATCAAAATAACATTAGGTTTAATTTTGCACCTAAAATCTTTCCTTGAGAAAAAGAGAACTGGAAGTAGCCGTTATTAGCGATGTTCATTTGGGAACCTATGGCTGTTATGCCGATGAGCTGCTTACCTACTTGAGCAGTATACAGCCCAAAATTTTAATTTTAAATGGGGCTATCATTGATATTTGGGACTTTAAAGCGAGCTATTTTCCAGCTTCCCATTTAAAGGTCATCAAAAAAATTATTTCTATGGCCTCTAAAGGAACGGAGGTCTTCTACATTAAAGGCAATCATGATGCCCTGGCCGGGAAGTCGGAAGCAACTACTTTGGAAAATATTAAATTTTGCGATAAATTGGTGTTATCTCTCGATGGCAAAAGAACATGGTTTTTTCATGGCGATGTTTTAGACGCTCCATCGATTAGTGTGAGATGGCTTTCAAGATTGGGAAGTTTTGGCTATACATTGATGTCATCGGTCAATAATCTATCCAACTGGATTTTAAAACAGCGCAAAAGGGAGAAGTATTCCCTTTTGTGGAAAATCGAACAAAACGAAACGCAATCGGTCAACTATATATCATATTTTGAACGTACCGTTGCCGATTTGGCTCTTTATAGTGACTATGATTGCGTAGTTTGTGGCCATATACATAAGCCTAAAAAAGAACAAATAGAAAATGCCAAGGGCTCTGTCCTATATTTGAATTCCGGGGATTGGGTGGACCACATGACCGCACTTGAATACTCCTTTAAACGCTGGAAACTTTATCGTTATAAAAATGATAAACTTAGTCCGTTCTTTATGGACGAAGACCTTAAGAAAATGGACATCAACGAATTAATGGCTTCCATTGGTACCAAGCATACCTGAAAGCGACTTCCATTTAAAATTTATTTTAGCCGACTAAGATATCAAAGCTTCCCTTAAAATACTTACCGGATGTTTTGCGATTCTTTTAGTGCCATCAAAAATTTGATGTCGGCAACTGGTGCCGTTTGCCGCAATTATAGTGTCGGGAGCAGATTTTTCCACGGCCGGGAATAATTTAAGGCCGCCTATTTTCATGCTTATCTCATAATGCTCCTTTTCATAACCAAAAGAACCGGCCATTCCACAACAACCAGAGGGTATGACCGTAACCTTATAATTTTTAGGTAGGTTTAACACATCAAAAGTTACTTTTTGATTGCTCAATGCTTTTTGGTGGCAATGGTTGTGGATTTTTACATCCTTAGCTTCTTGCGTAAATGAGGAGGCATCTAAATTCCCTTGCGCTATTTCCTTTGCCAAGAACTCTTCTATTAAAAAACTATGGTCGGCTATCCGTTGGGCGGATTTCTTATTGTCCGTTAATCTTTTGTATTCATCCCGGAACGATAATATGGCGGAAGGCTCCAAGCCTAAAATGGGCCACCCTTTGGATGCAAAAACTTCCAGTTCCTTGCTATTCTTTTCGGCTATTGATTTGGCCTGTCTTAAAAATCCTTTGGATAGGTAGGTTCTGCCGCTCTCCGCGTAATAAAGTTCCACATCATAGCCTAATCGCACCAATAAAGCTATGGCGTCCTTACCGACTTCGATATCCAAATAGCGGGTAAATTCATCGATATATAAAACTACCTTTGATTTTGTCGT
>Ga0075117_1001692_pt1 | contig 13394 bp, 11 predicted proteins | sample AntAceMetag02UKJ_FD_69789 | JGI IMG/M metagenome (GOLD analysis project Ga0075117, IMG submission 69789) | Saline lake microbial communities from Ace Lake, Antarctica - Antarctic Ace Lake Metagenome 02UKJ | ecosystem: Environmental > Aquatic > Non-marine Saline and Alkaline > Saline | place... | reverse complement strand
AGTATAAGGAAAGCTGATGGATTATATTATCTTCATGGTAATCATAATATAGGTGGTACAGTCAGTGGAAGACTTTCTTGCTCTGATCCTAACATGCAGCAAATACCTAGTACCGGTACACCTTACGCTAAACTTATTAAAAACTGTTTTGAACCACCCTCCGGGTGGCTACTCATGGGGGCGGATTTTGCATCTCTAGAAGATCGTATTTCTGCACTTACAACCAAGGATCCAAATAAGCTAAAGGTCTATACTGACGGCTATGACGGACACTGTTTAAGGGCGTTTTATTACTTCGGAGAACAAATGAAAGGCATAGTAGATACTGTAACCAGTATCAATAGTATTGCCCTTAAATATCCTGAATTACGACAGGACTCTAAGGCCCCTACTTTTCTACTTACATATGGTGGTAAAGCCTACGGACTAGAAAAGACTGTAGGACTTACTAAAGAAGATGCTCTCAAAATTGAAACCAATTATCATAAAATGTATAAAGTATCTGATGACTGGGTAGCACAAAAAGTTAACCAAGCCACTATTGATGGCTACGTTACTTGTGCTTTTGGTTTGAGAGTCAGGACTCCCATACTAAAACAAGTCTATCTAGGAAAGCAATCAACGCCTTATGAAGCTCAGTCTGAAGCAAGGACTGCAGGTAATGCTTTGGGACAATCCTATGGACTCCTTAATGCTCGTGCAGGTATTGAATTTCAAGAAAGAGTGCTCGCATCTGAATACAAAACCATGATTAGACCTATAGCTCAGATTCATGACTCACTTTACTTTTTAGTGAAGGATCATCTTGCTTGTGTTACATGGTTTAATAAGAATTTAATAGAATGTATGGAATGGCAGGAACTACCTGAAATACAGCACCCAACAGTTAAATTAGGAGGTGAGGTAGAACTGTTCTATCCATCTTGGGCCTACAGCACACCTATACCTAATAATACTAGTAAGGCTCAAATTTATAATATAGCTAAGAATTTAATTAAAGACACATAAAGAAAGCTTTTCATAATGAGAAATGTACAAATAATATTACAGTTAACCACAGGTGTATTTGACGGTTATTATAATAATTATAATTATGAAGAATTAGTACAGATTAAAGAAACTTGGGATGAAAGATACCCAAAACAAAAGCATATTATATGTACATTAGATATGGAAACAATAACAGAGTTGCCACGCATACCTGATTACCAACATTTACCCACACTCTATAGAGAAGCTCTTGTAGATACAAAAGGATGATAGATAAAATGGCTCCTGATCAGTTTGAAGGCCTTGATCTTATAAATAAAATAGAGAAGTTAGAAAAGAAAATAGCTCTTTATGAACAAGCTCTGGAAGCGTTAGCTAGGTTAGACAATGGAAGTGCATACGGCAACAGTGAAGGCAATGTAATGGCGCTAGAAGCTTTAAACATGCGGAATAAATAAAATGGGATGTGATATACATTTCTATACTGAAACTCTTGAAGAAGGGGCGGATAAATGGCAATCCCACTATAGATGGTTATTTGATGAGGAACCCCCTTTTGATCTTATTCCCGCTGATTGGGCACAGACTGCTCTCGTAAGGAACTATGAATTATTTGGTTTATTAGCCGGAGTTCGTGTTGATAACATCCACGCTAGAGATCGTAGAGGAATCCCTAAAGATTGTGATCCTCGTATATATAAGTATTATCAGTCATGGAAGGAAGATGCTCATAGTCCTTCTTGGATCACCATGAAAGAGCTTAAGGAAGAACTATTAAGAACAACTCTTCTTCCAGAGGGAAAAGGTAAGAAATCTCTATTATTTGGCTTAAAAGACGCCTATGATATTATGGAGAAACTCCTATCAAAAACAGACAATGACCCAGAAAAAATAAGGGCAATATTCTGGTTCGACAACTAAGGACAAATAATGGCATTAATTAATTTACCTTCTAACGTACCCCTCTCTATGAAAGTTTGGCTTGCTTCTAGTGGCTATGATGCGCATCCCGATCCAAACTCTATAAGTGCTACTACTTTACTTAATTCTACTAAGCAAATTATACTCTCTGGTAGAGTTAAACCAGAAGACACAGCTATCAATGTGAACTCACTTGCAGCTAGTCGTATTGGTCAAGCAATCCATTCAGGTATTGAAAATGCTTGGGAAGGCGATATAGAGGCCACTATGCTTGATTTAGGTTATCCTAAGTCAGTTGCATCAAAAGTGGTACTTAACCCCTCTGAGGAAGCTTTAAAAGCCGATCCAAGCCTCATCCCTGTCTATATGGAGAAGAGATCAAGTAAAATAGTCAAAGGTGTGATTGTTACCGGTCAATTCGACTTAGTAATGCAAGGTAGACTGGAAGATTTTAAATCAACCAGTACCTTTGCTTATGTAAAAGACCCCTATAACAAGAAGTTTGCCATGCAAGGCAGCATATACAGATGGCTCAATCCAACAATTATCACTAATAACCGGATGGCCGTTCAATATATCTTCACTAACTGGACTCAATCACAGGTTCTTATTAATCCTAAGTATCCTAAGAATAAGATTGAGCAAGTTGAAATGGAACTGATGCCTGTTGCTGATGTTCAAAGATTTGTTGAAGATAAAATCGATGATATTGCTAAATATCAGAATGAACCAGAAGAGAAAATGCCTGAGTGTAATGATGAAGATCTATGGAGATCTGCTCCTACTTACAAATATTACAAAAACCCACAAAAGAAAGCTAGAAGCACTAAGAACTTCGATAATATGAATGACGCTTTAAGCCGTCTTCATCAAGATGGTAATGTGGGTGTAGTCGATACCGTTAAAGGTATGGTAATGAAATGTAGATATTGTGATGCAGCCTCTATCTGTCAGCAAAAAGACATTTATATTCTCGATGGCACTTTAACACTTTAAGGAAACCAAAATGAATATTCGTAAAAAATTAGGTGGAGCATCCCGCCTGATAAGGATTTATAATCCTGTTTCACTAGTCCATAATAGATTCTTCACTAAAGAGAAATCTTTTGCTCCTCGGAGACCTCGTAAGAGAAGAGACACCACTAAGCTCACACAGTATATGTATGACTTCATTATAGAAGCTCATAGACAGTTCCTAGTCTGGAACAACACTGCAAAAGAACGTGGAGTCAAGAGACTTACTGGTTGGGATCTCACTGATAAAATCAATGAGCAACTTGGTACTAATAAATCTCGCACTGCTTTAGCTAGAGTATGGTCAGGTAAGATTGACAGAGATATGCTCCCTAAAGGTACACCAATAGTTATACGCAAGGATGATAAATGAAAACTTATGATTTAATGGATTATCATAAAACTTCTGACCAGTTGGTTGATGTTCTTTGTCAAAAAACACAGAGCACAAATAGACTCTTTTTCAGAGTACTTGTATCTTATTACTTTACCAAAGTAGCATCTATGATGCGAACCACAATCAAAACACATGATAGAGGCCAGATCCCTGTAAATGTATATGCTCTCAATCTAGCCTCATCTGGTGAAGGTAAAGGCCACTCTACTAATATTGTTGAAGAGCAAGTCATTAATGTATTTAAAGAGCGCTTCCTAGAAGAAACCTTTATTAAGATTAGTGAAGGCAATCTAGCAAAGCTGGCTATCAAGCGAGCCACTAAGAAAAATTGTGATGAAGGTGAAGAGCTTCTTCGAGTAGAGAAAGAATTTGAACAGCTCGGAAACCTAGCCTTCTCATTTGATAGTGGAACTACTGCAGCCGTAAAACAAATGAGGCACAAACTGCTTATGGCAGATTGCGGTTCTATGAATATGGAAATTGATGAAATTGGTTCAAATCTTTTAGGTAATGTTGATGTTCTCAATACATTTCTGGAACTATTTGATGTCGGTAAAGTCAAACAAAAACTAACCAAAAATACCCAAGAGAATCTTCGTGGCGAAGAAATCGACGGGAAGACTCCTACTAATATGATGCTCTTCGGAACACCTGCTAAATTGTTAAATGGCGGCAGAGTGGAAGAAGAATTCTATAGCATGTTAGAAACAGGATACGCCCGTCGATGTCTCTTTGGATATACTAAACTCTCCACTAAAGAAACCAATCTAACTCCAGAACAGATCTATGATATGCTTACTGATAATACAGCAAGTACTTTTCTACAGACTCTGGCTAATGATTTAGGTAATTTGGCTCATCCTATCTGCTTTGGTACCACACTGGATATTGATAAAGATGTAAGTTTACTTCTCATTGAATATAAACAGCGTTGTGAGAAAATAGCAGCTAGTCTTTCTGATCACGAAGAGATTAAGAAAGCTGAACTAGATCACCGTTACTTTAAAGCTCTTAAGCTTGCAGGAACCTATGCATTTATTGATGGATCTCCGGAAGTCACTGAAGATCATCTCTATAGCGCTATTAAGCTTGTAGAGGACTCAGGAGAGGCCTTTGGTGATTTACTTACCAGAGAGCGTAATTATGTGAAACTAGCTAACTACATAGCTAATACAGGCCGTGAGGTCACTCATGTTGATATGGTTGAGGATCTCCCTTTCTATAAGGGATCTGAAAACCAAAAGAGAGAAATGATGACTCTGGCCATTGCCCATGGCTATAAAAACAATATTATCATCAAGAAACAGATAACAGATGGTATTGAGTTTCTTAGAGGTGAGTCTCTAGCAGAGACCGATCTTAAAGAAGTAATTGTAGCATATAGTACTAAATTAGCAGAAGGCTATGTACCAAAAAAAGGTGTGTTTTCTGAGCTACATAAACTCACTCAAGCCCCTAATTATCATTGGGTTTCTCATCATTTAATTGATGATTATCGTAAAGAAGAAAATGTACTTCCGGGCTTTAATCTGGTAGTATTGGACATAGATGGCGGAGTAAGTCTAGACACAGCGAGACTGCTGTTAAAGGACTACACATCCCTTATTTATACTACTAAACGGCACAGTACTACAACGAACAGGTTTAGGATTATAATGCCTATGTCACATACCCTAAAACTATCAGCTAATGAATTTAAGGGATTCATGACTAATGTATTAGAATGGCTTCCATTCGAAGCTGATGCACAAACAATCCAACGATCAAGGAAGTGGATGTCTCATAATGGAAGTTATTTCTATAATACCGGTGATTTGCTTAATTCTCTCTTATTCATTCCTCAGACTACTAAGAATGAAGAGAGAAAGAGAATTATCGACAGTCAGCAATCACTAAACAATGTAGAACGCTGGTTTGTAAATAATACTTCTGCAGGCAACAGAAGCAACCAACTAATCAAATACGCTCTAATGCTTGTGGATTCCGGTATGGATCTAAACGCAGTGCAGAACAGTGTTATAGGATTAAATAATAAGCTCCCAGATAAAATGAATGAAAATGAGATCCTCAGTACTATCATGGTCTCAGCTTCTAAAGCCATTCATAAAAGGGATATATAGTCCTGCCTTCGGCAGGTTTTCGTAAACTCCATAAGGAATAATAATGAACGACCATTTAGTATTAATCAGTGGTAAATCAGCCACTGGTAAATCAGCAGCCTTTAGAAATCTTAAAGACCCTGCTGGAGTTATCTACCTCAATTGTGAAAACAACAAGAAACTTCCATTTAAGTCTGGATTCCGTGAGCAAACAATCACTGATCCAAAGAAAATAGAAGGTATCTTTGTTGAAGCTGAAAACCACCCCGCTATACATACTATCGTCATAGATAGCTTAACATTTATGATGGACATGTATGAGTCTATCCATGTACTGACTTCTCCAAATACTATGAAGGCTTGGGGAGATTATGCCCAATTCTTTAAAGTATTATTGAGTCAGTATGTGGCTAACTCAACCAAGAATGTCATTTTCACAGGACATACTTTGAGCATCACTAATGAAAAGACTCTGGACGTGGAAACCAGAGTTAAAGTGAAAGGCTCATTAATGAATACCGGTATTGAAAGTCATTTCTCTACTGTTATCAGCACCAAAAAAGTACCTATCACGGATTTAGAGCCATATAAATCCAAACTATTAAACATAACGCCTCAAGAAGAAGCGTTAGGTTTTAAATATGTATTCCAGACTCAATTGACTCGGAACACTATTGATGAAGCTATTCGCAGCCCTATGTCTATGTGGGATGTGAGTGAAACCTTCATCGACAACGATGTGCAACTGGTTACTGACCGGTTACATGAATATTACGATTAATTTTAATAAGGACGATAATAATATGACCACATTCGCTAATGCAAAAACTACTGATGAAGCCGTAACTAAAGATACAGTTGGCGGTGGATTTATGGTTGAGAGCGGCCTTTACGATATGATGATCGAAATGGCTTACTCAGATACAACAGCATCTGGTGCCAAAAGCTTAACTCTACATCTTCGTGATGTTAGTAGTAATGCTTTGGTTCGCCTAACTACTTACCCTATCTCTGGTGATTCTAAAGGCAACAAAACTACTTATACTGATAAGAAAACTGGTAAAGAATTTGTTTTAGCTGACTTTGCTCTAGCTACTTCATTAGCACAAGTAGTTGCTGGTATGAACCTTGAAGACCTTACAGAAACTGAAAAGGTCGTTAAGCGCTGGGACAAAGACACTAAAGGTGAGCTTTCTCAGAAAACTAATGTTCTTAATGAACTCATCAATCAACCAGTTAAAGTTGGCATGATCAAGCAAGTTGTTGATAAAACAGCTCTTGGTGATAATGGCTATGCTCCTACTGGTGAAACCCGTGAAGAAAATAAAGCTGATCGATTCTTTCGTGCAGCTGATAGCCTAAGCCAAACTGAAATCAAAGCCAGTGCAACTGAAGCAGTATTCATTCACAAATGGGCAGATAAGTGGACAGGCGTTACAAAGCAACTAGCTAAACATGCTGGTTCTTCTGGTGCTACCGCAGGTACTCCTAAAGCAGCTGCAGCTCCAGAAGCAGACGCTGCCGTAAACGCCAATCTATTTGGTTAATGATTGAGCCTACTGCATTTATTGGGTGTGATCCGGGAGCTACAGGATATTACTGTCTTGTAGTTCCCTCTACCAAATATGTAGAGTTCTACCCCAATAACACTAAGCCTAGAGAAATTGCTCAATGGCTTAGTGTACAGAAAAAGAAGTATTCCATAGCTATAGTGATGATCGAGGACGTACATACTCTCTTTGGAATGTCGGCAAAGTCTAATTTTACATTTGGGCGTAATGTAGAAAAGATCAATGTAATCCCCTCTATAGTAGGATTATCAATTGACTTAGTTCAGCCTAAAGTATGGCAGAGATTTATAGGAATCAAAGCCAAAAGCAAAACCATCAAGCAAGACGTAGCAGTAATATGTGAAAGGCTTTACCCTGATGTAAATATCAGAGGGCCTAAAGGCGGATTGAAGGATGGTAAATCAGATGCACTAATGTTAGCTCATTATGCCTCTCAAACATTTATAGTATGAGGATATTATGCAAATTAAAGTAAACCTATCTCCTATTGAAATGGAGCAAGCTGTAATGGATTATATTGAGAAACATAATCCATCTTTTCAAGGTCGTTTAACCGACATTGTAATCATTGATGATATAGCAGAAGTTGTTATTGTCGAAGAGACTACTAAACCCGCTCTAGCAACCGCTACAGCTCCTGTTAAGCGTAAACGGGCTACTAGAGCAGAAATGGCAGCTAGAAGAGCTGCTGAAGCTACAGAAGCCGCACCTGCTGCAGAAGTGCATGTAGATAAGGCACCTGTAGACGATAAACAACTGGAACTACCGGTCACTGAAGAAATTGCTGACCCAGATCCAGAAGAAGATGCCCTACTTGAAGGCACTCCTGAAAAAGAACTTGCAGATAATTCTAATCTATTTGGTTCATAGTAATGCATAAACTCCGAGTAGCTTTTATAACTATAGTAGCAGTATTGCTGCTCGGAGCTGCCGCTGCAGGTATAATAATGTTAGGAGCTGTCCTTTCAGTATTAGGTGCAGTAGCAGCATTAATATTTATTGTATATATTGTGGTAGCCGCAATCGTTGAAGAGAACGGTACTAATACGAAACAGCCGCCGAAGTAAACGCACCTGATAAAAGATTCTTATATATTGTATGAAGAATATTAACATCAAATGTATGACTTCCTGAGCCAGTAACAACACCACTTTCATATATATCAGCAAAATCACCAACAAATATCTGAGAAGCCAGTACAGCTGCAGAGGCAGTAGGATTACCTGCTCTTCTTGAGCCATCTCTATTAGGGGCTCCAAATATTGATCTAAATATCTCTTTTTGAATTCTAAAGAAGAATTTAGTAAACATCCATATACCCACATCATTTAAGTATTGAATGCCTTTATGGGTAGGCAAATCATAATGAATGAAGGCAGCAAATATATCCTCAATTGAGTCTTCTCGCTTCATCTTCATAACTTTAGTATTATGTTGATGTAAAGCGTATCTTCCAACAAAATCACTCATTTGAGTGACATCTCTTAAAGCCTTATACATTTGCGTATCTCGTGTAAGAAATACGTTTTTAAGTCCTCCTTGTACTATTTCAGGTACAAATTTCTTAGCAGGAGTTATTAAGTCTTCAATATTTCCACGAAGCCTGTTGTCATTATCTTCAAGAGACACATCTTCCACAATCGTTTGATGCACTCCTGCTTCACTCAAATCCCTTACAGCATTGATTGCTATTGATTCTCTTACAATAGTTAAGTCGCCTTCGATCTTTTTAATCTGAGCATCAATAACAGTTTTAGTAGGAGCACCTTTAGAGGTTCTACTTTGTTCTTTAAGGGCTATCTTTTGAACCAACGTACTCTCTTTAGTAAGAAGCTCCTTATACTTTTTAGCATCAATAAGGGCCTCTTTCTTGTATTTAAAGATATCCTGTATAGACATTCCCCTCATAAGAAGAATAACATAGTTACTAATCACGTTATCTATTAGAACAGCTACAGATTTAATAACAATAATGTCTTTTATTATTTTAACAAGATCCTGTACGAAAGCCTCTACCCTACGAACATTAGGTCTATTGAGCAGCATACCTAGAGTATGATTGATCATACCCGGCTTATTACCTGCTTTAACAGACTCACGGCCGTAATCAGCTATAGAGAACTTTCTTCTTCCGAAAACCAATTCTACTATCTCTTCACGCACATAGATTCCGTCAGTTCCCCAGACAGCTTTAATCTCTCTACGCATTGGCTCAGGCATCATTTGCCAGATCTCTTTATACCTTGGATTCTTGGAATCAGGGCCCAACTTAACAAAGTGATTAGGAGTAGCTGTACTGAACATGGTTGTATATTCAGTATGGAGCCCTTTAATCACTTTCTTGTTGATCATACGAGCATTGATTTTATCATCAATACCGGCTTCCATTTTACCAAGAACCTTCTCAAAAGAGTTGTCTCTATTCAAAATCTCATCTTTAGTAGATTCTTTCATAATATACCGGTACCCAGTAATTGTACCGTCAGGAGCATTAATAGGAATCAATAAGTTATTGGCATCTGTATCAAGCACTCTGCTAGGAGCACTATCAAAAATCTTTTTCTTATTGGCTTTCTTAGCTGCTTGGATATTTCTTACATCTTTAGCTGCTTTATTTACACTGTTGTTACCTCTCTGACTATTAAAGTCTAAGACATTGGTTCCAATAGTTGCTTCTTGTTGAAGAGCTACTATACCCCTTTGAAATGTAGTAATTTCTGAATTTGTATTCACATACATTATTCTTTTTTCAGCTACATGAGCAGCGTCTAATGCAACTCCATGGCTCTTGTTTGATATAGGTAAGAAACCATCTTTAAACATTTCCCCTTCTTCCTCTGCAGTACCGTACTTAAAAGTTACATTAGGAGCATAGAGCTCTTTAGAAAAGCCTTTACGAACCTCTGCTTTGTTACCATTAAACAATTCCTTATTATTTAGTGCCTCTTCTTTATTCTTCTTCAAGAGCTTCATAGTGAAATCAATACCACCCTCTACATCTCCACGAGCATTCTCACGAAGCATTACTCCATGAAGATCATTCTTGGTTTTGTCAGAGGTCTTTTTGATAGCATTCAACGTAGTGAGGATATCAATCAATCTCTCAGTATCATTTATATCTTCATGGGTCACAGTCTTTTCATAGTCGGCGCCATGCATATTAACAATACTGTAAGCTGAACCAAAAGTATCTTCTTCCAGTGCTCTGCCCTCAACCATCACATTAGCGAGGCTCTCAGACATCTTCCAGTAAAAGTTATAAACTTCAGGGTCATAAGCATTCTGAAGCCTTTGCATAATAGATTGAATTTCACTATTCAAAGCTGCTTTGTTACTTGTATTATAGAACTCAGCTATCTCAGCAAGCGTATAAGAGTCATCCAGCACGGAGAAGTCTGTTCTGATACCACCTTTAGTAATTGATACGTTTTCGGCCTCAGTGAGCTCCAAATAGGCTCCCAGAGCCTCTGCTCTAACATGATTATCCACTGCTTTATGGTTTTGATCCATCTTTCTATTAGATAAGATCAACATCCGATGCCAGAAACGCATTCCAAAAGTAGTACCGGCAACCTCTCTAAACATAGAGCTTAGGATGTTATTAGCGCTGATACCCATTCTTTTACGTACATCACTCAAGAAAGCAAAATATGTAGAGAAATATTTGAATTGAGCTTTATCAATTATTTCACCAACATCACGTACAACTCTGTTTTTGTTGTTCTTTACGTATTTACTCCGTGCAGCACCTTTGATGCTTCCGATAACAAAACGTACAGCCGGATAAAGTACCTGCTCATTTATCTGTTGAGTAATAGCATTAAAAGTTTGAACTTTGCTTTTGGAAACTTCTTTGTTTTGTAGAAGTCTTTTAGCTATAAACTTAAGCTGATTACTCATGTTATCCTTACGGATATCATTATACTTCTTATCAAATAAACCCATAGTCTTTACGAGAATATGAACCACTTTATCATAAAGGGTCTTATTATCTGGTTTAGTTTCTTTAGTAGAGAACCTGCCTGCAAGAGCTTTAACAAAGTTCTCATTAGATAAACCAAGTGCAAAAAACTCATGAAGGAAGTCATTACGATCATGAGTGTGTATTTCACCTGTGGAGTCATCTCTGATGGATTCTTGTCTTGTCTCAGTATTCTCAAATATATAGTCATATCTGGCTTTAGCAGCGTCGTTCTCTGCTTGATTGCTTAAATCATTTGGATCATTCAAGAAGGCTCTATAATCTACTGTAGGATCATCCCTGACTTCATTAAATAATCGATCGAGCTCTGCCCGGGCTTTGCTGCTTGTATTAATTACAGACTCAGACAAGATGTGAAGTAGTTCATGAGCATAGGTTTCCTGTACTGACATACGGATGCCATTAGCAGAGGCCTTGGAAGCAGAGAGCATATGAATCTCTTTCTTACCGTTACTTCTTGTTACGGCATAGCCTGCACTCTCTGTACCGGTCTCTTCAAGCTTAATAATCAAGTTATCTATTGATTCAGTTACACCAAAACTAACAAGCAAATCTCTTAAATATTTTGAATGCTCTGCATTCTCAGGCTTGTTACCAAAACCTTTAGTTCCTAACATATCAAACAGGTCTAAAGCACCTTGACCATTAACTTCCCATATTTTATTTGGATTGAAGTTATTCTCATCATAATCACTAGGGCCTGAACCAAGGAAACTATCAAAATCCTCAGCCAAGAAGTCTTTACCTTCTTCACTAGATTTAAGTACTTCCACAGCCTGCTTCAGGTCTTGTTTATGGATTCCCATATATATTTGAGCATCTGCTGATTGATCAGAAGTTTTGATACCTGCTTTGGTGCTACCACCTATTCTACGGAATTCAGTTATAATTCCTATAGCAGTATCCATATCTACTTTCTTTTCAAGCTTCTCTTGATCTTTAGCAGTGGCTTTATCTAAGTCTTTAGTCTTAATGCTCTCACCTTGAGCTACACCATCAACATTATCTGAATAACTTGTATGGTTAGCTTGGAATTGATCCACTAAACCATTCTTAGCAAGATTAGTAACATCTTTCTGTATTGTTTTTTGGCTCGCTGCAGCTTGTTTTTTAGGGCCAAAATCACTTCCTTTAGCTCCTTCATTCATCCAAGCTTTCATAGCAGCAATACGAGCAGGAGTAACAACAACACCATAAGGTATTTTCTTATTATTCTTGTTATCTCTAAGCTTCTCGTAAGCCTCTATAGTAGACTCAAGCCTATTAATACTCTCAGCTCTGAGGTTGTAGTTATTATTTACTTTCAAGAATGCTTGGTTAGCAAAAGCAACATCTTTAATCTCAGTATTAAGTGGAACCATAATAGCATCATGAATACCCATGGCTTCAAGTTCAGCATATATCTCAAGCATGTTCATACTATCAAGGGAATGAATACCATTTACAAATGCTTTATTAGTGCTTTCGAAGATCTCGTAGTGACGAGCAAATCCCGCTAGTTTACCTACACCGTCTTCAGAACCTTTATTTAGTCTACTCTCATAACCGGTGTTACGGATCTTCTCTTTACTGCCTCTAGCAAAGAATTCATTCCTTGTTGTACTGTTGGACTTAAGTTTCTTATATCCTTTTTTAAGAGCTGCAACAAATATCTTGATTTCAGCAGGATCTCTTCCACTATTCTCTAGAGCAGCTATCTGTTTTTGCATGTGTACTCTGTCGTAATCTTTTGTTAACTCTTTAGTCCAGAGGTAGGCACCACTCTTCCCACTGTTGTCTGATATCGCAGTATCAATACGTGGAAGTAATGGAGCAAGCTCCTTGAGGATATCCTCCTCTTGCTTGATTGTAAGAGGTTGACCATTGTTTCCTATAAGTACATTGGCGGCTTTTGTATAGTAAGCTCCTTCAAACAATTCATAAGCAAATTGATGTGCTTCAACTATTTTCTTCTTAGCAGCTTTAATCTGCCAGAAGGTATCATTAAGAGCAGCTCTTAATGGTTCTTTATATGTGTTGGCTAATGCCTCTCTTACATCTCTTTCAGCAGTTATACTCACGTTATTAAGTTCATAAGTTAAATAGTTATCACTATTAAGTTTAGCATCCTTACCAAGTATATTGGATAAGCTATTATTTATAATCTTTAGTTTTGCTGGATCACCTAGGGTATTTTCTATATCTGTATAGAGTTTATTCATAGATACAGCCACAACCCCAGAAGTAATACTGGAAATTTCAGCACCGTATATGAATTTGATCACAGGATCTTTAGCGAATTCTCGACCATCTTTAGTAACAGTATCTGTATTCTTACCATCAATAACTTCAAAGAAAGAGCCTACTAGTCCTAAAGCTCCTTGATGTACTTGATACGCTCTAGCTTTTTTAGGATCTTTTTTAAGTTTATTACCTGCCTC
>Ga0075117_1001686_pt1 | contig 13435 bp, 10 predicted proteins | sample AntAceMetag02UKJ_FD_69789 | JGI IMG/M metagenome (GOLD analysis project Ga0075117, IMG submission 69789) | Saline lake microbial communities from Ace Lake, Antarctica - Antarctic Ace Lake Metagenome 02UKJ | ecosystem: Environmental > Aquatic > Non-marine Saline and Alkaline > Saline | place... | reverse complement strand
ACTTTCCAGCCGAACATCGCATGCAAGCAGTAATGGTAGGGCAAAGCAATGGCCATGAAAATTGTATTTACCTTTTTAGCGGCTTGTCTTTTGACCCTGCACAATCGCCTAGCTATCGGATGCTAGATGATGTGTATGAATACAACATTTTAGCGAAAAACTGGTCAAAAAAACATGCCTCCCCGAGCAACAATACACCAGGTGTAGAAGGTGCTTATCTGGCTGCTGCTCCTTCGACTAAAGAAGGGGATTCCCATATTTTAGTCTTCGGTGGAGCAGGTGGTTCTGGCCAATACCTACACGAAAGAATAGGCTTGATGGGTGATCATGCTGTTTCAGAAAGCGAAAAGAAACAATTAGAACTTTTGAAGAATACTAGCTTTAGCCCTACAATCTGGGCATATCATACTATTACAGACACTTGGGTAAAAAAAGGAGAATTGCCTTCAGCAGCACCAGTGGTGACGTCAGCAGTACACTGGGATGGCAACATAATAATCCCAGGTGGAGAGATAAGCCCAGGAGTAAGAACCAACAAGGTGCTTCGTGCTAATTTTAAAAAGGAAGAGCCTGACTTTGGCTGGGTAAATTACGTGACGCTTTTTGTTTACCTGTTTCTAATGCTTTTCATGGGCTGGTATTTTTCCAGAGGCAACAAAACTACCAACGATTATTTTTTAGGTGGAGGTCGAATTCCCTGGTGGGCTACAGGACTCAGTATTTACGCAACAATGCTTAGTGCGATCACCTACCTTTCTCAGCCTGCCTTGGCTTATGCCTTCGATTGGCAGATCTATTTAAGCTATTTTACGATTTTGCTTATCGTGCCCATTGTGATAACCTTTTATCTTCCTTTTTACAAAAAGTTAAATGTAACAACGGCTTATGAGTATTTAGAAAGACGTTTCAATGTAGCTGTTCGCATGTTTGGTAGCAGCTTTTTTGTTCTTTTCCAATTGGTAAGAATGGGGATTGTAGTTTACCTACCCGCCCTGGCTTTATCCACTGTTATTGGGATGGATATTTATACAGCCATTGTGATAATGGGTGTTTTGGCAGTGCTTTATACCTATTTAGGAGGAATTGAAGCTGTAATTTGGACTGATGTGATACAGGTAGTTGTACTGATTATGGGCTTGATTGCCAGTTTGGTTTATATCGCTATTGATATTGGCGACGTGGGTTTTATTTATGATACCGCTTTGGCAGATAGTAAATTACAATTGGTTGATTTCCGTTTTAGCTTTACAGAGGTTGTAACATGGTCCTTATTTCTTGGCTCTTTTGCACTTAATTTGGCTCCATATACTACAGATCAGGCCATTGTTCAACGCTATATGACCACCACAAGCGAAGCAGATGCACGTAAGAGTATCTGGCTCAATGGCCTTATTTCTATCCCTGCTGGTATCTTGATTTTTATGACAGGGACCTTTTTGTACGTCTATTTTAAAGTACACCCTGAGTTTTTGAGCATTGGAATGCAAAATGACAGCGTATTCCCTCGCTTTATTGCCAATCAGCTGCCTCCAGGTGTAGCAGGTTTGGTGATTGCAGGTATTTACTCGGCATCTATGTCAAGTCTGGATAGCAGTATGCACAGTGTTTCTACTGTGATAACAATAGATTTCTATAAGCGTTTTTCCAAAACCTATACCGAAGTAAAAGGCCTGTTCATGGCCAAGTGGGTCACTGTAGGCGTTGGTATATTGGGAACGGCGGTTGCCTGTCTCATGGCTGCATTTCCAGTTAAGTCATTATTCTTCTTTTTTCAAGAAGTTCTTGGCCTCTTTGGTAGTGCTTTGGCGAGTATTTTTATACTTGGGATTTTCATCAAAAAGGCCAATTGGAAAGGCACACTGATAGGAGCGGTCTTAAGTGTTTTGGTTTTAGCTTTTGTAAAATATGGCACTGACCTTAACTTCTTTATTTACCCACTTATCGCAATACCCACTTGTGTAATAGGTGGATACTTATTTAGCCTACTACTTCCCACAGATCAAGGTGATGTTGAAGATTTAGTATATTCTAAAAAGTGACTCAGCTTTAGGATTTGAAAGCATAAGCAATTCGCTTATTAACTTATAAAATGATGGGTAGCCAATTTTTAATAAATAGAACTATCTAATCAAGAAGATACAGAAAACGAATTCTAAGTATGAATGTCACTTGCTGGATTAAGTTGCAGTAAAGAGTAGGTTGTCTAAAGGACGATGAAAGGCTGTTGCTAGATTATTGTTTAAATTATTGGCGTCATCTAGTATGCCCAAGGAAAAAATTAAAAATTATTCAACTCTTTTATAAAAGAGCTTGACGTAGACAACACTTTTTATTTCGGATGATCCTCTTTTTGTTATGAGGTTAAGGCGGTCGACTATTTACTAAAACCTATTGAACTTGATCGATTACTTCAAGCCGTAATTAAAGTAAGTATTCAATCAAAATACAGAGGAAAAAACATCACGCGGAGACTCTTCAAGATGCGTCTGGATAAATAGTTTTTGTCAAAAGTGGTTTCGAATTACACCAATTATCCATTCAAAATACATAGAAGGTGCTGGTAATTATGTGGCGTTTTATACTACAAAGCGGCCCATTCTAGCACGTTATAAATTGTCAGATTAAAAGAATTATTGTCCCAGCTGTTCTTTGTAAGATTTCATCGCTCTCACATTGTAGCAATAAAGCAAATAGAGATTATTAAGAAACATTGTTTGGTCGTACCTTGGATTGAGGTTCCCATTAACAATCATTATAGATGATTGACTTAGGCAGTTAATATATGTTGTTAAAATCGATATAACAAGCTGATAATTAGAATATTTATACTATAATCAATCAAGTCAATTAATGCAGAAAAGGTTCAAAAGCCTTAGTTTGTTTCAATTTCAGAATAGCTTTAGAAGCGATGATGATTGCATGGTGCATTTATCATTATTGATTGGCCTAATGGCTTTGTGTGTAAAAGGTGCCAGAACCAAAAGTATTGTAAAGGTACACTGAGGCATACAAGACAATGTACAACGTGTGGTTAGCAGGCCACACCTACGAGCGGTACACTTTTTCACAAGGTTAATTTCCTTTATTGAAAGCGTTTTACATAGTCCACTTTATGAGTACCAACAAGAAGGGGATTTTATCTACAGAATTAAGTAGGAAACTAGATGTACGTCAACAAAACAACTTGGTCATTTCGAACCAAGGTTAGCAAGGCTATGAAGCGTAGTAAAAAGCACGTTATCGATGGCCAAGTTGAAGTGGATGATTTATTTAGGCCAACAAGAAGAAGGTGTCGTTGGGCTTAAAAATGACAAGAAAAAGACTGTTATAATAGCAATTCAGAAAGAAGCTCAACGAATGTATGCCCGCGTGATTGAGAATTGTAGTAGTGCCTAATTCAATAGATTAATTCAAAGTGAAATTCGACGCGAAGAACGGAAAACCGTTGATGACAAATCAAGTTTTATATGCGATTAGATAAGGTTAAATATGATGAAGTAAGTATCATTATGCTGCTGGCGGAAAGGTCTTCGCCAAAAACACTCACAAAGCGTCATGATTTATTGTTACTTTAGGCATATTCTTTCGTTTTTTGACTCAACCCAAATTTGAAGTTATGATTCATTTCAAGACGCTATCATCTGCTATTATTTTAGTTCTCCTTTCTTCTTTAACGTTTGCTCAATCGGCTCTGAACCTTAAAGATATCTACAGCAATGGAACTTACAATGTCGAAAAATATGGTCCAGCTAGATGGATGGAAGATAATGTTGGCTATTCTACTCTAGAGAAAAACACAGATCTAGGCGGCCAAGATATTGTTAGATACGAAGTGATTTCAGGAGAGAGATCGGTGATCGTTTCGGCTAAAAGTCTAGTTCCTAACGGTCAGAATAAGCCCCTTCCAATCGATAATTATGAGTGGTCTGCCGACGACTCCAAGCTACTTATATTTACAAACACTAAAAAGGTTTGGCGTTATAATACCAGAGGAGATTATTGGGTTTTGGATTTGAAGTCAGGAGAATTAACTCAAATGGGGAAGTCAGTTGAACGCACAACTATGATGTTTGCAAAGTTTTCGCCAGGTGCTGATAGGGTAGGCTATGTAAGCAAAAATAATATTTATGTTGAAAATATAGCAAGTGGTGTCATTACTCAAGTCACCAAAGATGGTAGTGACCGTATTGTCAATGGTACTTTCGACTGGGTTTATGAAGAAGAATTGGGATGTCGTGACGGTTTCAGATGGAGCCCCGATGGGAGTAAAATTGCATATTGGCAATCTGACACCAAAAATATTGGTACCTTCTACATGATCAATAATGTGGATTCCATTTACTCACAGCCTATTCCACTTCCCTATCCTAAAGTAGGAACGCCTAACTCGAATGTCAAAGTGGGTATTGTCGCTGCTAGTGGGGGAGAAAGCCAGTGGTTTGATGTCCCAGGAGATCCAACAAATAACTACATCGCGAGAATGGATTTTATACCTAAGTCCAATGAAGTGATGATTCAGCAACTCAATAGGAAGCAAAATCAAAATACAGTCTGGATCGGAGATGTTACGACAATGAAATTAAAAGAACTGTTTGTTGATCGCGATGAGGCCTTCCTAGACATTCACGACAACATTATGTGGCTAGAAGATGAACGGTATTTCACCTGGACCAGTGAAAAAGATGGGTGGCTTAATTTATACAGGGTTTCTAGAGATGGGAAAGACTTCACAACGATAACAAAAGGAAATATTGATGTTGTTAAAATTAATTGTATCGATCCGGAAGGCGGATATGTCTACTATATCGCTTCTCCTGAAAACTTTACGCAACGCTACCTTTATAGAAGTAAATTAGATGGCAGCAGTGCACCTGAAAGGGTGAGCCCTGAGAATCAACCGGGACAGCATGCGTATCAAATTTCGGCGGATGCAAAATATGCCATCCATACCTTTCAAAATACCCAAACGCCACCTATTATATCATTGATTAATCTTCAGTCGCACAAGTCCCTAAAGGTTTTAGCAGATAATAACAAGCTTGCGGAGAAAGTGACTGCTTTGCGATTGAATCCTAAAGAGTTTATCCATTTAGATATCGGTGAAGTTGTTCTTGACGCATGGATGATCAAACCAACGAATTTTGACAAAAACAAAAAGTATCCACTCATTTTTTATATATATGGAGAGCCTGCAGGAGCCACCGTTCAAGATGCTTGGCAAGAGGGGGATCTATTTCACCAATATCTTTCTCAGCAAGGCTACATCGTCGTCAGTATAGATAATAGAGGAACAAAAACGCCTAGGGGTAGAGATTTTAGAAAGTCTATCTATGGTCAAATTGGTATTTTGGCAGCTAAAGATCAAGCGGCAGCGGCGAAAGTTCTTTTTGAAAAATATGAATTTATCGACAAGGAACGCATAGGAATGTGGGGATGGAGTGGCGGAGGTCAGATGACGATGAATTGCCTTTTTCGCTATCCTGAAATTTATGACGCAGGACTTGCCGTCTCTTTCGTATCCGATCAAAGGCTCTATGATAACATCTATCAAGAAAGGTACATGGGGCTTTTAGAAGAAAATGAGGAAAACTACATCGAAGGTTCCCCTATCACACACGCCCACAAGCTGGAAGGGGACTTAATGATTATTCATGGAACAGCGGACGATAATGTCCACTACCAAAGCTTTGAAAGGCTGGTGAACGAGTTAATCAAGCATAATAAGATGTTTGATATGCTGTCATATCCAATGAGGTCACATAGGATAAACGAAAGAGAAAATACGTCCTATCATCTTCGCCAAAGCATGATGAGATATTGGAATAGAGTTTTAAAATAAGCATCATTTAAAATCACCAAAATATGAAAATCCCAATTTTCATTTGTTGCCTCTTATGTGTCCTGCCCAATTTGACGGCTCAAGTTGAAAGGCAAGCACAGGCGGTAACTTCGGAAGGTATCGACCTTAAATCCTTTGATCCTTCAAGCGTCATGTGGTATAATAAACCTGCTGCTACTTGGGAAGATGCTTTACCAATAGGTAATGGTCGTTTAGGGGCTATGGTCTTTGGTGGTATCAAGGAAGAAAGAATTCAGCTTAATGAGGAGACGTACTGGAGCGGAGGCCCTTATAGTACCGTGGTGAAAGGGGGTCATGAAGCCTTGCCAGAAATTCAAAAACTTATTTTCGAAGGAAAGCCTGTGGAAGCTCACAAACTCTTTGGCCGTAAACTGATGGGGTATCCCGTGGAGCAACAAAAGTATCAATCGCTTGCCAATTTGCATTTGTTCTACGAAAACGATGAAACAGCGGAGAACTATAAGAGATGGTTAGATCTGGGAAGTGGCGTTTCTGGTGTACAATACGAGATCGATGGGGTGAAATTTACTCGAGAAGTGTTTGCCTCTGCTGTAGATCAGAATATAGCCATTCGCCTAACTGCGAGCGAAAAAGGCAAAATCAATTTTGAGACAGAATTAAGAGGTGTGTGAAATAGTTCGCATTCAAACTATGCGACAGACTATTTTAGGATGGACGCTGAAGGGAATGACGAATTGATTTTAAGAGGTAAGTCTGCTGATTATCTGGGGATAGAAGGGAAGCTAAAGTTTGAGGCTAGGTTAAAAGTTAAATCACAAGGTGGCAGCACCACAATTAAGGGTACTAGAATAAAGGTAAAGGCTGCCAACTCCGTAACACTTTATTTCGTGGCTGCTACTAATTTCGTAAACTATAAAGACGTAAGCGGCGACGAAAAACAAAAAGATAGAAATAACCTCGACCTTCTCAAACGAAAAAATTACGAGAGCAAAAAAAAGATGCCGTAAACGACTACCAGCAGTTTTTTAAAAGAGTAAAATTAGAGCTACCTGTCACAGAAAATTCATACCTCCCTACTGATGAAAGAATGAATGAAATTCAAACATCACCAGATCCACAAATGGCCGCTTTGTCTTATCAATTTGGAAGGTATGTACTCATTTCTTCAAGTCGGGCAGGGACCCAACCTACCAATTTGCAAGGCATCTGGAATAAGGATATGAACCCTAGTTGGGATGCTAAGTATACCACCAACATTAATACAGAAATGAATTATTGGGGAGTAGAATCTGCCAATCTTTCTGAATTATCGGAGCCACTTTTTACGATGGTCAAGGAACTAACAGACCAAGGAAGTCAGGTGGCAAAAGAGCATTATGGTGCATCGGGTTGGGTTTTTCATCAGAACACAGATTTGTGGCGGGTAGCGGCACCTATGGATGGGCCAACTTGGGGTACTTTTACAGTAGGAGGGGCTTGGTTAGTCACACATATGTGGGAACATTACTTGTATACGAGAGATAAGGAATTTTTGAAAGAAATGTATCCAGTACTTAAAGGGTCCGTAGATTTTTTTATGGACTTTTTAGTGGAGCACCCAAATGGAGAGTGGCTGGTCACTAACCCCTCTAATTCTCCAGAGAATCCACCTAAGGGGCCTGGATATGAGTACTTCTATGATGAAGTTACGGGCATGTATTACTTCACCACCATAACAGCAGGGGCTACCATGGACATGCAGATTCTTAAAGATTTATTTAGCTACTATATCACTGCTGCTGACCTTCTTGGTGAAGATAAGGATTGTGCAGTAAGGGTAAAAAGTATGAGAAGCAAATTAGTCCCTTCACAAATAGGGAAAGATGGAAGCCTTCAGGAATGGGCCGATGATTTAGAGCAGCTTGAAGATAAGCACAGACACTTTTCGCATATGTATGGATTGTACCCAGGAAATGTGTTGTCTGCAAAGTACACACCTGAGTTGGTTGATGGAATCAAGTCTGTTTTAGAGCAAAGGGGAGACGGAGGTACTGGTTTCTCAAGGGCTTGGAAAACCGCATTATGGGCGAGGCTATCTGATGGAGAAAGGGCATATTCGATTTATAAAGGGTATTTGGAAGAACAATGTTACATGTCTCTTTTTGCTAAATGTTTTACACCGCTGCAAGTAGACGGTTCTCTTGGAATGACCGCTGCCATCACAGAAATGCTTGTCCAATCGCATGAAGAAGAAATTAAATTGCTTCCAGCACTGCCAGCGGAATGGGGAAGGGGCTCATTCAATGGCGTTTGTGTCAGAGGAGGTTTTGAACTTGACTACACTTGGGAAGAAGGAAAGGTAGTAACGGTCAGTGTCGAATCTAAAGCAGGTTCCTTGTGTCGAATCTCTACTGGTTCTCCTTTAAGACCCAGCCTTAACGGTAAGAAGCTTTCATTCACTTCTGTCGAAGACGGAACTATTGAGTTTGAAACCATGAAAGGAGCCACGTACATTTTAAATTAGGAAAGAACGGCAGGTGGTACTTACACATATTTATGACGTAACCAAGGTGCTCTTTAGTGACAATTTCTCTTTTATTGCACAAGCTGTCTTAGTCATGGCCAAGCCACCTTTCCCCGTACATTTAACACAAGTAGGCATTTGCTTACTAACTGACGATACCGTCTCAATTACTTCATTCAATGGTATAAGGGCATTATACCCAGCACAAGCCATCGTTGCGGAGGACAAGGCATTGACCGCCGCACTTACATTCTTTCCTAAACAGGGTGCCTCAACCCGATCTGCAATTGGATCGCAAACCAATCCGATCATATTCTGAATGGCCATTGAAGCTGCGTCAATAGCCTGTTTGGCTGTACCGCCGAATAGTTGCACAATGCCAGCTGCTGCCATTCCGGCTGATGCACCGCACTCAACTTGACAACCGTGTTCTTCAGCAGAGAAGCCCGGCCCCATGGCAAAATAGACGCCAATCATTCCGGTTGCAAAATAGGCTTGAATCAATTCATCATGGGAGGCGTCTATATCATCGGCAACGGCTCTCAAAACACCTCCTACAACGCCGCAAGAGCCCGCAGTTGGATTTGCGACAACAACCTCCATGGCACTTTTAGACTCCATGATGGCAGAGACATTAGCGATGATTTTATTAACTATGGAGTTTTCTAAAATTTTCTTTTTCTTTTGGGCATTATCAATTAAATGTGATTGTCGAGGTAAAATTCGGTCTTCATAATAGGTTCCGGCTAAGCCAGTTTTAATACTGTTTTCAATGATACGGACTACCCCTTTCATTTTGTCAATTACTTCATGAGTAGCTAATCCGCTCTGATGTTTTTCATAAAGTAACCCTAATGCTCCTAAATCAAGGTTTTGCTGTTCAGCAAATGCGAGTAGTGTTTCAACGCTGGAAAAGGGCAATTCAGATTCATTTCCTTCTATAACTGGCAGGACGGGTTTGATGATAATTAATTCACCAAAGCTTAGCATCTGTTCGGCCTTGCGTATCAATTCAGGTGAAAACTCTTTTGAAAACTTTATATTTATTAAGCGTTCCTCTCCATTAAATGACTCCGAAACAAATTTGTTTTCCTTAAATAATAGTGAAATATCCTTTAATAGAATGTTTTTAGAAACGCCAACTAAAAGCAATTCATGGTATCCTCCCATGATGCTTACATTAAAACCATCTATGTCTGTAATTTCGAAAGATCCGCCACCAATCGAAATGGCAGTGACTAAAGTTTGTCTTCCAGAAATGCCTTCCAATGCCAACCTAAACGTATTTACGTGGGAGGTAGAAAAGGTGTTTATTTCATAAGTGATGGTTATTCCTTGCTCTTTGGCTATTCGTTCCGTGTGTTTTATTTGGTCATCGGACATTTCTAGTCCTAACAATCCACCTTCAATGCCAATGGTGGTTCCTTGGTCTCTGTAGTTGGGAGCCCATGCCCCATCTTTGTCAAAATCAATAACTGCTTTTGAAAGGGGTTCATTTAAAATGTCCAGACTTATCTTAGCGGCTCGCCACGAAGCGGCCGTATGAGAACTAGACGGGCCTCTCATAATTGGTCCAATAACGTCATTAAAAATCCCAGGTCTATTCGTCATAATTCTTGTATTGAATAAATAAAAATAACGCTTTTATAATTTAATAAAACGCAACTATATATTGAACGTTGAGAGTGGCTTACTAAGTTTAAAACAATTGTGGTAAATCTATTGCTATAGGAACTTTAAAATGGTAATCCCGTGAGGCTACTAATGCGTTTTTAATAACCTTTTCTATGGTTTAATGATACGCGGAGTCTTGAGGAGCGATTTCGACATCATCAATGGTGAAAACCACAATTGTGAATATAGTTCTTTGAATAGATAAGTCCAAAGAGTCAAAAATGATCCTTCAGCGATACTTGTTAGGGTGGCCAATGGGATTACCCCACTAAAATTGCCCTTACAAAAAAGGCAGAAAGAATTCTGATTAATTGGAGTATTCCTCATAGCGTCGGGGCGGATTATTTTATTTGAAAGTAGATGATTCACCTACTATTAAATGAAAGAAGGTTGAGAACGTCACAAGGTTTATCAATAATAACATTAGCCTGGAACCATCAACTATTGATCCAATAACGACCATCACAAAACTGACAATACCAAACAGATTTGAAAAGCTCGTAAACCTTCTGAAAGCAGAAACAACAATTGCAATAATGAATTTATTTTGTCAAAAACATTTATTTCATCAATGAGATAGTAAGACCTTACCCCCAAAGCTGGACAGCAATTTAAGAAAACCTTTAATTTACCCAACCCAAACAACCCTATGTAAAGGAAATCAGATTGGTTGGCTTTGCTTAAATTTAATGTTTATCATTTGTATAGAAATATCTCATTTTAAAAAAATGGTTTTCTAGCTACATCCAAACCTTTTAAGTAATTCACAAAACGCTATGTGGTCAAAAAAAATAGTACAACAAGATAAAGAATTAGCAATCCAAATATGTGACCTTAGCATCTCTAATAGAGCTTTTAATGACCTGATAGAACTTGTTCCTACTAACTTTATCATTGAAGATTATCCTGATAAGTCTGAGCTAGTTGAAGAAATTAAGCTCAAACTAGATAGTCAAGATGCCAATTTATATTTCACTACTGGTTTTTGTAATAATTGCTATCTACTTGATAAAAGCAAGAAGGCTGACATCATATGTTTTAAATCCTACTTTAGTTTAGAAATACTACTGAGTTTGGCATATATTAAATCTAAGAATAAGAAAAGGTATATCGGTTTAAAAGTTTGCATGAAACCAGCCAATTCAGAAGAAGAACTTAAAGTGAATAGTAGAGATAATCCACTTGAATTATAGTCTAACTATATACCCAATATGAAAAAAGACATCTTCAGCAATTATGAACTACTCAATGACATAGCAAAATGGCTTATAATTGGTGGGGCTGTGTTAATCTTATTGTATTTGGGTATTCTGGGATATAATGGTTTTATAAACCCTTCAGGGAAAATAGACCCAGAAGTTGTAGGTCAGTTTGGAGACTTTGTTGGTGGAGTAGTCGGTTCTATTTGGACTTTAGCTACTATTTTAATACTCATCTCTACTTTTAATCTACAGCGTATGGAAAATCATAACATGTCGGTAGATAGACTGCTAGATAGAGTCTTAAAGCACTCTGATTCTATAAATAGGCAGATAGAACTAATAAAGCTTGAAATTAATGGTAGGGTTTTAGTCGGGTTAGAAGCAATCAATTACTTGGTTGCTTGCCGTATTCATTATGACCAACTGAGGGATTCATCAAAGGAATCTTACTTAAATGACCTTGATAAACTTTATGGTAATAGTCTCTTTTCCCAACTTCTCGTACAGCTAAAAAACTCAAACATATTTGTACACAGCAAATTAAAATCAAGGGGCATATCTACTGAAGAAAGACGAGATATACGTGATTTGTATATGAATTCTATGCCTTTTGTACTACTTGAAAGTATTGGGGAAGCACTAATTTATTATCGTAGTAGAGAAGAGAAAAAAGGTATTGTGGATAGAGTAAAGGGACATATTTGGAGGGAAGGCTCAAGGTTTGACTATTTTGAAAAGGAAGAGACAAATCGATACAAAGAGACCTTTAGACAGATAGACGAATCATTCTTAAGAATCAGAGATGTTTTATAACGAAGACTTTTGACAAGAATAGAACTTCTAAAGAGTAAAAAGATGGTGAAGCTGGTGTAGTAAAATTTAAACCTTTCAATTAGTAAATACATCAAGTAGAATTTCTAAGGGGATTATACCTAAGCATTTTCATAAGAATAAGGTGTTTTAAAAATCATTACAGCTGTTCCACCGTAAATGGCATAAGTGTTATTCTCTACTATTCTCTTTCTTTAGAACAGTAGTGTTTTCAAAGTCTCGAAGAAACAAAATATCATCATTTGGGTTGTTCTCTCCAAATTCAATCTTCTGAAAAAGAAAAGGGTTCTGCTCTGGTGAATTGCCTCACCACCACTCCGAAATCACTGGCATGGTCACTCCGAAATGGCCACACAGATTTTATAATCGGTTTGAATTTGTTAAATTAGTCGCCTAAAGAGGCAGAAAAACAATTCACACAATCTTTATTGGAAATGCTGCAGAACAAGTTTCATAATTAAATAAAAATTCTAAATGAATCAGAAAATTCTTCTAATGATATTTGGGCTTCTCTTCAATTTAGCCACATTTGCCCAAACTTATTGTGCTCCAAGAGTATTAAAAACAAAAAACCCTGATATTACAATTTCTAAAATTGAGGTTTTAAATGGAAAAACTTCAGTTCATTTAGTGTACGAGAAAACGAATTCTAACTTTTCTCGAGATTGGGTTTTGTTCGCTCATTCTACGTATGTATCTAGTTGATAGAGCTTCAGGCACCAAATATCAGACTCTGGGCTTAGGTGATAATTTACTTTTAGGTACTCGGTATCCAACAATTGGAAACAATCAAAAGAAGTACAGATTCACTTTAATTTTTCCGTCAATGCCTCAAGGTTCTACTTCAATTGATATTAAGTCAACTGATTTTTACTGGAAAGGAATAACTCTCAAAAATCCTATTAATAATTTAACCACTGATTGGGATGAAGTTTCATTAAAAATGAATTGGGAGAATAATGGACTTGATGGCTTAGAAGGAATATATGAGAACGCAAATTCAGATATTGTTGATACCAAATATACACTGGCTATAAAACTAGAAAACGGTAACTATAACCTAATTTATTTAGGGGGTAATGACAATGGAACATGGGAAATCGGAGATATTAAAGCAATACTCTCAAAAACAGCCAGTTCAGATTTATATAAAGCCAAATGGTATTTGGCAGATAAAAATATCACTGATGACTTATACGTAAAATTTGAATCTGGTTTAATGAAAATAGTTTGGACAAATGGTAAGACGACAACTCCATATATAAAACTATATCCTACATCATCATTGTTTATTCCGGCGATACTGACCCCTGATTCCGGAGCAAGCTGACCCCCTAAATTCCCTTATTACTTATGTTCGATATTAGCATGACAATATTACAGTTTTTTTCTTAGGCTATCTCC
>Ga0075117_1001679_pt1 | contig 13473 bp, 7 predicted proteins | sample AntAceMetag02UKJ_FD_69789 | JGI IMG/M metagenome (GOLD analysis project Ga0075117, IMG submission 69789) | Saline lake microbial communities from Ace Lake, Antarctica - Antarctic Ace Lake Metagenome 02UKJ | ecosystem: Environmental > Aquatic > Non-marine Saline and Alkaline > Saline | place... | reverse complement strand
GGGTTCGCAGCATAGCGAACCTGTAATCCGGAGTTGAAAGACAACTGGTGAACGGCTTCGTGAACGATTGTTTCGACTTGTCGCGGTCGTTTTTTGAGTTCGCGGATCACGTCTGAATTCGTACGGAACTCGCGATCTCCAGAAATTGCCGTGATCAGCATTTGGTTGTCGCGAATGGAGTAATATCCGGGCACATCTGTGAAATCTGTGTCTGGATGTTGCTGCCTTGCGAACTCCTGAAACACAGCGGACTCACGAAAGACCAACACCGGCAGCTTGGCAGACAGCGGACGCAGCATCACAAGCGAGTCTTCGAAGAGTTCGTAAAATTCGTCATGAACTTTCTCCAGCAGTCGTCCGCAGTAAGTGGTGTAGAGTTGCGATGCGTCTGAACAGATCACAAAATGTTCTGTGGTCTGCACGGCGAAGCCGGCCCCCGTTGCAGACACCAGACCGACAGCCATGTCATTTTCGGACAGGTACGCGAAGGCATCGCCCGTGGCGCTGATCTCACGAAACTGATCCGGCTGCAGCGGATACAGTCGCCCGCTACGGTCTTCGAGCAACAGACGACCGTCTTCCAGCTTCGCCAAGACGCGGCCGACGATTTCGTCGCGGCCGTCTTGGGTAGTTACCAGCTGCACTCGAACCGCTGCGTCCGCCTCGCCGTCAGCAGCTTGAGCATTCGCCGACACTGCACACGCTGTCGACAGGCACAGGCAACAAGTCAGCACCTGAGTGAATTCGAGAACGGAATGGCTGAGTTGTTGTTGCCACCTTGATTTTATCACGTTGCTGTCCTTCGTGTCATTTTGCTCGCATGAAGCAGGAGACCTTCCCATAGCGGCACGGCGTGAGCCCAATGGCACTCACTTTGTGCAGCTGGGCATGTATTTGTCGCCTTTCGCTCCGCGAAAGAAGCGTTACTTTCGCGGAGCGAAAGACGACTATCAACGAACCGAGTACCCTTGGGCGCAAGTCGGCTTGCGCCCTTCCGCGATTTCTTGCTTCCTGTTGCCGGCTGCTTACAGCAGTAATTCCGGAAGCTCGGCCGACCGACTGCCGGGCAGCGGTGGATTGTCCAGCGAACGGAAAGTGAAGACGGCAGAATATTTGGTTTTGTCAGAATGGTTTCTTGTCGCGGCGTGAAAACAGCGCGAGTGAAAGAACAGGACATCACCGGCGGAAAGTTCCGCCGTGACGGCCGAATCCAGCAGGTCTTGATTTTCGTCGATGTCGTCGCGCAGAAACAGGTTTTCATCCTGCTGATGCCGCAAGAATTGCATCGCGTGCGAACCGGGCATCAGTTGCAGACAGCCGTTGCTAAGCGTTTCATCACCCAGCGCCACCCAGACATTCACGAGGTTAGAATTCTGGAACGACCAAAACCGAATGTCCTGATGCCAGCCGGTGTCGCTGCTGTATTGTGGATGTTTGGTCATCACGCAATTGTGGTGAGCCAACGGCATGACGACTTGTGGCCCCAGCAACTGCTGCAGTCGATTCAGTAGGAAGGGTTCCTTCACCAGTTTCGAAAACACCGGATCACGGCTAAAGGCTTGTTGTAGTCTGCGAATGGTGCGACCACCGACGGCGTCCAACGACGGCGGCGCGCCTGGATAATTCACATCGGCTTCGTATTCGATATCGCCGTAATGAGCTTCGGTGTCTCGCCGAGTCACAGCCAAGATCGTATCGATGTAAGCCGACGGAATCAGACCCCGCTGAATGACATAGCCATCGCTGTGAAAATTCTCGCAGTCTTCGGGGGTGAACTTGTCGAGTGTGGTAGTTAATTCGATCATGGATGTCTCGTACTAAACGTCCGCCGCTTCGGCTCCCCGCCGACCCCAGCAATCCGTGATGCTGGATTCTGGCGCGAAGTTCGCAATGTTCAAGGCCGATTGCAAATTCGCGGCGGCTTTTCGCCACGAAGTGGCAGCGCGGCCTAGGATGGACGGCGACACTTGAAGCTCAAAAAGCTCGCTGGATTCCCTTTCGTCCGTTGGCCGTATCGGCGATGTAGGGCAGCCAAACCAGCACCACGCGTTGGACGTTGACGTCAGATTTGCGAGGCTTCACTTCTTCTTCCGTCAGTTCGATCAGGTCGGGGTCGAATTGATCCTGAATTCGCATCACCTCATCTTCAACCTCGTTGTTCAGGTCTTCTCGACGCACAATCAACGCCGAAAGTTCTTGTGCGGCGTGTTTGACGTCTTCGTTCTCTTTCGCGATCGTTCCAGCCGACCGAATCGCAGTGCCGGCTCGAGAGATGTTGGTTGAGCTACCCAGCTTTCTGCCAAACAACGCGCCGGCGATACTGGTGAAGATTGAAATTCCGGTCGACATTGTCTTCTGCGACCGCTGCGATTTTTCGCGATCCAATTTCTGTTCCGCTCGCCGAATCTGATCTTCCAGCGTGCGGAATCCCGAAGCGTATTTGGCACGCAGTTTTTCCACCTGCAGATCACGTTCTTCGCGCGCCACATGCCTCAGGCGAATCCGAAAATCTGATTCACTTTCTTGAGAATGCGATGCCGTTTTCAACGCCGGACAGCTCCAGATGGCTAAACGCCGTTCACGATACAGATAGTCCTTCAACGCCGATTCCCAACTGCTGTAAGACGTCTTCTGATTCAAGTCCGACGGCAAGTCTCGAAAAATCGCGTCGCCTTCGGGCTCAGTTTCTAAACGTGGCAGATCGTCTTCATCCCACTCGTCGGCTTCTTGCCACAGGTCGTGCGACATTTCGTCGTCTGCCAGTCGCAACAATGTGACGTCTTCCCATTCGTCGATGTCCTGCTTGGATGAGACCCAGCGCAGCCGCGCTTCGCCTAAAATCGCGGGGCGATAGGTTAGGCTGGATGTCGATCCATTGGTCGATTCTGTGGTCGATCCATTGACTGGGAAGAAATATTCTTCAATGCCAGGCGGAAGCATGGGGCGCGCCACGTCGTCGGCATCTTCCCGTTCTGCCTTCAGTCCGAACGTCGCCGCCACCGCGCCGGTGCCAGCTTGTTTTAGCGGTGTCATCAGCGTTTCGATTTGATTGCGCGAAATCGGGCCTCGCAAATACGACAGCGCCCAGCGTGTTTTGAAGATGACTGGCCGGTCTTCGTGGACGTTGTTCAACAGAAACACACGACTGCCCAGCCCTGCCAGTGTTTGTTCCATTTTCTGTTTGTCGAAGGCCGCACCATTGGTTGCAGCGACGCCTTCCAGCCCTTCCATGACGCGCATTTTATCGCGTTCTGTTTGCAGGCGGCCCAGAAACCAAGTGCCACAATTGGACAGCCCTTTGTAGTCGAGGTCGACGGGATTCTGCGTCGCCAGCATGCAGCCCAGCCCGTAGGCGCGTGCCTGTTTCAGCAGGGTTAGCATGGGCTGTTTGGAAGGCGGATTTGCCGTGGGCGGGAAGTAGCCGAACACTTCGTCCATATACAATAGGGCGCGGAGGCTGGACGTGCCCGCTTGGGCTCTCATCCACGTGACCATTTCGTTCAGTAGAATCGTGACGAAGAACATGCGTTCTGCGTCAGATAAATGTGCGATGGAAACAATCGCCACACGCGGTTTGCCTGCTGGCGTGTACAGCAGTTTCTGAATGTCCAGCGGATCGCCTTCGAGCCACGCTGCAAAACTGGGCGCCGCCAGCAGATTGTTCAGCGACATCGCCAGCTTGAAGCGATCCTTGGCCGGAAAGAAGGATTCCAGATCCAGAAAACCCACTTTGTCGAAGGGCGGTGCCTGAATCGATCGAATCAGCAACCCCATGTCGACATCGTTGCCGTCCTGCCATTGATGCCCCAGAATCGTAGACAGCAGAATATGTTCTGGACTGCTGATGGGATCGGCATCGATCTGCATTAAGGCCAACAAGCCAGAAACTGCGGACATAATTCGTTCTCGAAACGCTTCTCCGTCATTCAAAATTTCCGGCGGCGGGGCATTGAACGACCGCAACACCGTCAGCGGCCGACCAGCATTGCTGGCGGGCGTGTAGATCGCGACTTCTGCAGCTTCTCGAAACTTCCGGATGCGTTCCGGTCCTTGGCCCCAATCGTTCAACCCCTTGCGCCACGTGTCGGCGGTCGTTTTGGCGTATTCTGGCACGGTCATGCCCTTTCGAGTCGCGTCGGATGGATCCACCCACGGCTCGAACTCTTCCGCTGATAGATTGGGGAAGGTCAGCATCAGGTTTCCAAGATCCCCCTTGGGGTCGATGCAGATCGACGGAATGCCATCAATGGCCGCTTCTTCCAGCAACGACAGGCAGAGTCCCGTTTTTCCACTGCCTGTCATTCCCACACAAACCGCATGCGTTGTCAGATCCTTGGCGTCGTACAGGACGTCCTCTGTGGTGGTTTCTCCCGTTTCCAAGACGTGTTGCCGCCCCAGATAGAATTGCCCGAGCTTCTCAACAACTGCCATAATGTTTGTTTTCTGAGTACGTGATCAAGATCTGGGGTCGGAATTTTCCCGGAGCTTTGCGGATTTCAGCGGTTTTCACAACCGGTCGCCCGTGTTTTCGGCCTTCCTTGGCTATGCTGGCCCATGGAATACTTGACAGGTGGCAGCTTATTCGCCACTATCCTGCGGCTCGCAGGCACAAGTGATGTGTCGGGTTGAATTTACGCTAAGATGACCAAAGCGTAGGTGGTAAGCTTCCGTAGGCAGCTTTTTGACTGAGTTTGGGGATCTGCGGCTTGAATTGCGACTTCACTGTTTAAGCGATTCCTTTGCTCAATATCCGGCCTCAGTCGGTCGATCAGTTCAACTTCACTCGATTTCTGCGTTAGTCGTTGTCGCTTTGTTTGCGTGCTTCGACATTTCCTGACCACATCAATCGCTCAACGTACGCTCTGGATCTGACAATCATGGCAGTCCCAAAAAGACGACAATCAAAAACGCGGTCTCGCAAACGACGCAGCCACAATGCAGTAAAACCACTGCAATTGGCGCGCTGCTCGCAGTGCGGAACTTCCCTGCCGACTCACGTCATTTGCCCGACGTGTGGTTACTATCAGGGACGAACAATGACCGTTGACGACGAGGACTAGCAGAATGCGAATCGCGCTCGACGCGATGGGGGGCGATTTTGCCCCAGATCCGAATGTCCACGGTGCCATCGATGCGGTCGCTCAGACCGATGACTTGCATGTCATCTTGGTCGGAGACGCCGCTGTTCTCGAACCAAAACTCGAAGAAGTCCTGCAACAGCACGAGGGAATCGATCGCGCTCGTCTTTCCATCGCTGCCGCCGACGGTTTCGTGGGGATGGACGAAAAACCAACGCTCGCCTTACGAGCCAAACCGAATTGCTCCATCGCTCGCTGCTGGCAGCTCATGGCCGCCAAAGACGCAGAAGCCGTGGTCAGTGCGGGCAACACGGGCGCTGTGGTCGCCGCTGGACTCCGCACACGACTGTTCTTAAAAGGCGTCAAACGCCCCGGAATTGCCGTCACTTTGCCCAATCTCAAAGGGCACAGTGTGATGATCGATGTCGGAGCCAACCCGGCCTGCCGACCTGAACACTTGTTTCAGTATGCCGTGATGGGGCAGATTTTCGCCCGTGAAATTCTCGGCATTCCAGCCCCGCGTATTGGGCTGCTGAACATCGGCAGCGAAGAAGGCAAGGGCAACGACCTGTATCGTGGTGCGCATCAGATGATCGCGGAATCACCACTGAAGGATTCGTACATCGGCAATGTCGAAGGCCGAGGCGTCTATCAGGGCGAAGCAGACGTGCTGATTTGCGAAGGCTTCACGGGCAATGTGGTGCTGAAGGTCAGCGAAGGCATGGCCGAATTCCTGATGAAGACCGTCAGCAAGGCAATGTTGTCTGCTCTGGATGTAGAACGAGACAAGGCTGGCCAAGTATTGCACCAGCTGTCTCAAACATATCGCTATCAAGAATCCGGTGGCGCTCCTTTGCTAGGGATCGATGGCAGCTGCATTATCTGCCACGGCAGCAGCGATTCCGATTCTATCCGTAACGCACTGAAGATGGCGATGAAGCTCCAAGCTCACCACATCAATGCTCAGATCGTAGAACAACTGGCCGAAGCAGCGTTGGCCGCTTCTGAGTAGGTTCAGGAACGTCTTCATGTCCAAAATCGCTCTACTATTTCCAGGCCAAGGCGCACAGCACGTTGGCATGGGCAAGCAGCTTGTTCAGCAGTATCCCAAAGCTAAGGAGCTGTTCGATCAAGCGAACGAGATTCTGGGATATGACCTCGCGAAGCTGTGCTTCGAAGGTCCGGCAGAAGAACTCGACTCGACCATTTACAGCCAGCCCGCCTTGTTTGTCTGCAGTCTGGCGGCATTGGAAAAACTACGAGCGGACTCACCCGATATCGTGCTGGGCTGCGAAATGGCGGCCGGCCTGAGCCTCGGAGAATACACGGCTTTGGTGTTCTCTGGTGCAATGTCCTTCGAAGATGGTCTGAAGGTCGTGCAGCGACGTGGGCAAGCGATGCAGGCAGCGGCCGATGCAACGCCGTCTGGTATGGTCAGCATTTTGTTAATGGACCGCGACAAGGTTCAGCAGGTCTGTGACGAAGCCGCAGGGCACGGTTCCATCCAAATTGCCAACTTGCTGTGTCCGGGCAACATCGTGATCAGCGGTGTGAATGCGGCCTGTGTTCGAGCGGCGGAAATCGCCGAAGCATCTGGCGGGCGAGCGATTCCGCTAGCCGTGGCTGGGGCGTTCCACACGCCGATCATGAAGCCTGCGGATGATCAGCTGGCAGAAGTGTTGAGCACCACCGAAATCAAATCGCCAGAAATTCCTGTCGTGTCCAACGTAGATGCTGCCGTTCACACTGACCCGGAGGAAATCCGCAGCCTGCTGATTCAACAGGTCTTGCAGCCCGTGCGTTGGGAAGACTCCATCCGGCACATGCTCGACCAAGGCTGCACGGAATTCTACGAAGTCGGCCCCGGCAAAGTGCTGAAGGGCCTGATGAAACGCATCAGCCGCAAGACACAGATCACGTCGATCAGCGATTCCGACAGCTAAGCCGACACGGGTGTGGCAATCTTTTCGGGCATCAGTGTTAGCCGTTTGGACGCTAGCCTAGGCTGTTAAGAACGTGGTGTTGACAAGAAATTTAGTTTGCGCAGGTTTTGTTTCGGGCCATTCGGGTGGCACAACTTGCCGTCAGGCTAGCTGTGTTGCGTTAGCGATTGGAAACCTGTCTAACGGGTTCTTTACACAAACAACGCTGGCCATGGCTTGGACCTGCCAGAGCGGTTTCCGATGGCTGCCCCACTCAGGAAGGCTGCGCCATCCTGCGCCATCCTGTGCCACCCGCCGGGACTGAATTGCGCAAAACAAAACTCTGTGCAACACCAAATTTTCAGCCTTACGCCTCTGATCACGGGTTCGTTTATCTTTCGCCATTACTGCACCACAGTCTAGTGAACATTTCGAGGACTGGAAATGAAGCAGTTCTTGAATCACTCTGTCCGATTGCTGGCCATGAACGCCTGCAAGGCAAGGCGATGCGTGTTGAACGCCAGATCCGCACCGGCAGCCTCTTCCGGAGGCAGAAACTTCCAGCCGTCGACTTCGCCCACTTGAGCTTTCATGCCGTCCAGAGTTTTGACGCGAGCGACATAGAAAAGGTCTGTCACCGGAGTCACAACTCCGCAAAATGCGTATTCGTTCGGAAAGGAAGCCAGATACTGGTACTCAAGGACCGCCAGATTCAATTCCTCTTCGACTTCCCGGAACAGTGATTCTTCCGCCGTCTCACCGGCGTCGACGAAGCCGCCAGGCAGTCCAAGTTTGCCCTTGCCAGGATCTTTGCCGCGCACAATAAACAGCATGTCGCCTGCGGGATCAACAATCAACGCCCCAACAGCTGTGTTGGGGCTGAAGTAGTGTGTGTAACCGCAAGCAGAAACACAGCACCGAAAAGGCTGTTGACCAGTCCGACCAGAATCAACACCGCAGCGCGGACAAAAACGCCAAGCGTCCCGAATTGGAATGGCTTCAGTCACGAGCTTCATTCGGCCAGTCCATGCTTCTTCATTTTACTGTAGAACGTGCTGCGAGGCATATTCATCGCTCGCGCGGCTTGAGCTTTGTTTCCCGATGCGGCATTCAACGCCGCCTGAATGGACTGTTTTTCGACAGTCGAATTCCTGCGGCGTAATTGAGTGGGTGAGGCAACTGGTGTTGTGCCATCTGGTGTTTTCTGTGCGGAGGATTCGTACGTTGGCCATTCGGCGATTGGCGATTGAGTGCTGTCAGCCGCCAATCGCATGGCATTCGCGCTGACTTCTCCGGGCAGATCCTTCAGCGTAATGATGTCTCCATCGGCCAACACCACCGCTCGCTCAATCGCGTTTTCTAGCTCGCGAATGTTGCCGGGCCAGCGATGCTGCTCCATCGCCGCCAACGCTTCCGGTTCGATTTGGCGAATCCGCTTGTCGGTTCGCTGCACCGTTCGGTTCAGAAAGAAGAACACCAATTCGATCAGATCTTCTCGACGGTCTCGCAGAGCAGGCAAGGTCACGCTGACCACGTTCAATCGATAATACAGATCTTCCCGAAATTCTCCGCTGGCAATCATGGCTTCGAGGTCACGGTTGGTCGCCGCGATCAAACGCACATCCGCCTTCACCGTCTTGTTCGACCCGACCGGCTCAAAGCATCGCTCCTGCAACACTCGCAGCAGCTTCACCTGAGTCTCCAGCGAAATATCGCCGATCTCATCCAGAAACAAAGTCCCGCCATTCGCTGCGTGAAATCGACCTTCTTTGTCAGACGTCGCGCCCGTGAAGGCACCGCGGACATGCCCGAACAATTCGCTTTCTAACAGTGAAGGTGCCAAGGCAGCACAGTTTACACTCACCATGGCCTTGCCCGCACGATCGCTGTTGCGATGCACTACGCGAGCCAGTAGTTCTTTGCCTGTCCCGCTTTCGCCTCGAATCAAAACCGTCGCCGTACTGGCGGCCGCTTTTTGCGTCGTCTCCAGCACGTTCATAATCGCCGCGCTTTTACCGCGAATTTCGCCTCGATCCAAGCCCAACCCCGGAGCCTCAACCGCGCCTTCATGGGCGACTTCCTGCAGCGACGTCAGTTCTGCGCGCAAGATCGACAACTGCCGCTGTTGTTCGGCGATGCGGTCGACTTTGACTTCCAGTTCTGAACTCAGCTGCGCAAGGTTTTGGTTCGCTCGCGAACTGTGCAGTGCCAGAACAGTCATCTGCCCAATCGCCTGCAGAAACGCGCTGTCTTCTGGCGAATAGGCGACACCGTTGGTGCGTTTACTCAGCAGGATCAACCCATCGACCCCCAAGTCACCACGCAGAAAGCAGACCAGTTCGGCCGATTGATTGTGCAGTAGATTTTGAATCAAAGATTCATTTTCGGGTGTGCGAGTCGTTCGACGTACGACGATCTCAGAGCTCTCAGCTTCCGCCAGCAGTTCTGCCGGCAGGCTTGTGGGCGCTGTACTGGCAAGGTCGGCTCCGATCAGACGCAGTACGCCCGATGCTTCACGCACAAACATTGCGGCTGATGAGGCGTCCATTACGTCGCGACATGTGGCCAGAGTAATTTCAGCCAGCGCTGATGGGTTCGTTAAATAGCCTGAGGCTTGGTTTAGCTGCTTCAGTGTTTTATCCAGCTGATATTTTTCAGAGAAGAAACTCTGATCAACAATCGACAAGATGCGATCGCGGGCCCACAGAATGAACGTGATCGCCACGACCACCATCAGAAACAGCGACAGTTGCAAGAGGATGGATGAGTTATGCGACAACGCATATTTGCTGGTCGCTGCGGCACCTGATGCCAGCAGCAACGCGCATAGTCCTGTGACGGTGCCTGAGACCAGCAGATACCGGCGGCCACGAATCAGAATTTCATTTGCTAAAATCAGCCGATGCCGTAGCATTCCGTGAGCGTACGCAGCCATGAATAAACCGCTGGCCACGAACATCGGAAACTGCGCTTGGCCCAGTGCAAAGTCGGCTCGACGAAAAAACGCCAGCCATAACGTGTACGTGATTGGCACTGTCGCAGCGACAGAAGCGAACAGGATTCCTGAAGCTTGGCGACGCTCCACGGGGTTTTGAGTTCGCAACAGACTGGCGGCCAGCGACACAACTGTCATCGCAAAGTGGACACAGCTGATGCCGATCGCCGCCAGAATGACGATCCGCAGCGAATACAGTAGCTCAGCACAAACTCGCACGCTGTCGAACGCCAAGCCGCTAGCCTGAGCATTCTGAGTTAACCCGCCCGCCACAGCGACCAATTTTTGAAACACAGAAAACTGCTCCGGTGCAGCGGAAGCGCCGTTCAGAGCGTAGGCAGTCCAGTAGATAAAAGAAACCAAGATCGCGGCAGCGATCGACGGGCCGTAGATCAACCATGCCATCAGATTGTGTTTGGACTTCAGCAGAAAGTTTTCACGCGGAAATCGGCTAAAAAAGTCCAGCGTCACAGCTGGTAATAGGCACGCCGCAAAGATGAATGGCAGATTCAGCAGTGGACTGGCCGCCAAGATCCACCAATGGAATCCTCCCACGAACGCCGGCATGGAGGCGCTGCACATCAGGCAAAACACCTGAACCACGCGGTCTGAAGGACGTTGCCAGAATGCCGTCATGGCGACGCCCAAAATCATGAGCTGACACAAAAACCATAAAACGGTCAGCACAAAGCCCCATTGCTCCATGGGCTTGATGGGCACGTAGGCTCGAACAGGCGACTGACCTTCCTCTTGCTGAGGTCGATTCAGGATCAGCTTCACCATGCGGATCGGAGATTTATCCGGATTGTTAATTTCCACCAAAGGGGGAGTCGTCTTATTTTCTGACGGGTCGGCTCCTGCGTGCAACATGCCTCCGGGAGGAATTTCGGCAGAACGCAGGGCCGCTAGGTGATGGACGAACAGCAAAAAATTGCCGGCACGTTTGCCGCCCATTTCACTTAACCATTGTCCCTTCAACACTCTTTCGCCAGAACATTCGTCTTCTTCATGAATGAATTGCGTGACCTGCAATTCGTCAACTTGGGCGCTCATGGGCAACAGACACCGCAAACCGATGTCGGGAAAGGTGGCCACATACCAAATGACGATCAGGCAGTACGTGATCGAAGCCACAGCCGTGATTGTCACTGCTAAGCGTGGTTGCTCTGGATTTTCCCGGTTCGGTAACATAGTTCGGCGCTGACCTTTGCCGAACAATAGGTGGTCGGCGCGCTCGATTCAACTGTTTCGGCGCTTGTTTCGGCGCTTTCGGCGCTGTTGCTCAATCTGTGTTAACCCAATAAATCAGGATAAGCCGCCGTTTCGGGAACGTTACGTCAATCTGAAGTGTTTGGCACGCGACGTGCATTATGGACAAGTCCCAGCCAGCCCTTCGGTGCGGTTGAGATGTGTTGAATGAGATTTCTCCGACGGTCGTCACCCAGCCGCCCTTGGATTTCCCCAAACCTCTTCTCATTCATTCCCCCACTCTCAACACCCAAGGGCTGTTTTTATGCGCGGAACGCATGAGGCGGGAAATCTGACGCTCGGCGGTTGCGGCAGGCGCACAAAAACTGGGCCGTTCGACTGTCGACGAGTGGCTTCCTGATCGCCATAATGTAATGGCCGCAGCCCGCTTTCTGGAATCTTGCGGCCGTTTCCTTCCAATAACGTGTTCAGACTTAGAGGACAGACGATGTCGCTGCCAGTGGTTACTCCCGGTGAAACAGATGCTTACGAAGATCCACTGGACCTGATGAATGAGATTGATGAGTTAAAGAAAGAGAAGGACGCGTCCATCATGGCGCACTTCTATGTGGATGGAGAAATACAGGACATCGCGGACTACACGGGCGACAGTCTAAAGCTGGCTCGCGACTGCATTGAGGTGAAGACGAGCACGATCGTGTTTGCCGGGGTTCACTTTATGGGGGAATCCGCCAAGATCATGAATCCTGAAAAGCGGGTGTTGATTCCCGACATGCTGGCCGGCTGCTCTTTGGCAGACAGTTGCCCGGCGGATCAGTTGCAGATGTTTCAGGAACAAATGCGGGCTGAAGGGCGGAAGTTCGATACCGTGGCCTACATCAACACTACAGCCGCAGTCAAAAGTCTGTGCGACTGGATTGTCACCAGCGGCAATGCGGCTGAAATCATCGATCGTGTTCCCAAGGACCGTGAGATCCTGTTCGTGCCCGACCAGCATTTGGGTCGCTATCTGATGGAGGTTTCAGGCCGAAAGATGATTCTGTGGCCGGGATCCTGCATGGTTCACGAAGTCTTCAGTATTCAAGACCTTGTGCGAGCCAAGCGCAGCAACCCCGGCAGCGTCGTGATTGCTCATCCCGAATGTCCCCAAAATATTCTGGAAATCACGGACTTCATTGGTGGCACAGAAAAAATGCGGCAGCATGTGATGTCGGTGAAAGAACCAACGACATTTTTGGTGGCCACGGAATCCGCCATGATTCATGCATTCCAGAAGTCGGCCCCTCAGCACAACTTTATTCCAGTGCCGGGCATCATGACTTCCACCGGTGAAACCTGTGCCTGCAATCGTTGCCCTCATATGGCGCGCAATACGCTGCAAAAAGTCCGTGACTGCCTGAAGAACGAAGCACCCGAAATTGAATGGCAAGACTATTTCCAACAGGCTCGAGCCGTCTTGGACAAAAGCCTGCTGAAGTAAGCTAGTGGTTTGTCACAGCTTATTTTGAGGGTCGGGAAAATGTCGCTCGGTGGTCTCCACCGTGATTTCTCGGCGGAGACCGCCGAGCTACAAAAACCGAACCCCAATTTTTGATACTGACAGACCGCTCGAACGACCGTTTCCTGAAATCGATCGCCAGAAGAGAATTGAACAGATGAAGAAGAACGCCGTGAAGGCAGCTTTGGCCGCCGGACAGTCGTCGGTGGGAACATGGCTGTCGTTTGGGGACGTGTTTACGGCTCGCTTGATGGCACGTGTGGGGTTTCCATGGCTGACGGTGGATTTGGAACATTCGCCCATCGACTGGCAGATGGCGTCCCTGATGTTTGCCACCATCGCAGATTCCGGCTGTGTTCCGCTGGCTCGAGTTCCTCGTGGCGATCACGACATGATCAAACGCGTGCTCGACGGGGGGGCCATGGGCATCGTTGTGCCGATGGTCAATACGGTCGAAGAAGCTCAACTGGCAATCGCGGCGGCAAAGTATCCTCCCTGCGGCAATCGTTCGATTGGTGGCAGCATTCCGGCTCTGAACTTCGACACCACAGCTGGCGAATACTACAAGCATGCGAACGACGAGGTACTGGTGATTCTGCAAACGGAATCGCCGCAAGGCGTAGACAATGCGGAAGAAATCTACAGCCTGCCCGGCGTCGACGCGATCTTTGTCGGCCCCAACGATTTGTTCTGGCAGATGAAACCAGCAGACGGTAGCGACCCTTCGCCAGCAGAATTCGAAGCGATGCTGCAGGCGAAGGGTCGCTACCG
>Ga0075117_1001663_pt1 | contig 13538 bp, 18 predicted proteins | sample AntAceMetag02UKJ_FD_69789 | JGI IMG/M metagenome (GOLD analysis project Ga0075117, IMG submission 69789) | Saline lake microbial communities from Ace Lake, Antarctica - Antarctic Ace Lake Metagenome 02UKJ | ecosystem: Environmental > Aquatic > Non-marine Saline and Alkaline > Saline | place... | reverse complement strand
TCACAGGTGTTTTCACAGGTGTTTTCACAGGTGTTGTCACAGGTGTTTTCACAGGTGTTGTCACAGGTGTTTTCACAGGTGTTTTCACAGGTGTTTTCACAGGTGTTTTCACAGGTGTTTTCACAGGGGTTTTCGCAGGGGTTTTCGCAGGGGTTTTCGCAGGGGTTTTCACAGGTGTTTTCACAGGTGTTTTCACAGGTGTTTTCACAGGTGTTTTCACAGGGGGCTTCACAGCAACTCGTCTAGCCTGGTAAACCTTATTTAACCGGTTTTTGATTAATGCTGTACCAATCTTATTAAACATAAATTGCCCCGCAAGTACGTACGGGGATGTGTTGAGTATCCCATCGATCATAGATTGTGGGGGTTGATCTTCGGGCCATTCACCCATGGGGATCGTACAACATTTTGGATCGAGAGGATCATCGATGAAATCCGGTCCACAACCTTTCACTGGATCTTTAGGAGACACGCATTCATAGTCCAGTATAGCAGCATCGAAATCATCTTTATCTATACCCAAGTCATCTGAGATAACACCAACCTTATTATCTAAAATAGTGCCTATATCTTTTATTACACCCGGATCTATATCTTCCACAGGTTTCAGTATTTCTGTAGAATCGCCATTATCTTTTGCGTCACCCTTAGTAGTTTCAATTAATTTTCCAGATATGGGATCAAATACTTTCACAGTCCTATTATATTTAGACAACTCTATCATATAATATATCGTGACTAGCATAAGAATGAACGCCATTCCCTGTATTAAATCTGACCCACTCTTCCCTGAAGCCATCGCCGTCTTGTGTTATATTAGTATAAAAAAATAACACTTAAAGATTAATATCGGAATATATGCATGTCGTGGTGCTGGTGGTGTTGTCATGATTTTGATACTGAACCACTCATGTTACCAGTGAAACACGACGAAAAACGTAATAAATTTACAACAGCTGGGCGTTATTGTTCCTGGAGTTGTATGAAAGCGTATGCAATTGACGGGTACGGGTTATCGAGGGGTGGGCTCATGTGCGGTAATATGGTGATGATGCGTAAAAGTATGTATGGGAAAAGGACTCCTATAAAATGTGCACCAAAAAGACAAATGTTAAAGGAGTTTGGAGGGGAGATGAGTATAGAAGAATTTAGAAAAAATTTACTCATAGATAAAGAGGACCCAAAGAAAGTAGTCACGGAAGATGTTGTGGATATAGTAATACCGGTCAATAAAAATACTGCAAAGATGTATGAAATAAAAGGTGCAGTGGGAGTTAATGAACCACTACGCCTTAAACGCGCAAAACCCCTTAAGAGAGATCAGAATAACTTAGAATCGGTTCTAGGATTGGTTATTAAATCAAAGACTGAGAACAATTGAGACAACTATCTCCTACATATACGAATGAACATGATTCACATTCATCGAGAGGGATAATATTACGTTTTTTTAATTTATCGTGACTATATAATAACAGGTCTTTTATAGTATAAATACCATAAGCTACCATTGTTTCTAATGATGGAAACTTCATTCTATATTATACACAACCACAGGCCTTATTTACCTTTAGCATGACAGAGAAACTGTCGATCATGGGCGGTACCATAGTCTTCAAAACCGTTTCAAGTTCGGAATCTTGGTCACCCGCGTCAATCTGTTCGATGACAGAGTATATGAGATCGATCACGAGATCCTTCTTTTCGGGGCCAGTCAAACCCTTGATCTTCTGAACATCCATCATCAGTGTAGATACGAGACCACATAGGTTCTCTTTATTGATACCCGTCTTACCGTATTTGAAGATGAGGCGTTCAATACGACTAACGATGAGGGCGCTATCCTTGGACTTTGTGGCATAGGTTTTCAAAATGGTATCCATTTATATATATTGAGATTAAAATCTCTAATTATATAAATGATGGTCAAGTCAGATGATTTTATCGCAGGGTCTGCGATTACATTGGGTATAATTCAGATGGTATTGAAAACATTCAATGTAAAAGATTTTGAGGCGGATGAAAATGCATATATGTATTTGTACATGGGAATTTTAGGGAGTATACTGTGGATTATATATCAGTATAAGAAAGGTGCAAATTATTCTACTGTGTATTCTATCGTAGGTTTGTTTTCGCAATTATATATTTTATATAAAGTGTCTTCAACGGAACGGAGTAGGGAAAAGCAGATATGAAGAACTTTCATTTTATCTTCAAATGATATTTTACCCGCGTTACGAACAACATGGACGATAAGCATACAAACTAAATATGTAGCCTCATGAAGTTGCATACTTTGTATTCTTATTTGTTTTTTTAAAATCTTCCCGCATCGTTAATAGATGTTCCCTGTGATATAGGGTTCGTAGGTGAAGCGAAATATGTAGGGTTAAATTGGAAAAATTTATAACCACCAAAAAGTATTAAACATATAGATATTACCATACCTCCTATGGCCATATTTTTATCCTGTGTATCTTTGGTACATTCCTTATCGTGTTCTACAATTTGATAGCTGAAAACAGATCCAACCAGACCCGCGACACCCATGAGCACACCAATTAAAGGTGCAGAACTTTTATAGTCGCCTCCCAGTTTATTGAGTATAGGCATGGCCATTATGGTTGCAGGAATGGTGATCATGATAGTCAACAATTGTGAAAGAAAAATCTTACGATTTTCGTATTTGGGGTCACCCTGCAATTCCCCACATTCGTTATACCTGGCAATACTAGTAGATATCATCCAAACAAACAAAGCGGCCGCAACACCAAGACCTCCAAGAGCAAAAACACTGGGACGAGGATCTGACATTTATTATTAACGAAGAAAATTTATAAGGTCGGATCGTGTTTTCTTCTGGTACCAACCGAGTGCTTTTAATTTTTTGGCGCATATGTAATATCTCTGATCGTTAAAAGGTCTATCATCCACGTATCTTACCCACTTTTCATAGTCGGTAGTATTTTTAACAGCTTCTATGATAAGGTGTGTGACTTCTTCGACTGTGAGTTCATCATCTGAGGCTATGTTATACACTTCACCCGATAACCCTTTTTTCCATACGACGTTTACAGCTTCAACAACGTCATCGACGTGCATAAAAGCTCGTTTGATTGCTGCTGATCGTGTACCATGTATCGTACATTTATTGTTCTCGTTTAAGAGTCTTTTAAACTTTGGGATCAATTTTTCCGGATACTGGTTTGGACCGTATACATTGTTACACCTGATTACCTTAATATTCATATTGAAAGATTCAATGTATGAACGAATAATCATCTCAGCCGCAGCTTTAGATGCAGAGTATGGATTTGTTGGTCGAAGTACGCCATCGTCTTCTGTAAATGGGATATTCGTTTTAGACTCTCCATAGACTTCGTCTGTACTGAAATGAATAAATTCGACATTCGGGATATGTTTTCGACACGCTTCTATTAATACATGTGTACCACAGACATTATCATTTGTGAAACTGATGGGGTCGGTAAATGAATTATCAACATGACTTTGAGCTGCGAAATGAAATACAACATCAAACTTGTATCGTTTTACGATACGTTCGACTAGTTGAGAATCGCATAGATTACCCTCGATGAAAGTCGAAACACCTGGGTTGACATTTTCAACATTTGAACAGTAATCGAGTTTATCTATATTTATAAACTCTACCACGGGATAACGTGTCTTCATGTTATTCAGAAAGTTTGATCCGATAAAACCACATCCACCCGTTACCAGAACATTCATATACATTTACTTAGTATCAGCAAATTTCTTTAAAAGATTACACACATGATCGACATCTTCAATCGACATGCCATGATGTGCACCTAATAAAAATCCATCTTTCATTATTGTATCTGCATTTTTAAATTCTTTGAGGTACTGTCTAAACGCCGGGTGTCTTGTAATATTTCCTGCGAATGTGACTCGTGTCTGAACATTATTCGCTTCCATGTAATTTACAAGTTCTAAACGATCATGACATTGAATGGGGATAGCGAGCCAGTTAGGCGTTTTAGAATCGTCTGGAAGGGTGTAATAACTACAGTCTTTGAGATTATCCAGATAGCGTTCCACATTTTGTCTCCTGGTTTTCAAGAACCCATCGAGTTTATCGAGTTGGACGAGACCGAATGCTGCGTTCATCTCACATGCTTTGAGATGGTACCCTGCAACACCGTATAAGAACTTCCAATCGTATGGAATGCCATCGACTGAATGATTAAACCTCTCACTCGGCTCCTCGATATTGTCACCTATACGACCCCAGTCTCGAAACATTAGGGCTCTCTTGAGATGTGCATCATCATTGAACATCACCATACCACCTAGACCACCTGCAGTAATCACGTGACTTGCATAAAAGCTTGTTGTACTTATATCAGTACACTTGGTGTGAGTGATTGTGTCTGCAGAATCCTCAAATAGAATCACATTTGGGAAAGCTTCTCTGATAGCTTCCCAATCTGGGATATTACCAATTAGATTTGGGAGGATAATACACTTTGTATCCGGTGTTACAACCTCACGGAGTTGTTTTACACTCGGTACGTACGTGTGTAACTCGACATCACAGAATACCGGGTTAAGTCCAAGTTGCATTAAGGGTGCTACAGTAGTTGAAAACCCACATGCGGGTGTGACAACCTCAGAACCCTTATGGAGATCCAATGCACAGAGACCTAGGAGAATTGCACTACTGCCAGAGTTTACGAATAATCCTCGTTTCTTTCCAAAAATTTCCGATACCCGTTCTTCAAAACGAATTGTGCGATCACCAAACCCTGCGAGCCATCCATCTTTTAAACATTCGGTAACGGCTGATATTTCTTCTTCCCCATAAGATTCGAATCTATTCGGTGCATACCAAATTTTCCTTGTCATATGTTTAAAGAGTATTACTATCTTTAACTTACATGAAAGTTTGTGTACTCGGTGCTAGAGGTTTCATCGGTAAGAATTTACTTCGAGATACAGATTGGATCGGTGTCACTAGACACGATCTTGATCTTACAGATCCTCGAGCGGTTGAGGAATATTTCAGAAATCATGAGTATGATGTGGTAATTCATTGTGCAGTTATAGGCGGAAGTCGGTTGAAACCTGATGATGGTGAAGTGTTTTATAAAAACCTTTTGATGTTTGAGAATGTCGTAAGCGTGTTCAAGGGTAAATTGTTATATTTTTCAAGTGGTGCATCATTGCGAGGTGATCCACCCACCGATCCTTACGGTCTTTCGAAATGGTTGATTGATCGTCGTATTGAGACGCTGTCAAATACATACTCTTTACGTATATGGGGGTGTTATGGACCCGGTGAATTACCAACGCGTTTCAGTGCCGTGTGTAAACGCGAAGGACATGTCATTATCGATCAAGACAGGTATTTTGACTTCATCGACATTGAAGATGTTCGAAAAATTGTACATCAGTATATAACAAGTAAAAAATCACTCGTTAAACACTGCGATTTAGTGTACCCGGGGAAACTCTTACTTTCTCAATGGGCAGAAAAGTTTGGAGCTACTTATGAAATTAAAAATAAAAATAAGTTGGGTCGGAGCTATATCAATTCCATCCCAGATTCTTCTTAGGAGGGACGGGGACAATCATATCTTTCTCAAAGTCGATGTACGGTGTCATGTTTTCGAGTGAGTTTCCAAACTCTAATTTAGGATAAATCTTTTGCGTCTCTGGTATATGAATATCTTGAAGAGTTTTCACACCATAAGCTTCTGCGATTTTTACAAAATCGATATCACCACCAAATACATCATTCTTAGATGTCGCCACATATTTTGATTTAAAATAACTATCTTGAAACTGTTTGATTATACCATATCCACTATTGTTTAGAATTATAATTTCAATTGGGAGGTCATACTTCCCGACAGTTGATAATTCTTGAATATTCATTTGAAACCCACCATCACCAGCAATGCAATAAATCTTTTTACCTGTTCCTATTGCGGCACCAATCGCGATAGGAAGTGCACACCCCATAGACGCATTACTAAAGTTCGTAAAGAGCTTTTGACCATCCTTGAGTATCGCAGATTGCATTGTCCATACCAAGTTTCCACCTATATCCGGTACGACTATACAGTCATCTACGAGATGCCTAAAAAATGTAGCCAAATAATCATATACAACCGAGTCACCTTCACGTGACTTCTCTTCGCCGTACTCACATTTCCATTTATTAATTATGTCGACCCATAACCCAATACGAGTTTCTGTTGTATCATCATCGGCGTATCCATCGATGATAACAGTATCAAAGAAGTTCTTAGCATCCATGACGATAGGATGATCAATTTTAACACTCTTTTCAGGCATCTTGTTAATTTCTTCTGCATCAATATCCACCATAATCTTTTTTGAGAATACAGAGAACATTGACCCACTTCCACCTATTTGACGAGTGTCGAGGCGACTTCCTATAGATATAACGAGATCGGCGTTTTGAATAGCATAATTCGCAACTCTATCACCATAAACACCGGGAGAACCTATACGGAGTGGGTGGTCAGTTTTACATATATCAAACGCACCCCAAGAAACGAGAAATGGTATTTGCGTATTTTCAATAAACTTCATAGCCTCTTTCTCTGCACTCGCCAATTTTACACCATGACCAAATATGACAACCGGTCTCTTACTTTTGTAAATATATTCAGAAATATCATATTGTGGTGTAACCCGACGACTATATGTGATAAGGTTAATGTTTACATTTTCAATCGTAGTCATTTGAAGATTCACCGGTAAGTCCATAAGAACAGGTCCATACCGCGGTGTCTTAATTTCAGTTAACAACTCTTTGAGAACACTCTCAAGCTTAGACAGATATGGTACATGTAGAGACTTCTTCGTGACATCCTCAAACATCTTAGCTACAGGCATTTCTTGAAATCCACTTTGTCTAGGCTTTGTTTTTAAATTTGAAAGGTCTTCTTTAGTGTTCACTTGACCAGTGATAAAAAATGCCGGTATAGAGTCGTACCAACACCCACATACACCGTTTAAGATGTTTTGAACACCTGGTCCACTCGTAACACATACACACGCAACTTTACCACAACTTCTATAATACCCCTCCGCAGCCATGGCCGCAGATTGTTCGTGTTGAAAACAATAATATTTCACTTTAGGGTTTAGGGCAACCGCGTTTATGAATGGAACTATCGATCCACCAGTCACTACAAAATATGTATCTATACCATTAATGTAAAGTGTTTCTATAATATATTCGCATGTATTCATCATTTATATATATATATATAAAGGAACGCATCTTTAAATAACAATAATGACGATTTACCACGGTCAGGCTTTACAGGATAAATTTGTTTTGAACGTCTTGAAAAAGAAAACGAATGGTACATTCTTGGAACTTGGTGCCAATCACCCTATCGACATTAACAACACATACACACTCGAGAAAAATTTTGGGTGGAAGGGTATTATGATCGAGTTTGATGAAAAGTATTTGAAGGATTACAAAGAACATCGGAAGGGTAGTTTGCATCTCATCGCGGATGCGACGAAGATTGACTACAAGAAACTTCTCGAAGAGAATGACATGCCCAATGCTATCGATTATCTTCAAATCGATTTAGACGCTGGTAACGGCTCCACCATGGAAGCACTAGAAAAAATGGATAACGAGATTTTCGACAACTATAAATTCGCCACAATTACATTTGAGCATGATTATTATTGTGCGGGTGATTATAAATCTACACGTAAAAAATCCAGGGATATATTTAAGAAGCGTGGGTATGTATCGGTATTCAATGATATTCATGACCGCGAACCCGATGTAGTGTATGAAGATTGGTACGTACACCCAGACCTTGTTGACATGGAATATATTAAGAAACTGAAAATTGATAACGTTCCCAAGTATATTGATAATAATATGACCGGTAAATCGATTGACTGGAGAAGTATTTGCTACGACGATGACATTAAAATCACATACTCTATTCAAGTATGTAATGAGTCCCGTGAATTGTTCTCACTCTTGAACTTTTTGGTCAAAACGATAGACTACATCGATAATATCCATGTCGTAGTCGATACTCCTCATAAGACGGATAAGGTTCAAAAGGTGTTAGATTATTTCAATAAAAAGATTACGGTATTCGAACGTACATTCGATACATTTTATAAAAATTCTCAATATCATAAAGAAGTTGCTACGGGTGACTATATATTTGGTATCGACGCAGATGAAATGCCACAAGAGTTACTTATTAAGAGTTTAAAACAGGTTATTTCCACAACTGAAAATGAAGTTATTTTTATTCCAAGAATAAATATCCATCCGGGTATGACCCAGGAATTTTTACATAAGTGTAAACAATTCAAGGTTAATGAAGTGGGTTTTATTAATTGGCCCGATTTCCAGGGACGTGTGTATAAAAATGTAGAATATATAAATTGGACCGACGAGATTCATACTAAGCTAGTAGGTACAGATAAAGTTATAGCCTTGAAGCCAGTTCCACAACTGGCAATGTGGCACATTAAATCTATGGAGAAGCAGGAAAGTCGTTGGGTTGAGAATAAATCAAGTGATAAAGGATACTGTGAAGGTGGTTTCGATATCACTCCACCTTCGAGTGGTAATTTATACGATGAACTCATGTAAAGATATAATACGTATAGTATATAAATGCTCACTCTCGCGACGACGATTAAACCGAAACCGGTTGTAAAGACAGATTATGATAGGCTAAAGAATAATCTCCGTAAATCAACTATTGGGTATGGGACAGCTATCGCATCGTCTTATTTTATTACACAGGGGGCTGCAGAAGGCGTGTCAGCGACGGTCGGTGCGGTTACTTCACTCACGTATCTGAATACGTTGAGTAAACATGTCGATGATATCGAACATTCACCGTTTCAAGCACAGTTACTCGTCCCCGTGGGAACTGCAATCTTTGAGATTATGTGGAACCATGCCCCATTTAGTTTCGATTTCGATTACGGTGCGACGTTTGTTGGATTTCTCGCGTATAAATTTGCATTGAGCAATGTGTTATACGACGTGGTAAGGGAGATGCTGATTGAAGATAGTGAGGCGTTTTACGATACAGATGAGAAAGAGTATATTGATTATGATGATGCGTCTTCATATAAAAAGTTGTAATATTAAAATGCTACCAGTGACTATTTTTTATGGTTTTTTACTTCACCGATTTCATAAACGACGGCCACGTTTCAAGAAGAGACCCGCATCATGGATTTAATTACACGCGTCGGGGTATGCCTGCTTAAGATCGTGTGCGCGTCTCGTCGTCCCATATTGAATAATCTCATCAACCTTGTCAGCAATCCCCTGGCCGATACCGTCCAACTTCATAAGGTCGGTACCGTTCAGCACTTCATATGGTAAGTTTTCGATCAACTTAACCGCTTTCGTGTAGGCCTTAACCTTCCAGTCGCTCGCTCCGGTACACTTTTCGAGTGCACCAAGATTAGCTAGTTCATCGGCGATGATTACATTCGTATGAAATGTCGCGCGGTAGTCATCGTACGAAGATGCTTCGCTAACATCGTCATCACTCGCCGAAAATAATTCGTGTGTGTTCGATACTTCTTCCGAAAGATCGTTTGAGGCGATCGATTCACTGTCAGAACACTCAGAAGCCTCATATTCAGGGTCTTCTTCTTCGATACACTCGTCAATCTTAGCTGAAATACTCTTACCAATGCCACTGAGATGGCGCACACTTTCACCACTTTCAACTACATAATCCAGATTAGCGATCGTATCCGCCGCACCTTGGTACGCACCCGTCTTGTAGAAATCGGATGTCATTTCACCCAATTCCAGAAGACGCTCGACGATCACACTGTTTGCATGGTTTTTGCAGTATGGGGTTTTATCACAAACCCTCGCAGTCGAGTCGGTGTAACTGGATTTAGTCAGACGATTGGTCTTGTACTTGAAATCATTGAGCTCATTGAGCGCGTCGACTTTCTCTTCGTTGGCCTCATCGAGCAACTTCTTGAGTTGCTTAATCTTGGTTCGAGACTCCTCAGCTTCATTGAGAGTAGTGCCAACCCTTTGAATTTCAGATTCAAGGATTTCTTTCCGGAGGTCGGAGTTCTCCTTCTCGAGCTTGAGGATGTAGTCGGTGATGGATCTGGAGTTCATGTTGGAAGGCATTTTGAGTTGTTGATATTCACAACATTGTTTCGCGACTTAAGTGCAATTAAAGATTATGTAACTTAAATATAAAATGTCTCTCGCACTTACTTTTATTATTCCCACTGGAACGAGCTAGAAAAGGGGTGTCTCCTAGATTTAGTCATCCATCAACTTAAGGATGTTAGCCGTATTATAAATATGATACAATTAGGTATATTAATCGCCGCCCAATTCGGTCATGTGCAAGATGTACTAGCATTGATCGAGACGGGTGCTGACATCAAAATGTGTAATCATAATGGTTCGACACCACTACATATGTCCGCCCAAAATGGTCATGATGGGGTAGTGAAGGCTCTAATCGCAGCGAATGTGGATATTAACAAGACTGATGATATTGGATGGACACCGTTGTTACTAGCCATTGAATACGGTCATGAGACAACGGTGGGGATACTGATTGAGGCGGGTGCGGACACCAATAAGGCGTCGCATAGTGGTATGACACCACTCTTTAACGCTACACTGAAGGGAAGTGAGACGATACTACATATGCTCACAGACTTACGGGTGTGACGCGTGATATAAGTAGATGTCCCTCGGGGTCAAGAAGCTCTGGTACGATGCTATTGTGCCTACTCGTGGGTCTGATGGTGATGGTGCTGTGGGATATGATTTATATAGCTCCGAAGCTACGACTGTACCGTGTCAGGCGGCACTTACTTTTATTATTCCCACTGTAAGGGTTATAAAAACGCGTGCATTCTCTGACCCCGCGCAATATGATACGGAAATCAATGCTGCACGGGGTTTCAAGCCCCCCACCTCGAGTAAGTCTAAAAAAATAAAACACACCATACGTGTTGAGGATGGTGTGATTTATGACCCCGATCAATTTGATACCGAAGAAAATCTAAAGAGACGTATTGTTACTAAGAATAAGTCTAGTTGGTAATTATTTTAAGTTTAAAGTTCTTGTCAAACTTCAAACAAATCTTCCCCTCGTCCACAAGACGCTTAATCGTTTCGCCAACCTTTAGGTTTTCGTTATACGCTGAAGTGTGTTTTGGATCAGCTGGTAAATTTGGCATGAGCATGTTAAATGCCATCATTTTCTGTGACATCGTAAGAGATTTGTCTGCCATGACACGTTTCATTGATTCGGGAATATTATCAACATTCATTATATTTATATGATGTTTTTTTCCTATAAGTACCTAAATTGTATGATTATTTAGAGTCGTATTTCTTTTTGGTCTTTGATAATACAAAATTAAACCCCCTGTTATCACGAAGGAAAGTCCGACAAGTGTGAATACCTGTCCCTGCGTAGTGAGACCACCCGTTTCTTCATCTTTATTTCTTAGCCCTGTAAATATGGTAAGTATCATACCCATTATGATGAGTAAAAGTGAAATGAGATAGTTCATTTCCTTGCTAAGAACCGTAAACGAGTTCATATACACTACATTTAGATTTTTTTACGCAGTCTCCGTCGAGGTACCACCGCTGAAACCTTGTTTGGTATCATTTCTTGTTTACTGTTTTGAACGTTATTCTTCGTTTGGTTTCCAGGTGCCACTTCCTGTACATTAGCTTTACGAGATGTTGATCGTTTGAGTTTGGGAAATGTGCGTCTAGTCCCTGGGTCGATTTCTCTTTGATTATTACCGAACATGATATTTCTGAAACCTCCCACTTTATTATAGAGAGAGCGTATAGATGTTTCTATGTAAGTTAAATTTGATTTTGGGTTAGTGCGAAGTTTCTTTGCATATTCACGTTCCTTTTTTAGATTTTTATATTTAAGACCTTCTCTTTCTCTCGGTCTTCTTTTTCTCACGTAAATTAACGTATATTTAGCTTGCTTGATAGCATTATCTAAACGTGCATTGAGACTCTGTCTTTTGTTATTAGGTAGACTTGTTCTATTTAATCGCGGTGTAGAATTAACGTTATAGATGTTGAATATTGATTTCACGGGTATATTGGGACCCCCGGGGGTGTTTGCACGTCGTCTGAAATATACACCTTGTGCGTTATTACGAGTATTATAAGGTACGGAATTTGTATTTCTTACAGACATTTATATATACTGACATTTTAAGCGGGCTCATATGAAATAGTCACCATCCCGGGGCCATCGTGTGAAATTTGACTAAAGATCTCGTTAAACTCTTCAGATTTGTACGACCCCCCACCCGCCCCAGCATGGGGGTAGTAGTTGACGCCCGTGACATTATATATACTTCTCATTATAATTTTTCAATGATCACATAGCCGTGACCAATATTGTAATTGTAAGTATTCAATTGGTCAGTACCGGTATTTATGGAACCGCCACCACCACCAGTACCCGGGCTACATCCTTCAGTTCCTCCACCCCCTGAATACCCTCCCCCAGCTCCGTTTGCTGCATATGATCCTCCTCCACCCCCACCAAAGCCTCCATCTATAACTCCAAGGGGTTGGCCAGAACACGCCAAGTTACCACCACCAGAATTACCTTCTCCACCAACACCCCCGTTAACGAATGCGAGCCCGGGGCCCCCTACATTTGTGGAATTGTTGCGTGTGGTAGCATAACCGTTTGTAAGAAAACCACCACCACCACTAGATAACCTCCCTGTATAACCACCATTTCCAGAAGTACCACCATTTCCACTTAGGGTCGTGGTCTTCCCGGTGGTGTTGTTAGCTGCGGCGGTACCGCTGAATCCGGAATGTCCGGATGTAGTGATAGATGCATGTGCGTCACCGGATGCTGTGTTTGCACCCTGTCCGACCGACGCTGGGTAACCACCACCACCACCACCTGCAACAATCAATGCTGAATTAGCACTGGTCGCAACATAACTACCACCCCCACCCGAACCGGCCTGTGAGCCAGTACCAGTTGTTCCTTCTTGTCCTACTAATATCTTAATAATGTCACCTTTGGTCAATGTGAAGCTTCCTCGCATACGAGCACCGGAACCTCGCCACGGACTGGCGGTCAGACCGCCATATTGACCCTGCCCACCAGACGCCCCAACCACATCAATCTGATACGTCCCAGTATCAGGTACAGTCCACTCCTGGATTCCTTGGGTCGTCACATTCAAATTACTGGTATAACCCGTCCATGCGGGTGTATACGCAGTCGTTAAATCGGTGATTGTTGGACCAGTTCGACCCGTCGAACCCGCATTCGTGAACGTGAAATTTCTAAATTGATAGAGAGACGACGAGCTCCGAAATACCCCATCTCCAGGACCACCCACGTAAACCTGGACCGACCCGGCGTCGGACCCCCCGGTGTCATCGCTGTATACCCCAACGAGGGCGTAGAGCCCGTCCCCTGAGATGGAGACCGAGTGGC
>Ga0075117_1001661_pt1 | contig 13546 bp, 10 predicted proteins | sample AntAceMetag02UKJ_FD_69789 | JGI IMG/M metagenome (GOLD analysis project Ga0075117, IMG submission 69789) | Saline lake microbial communities from Ace Lake, Antarctica - Antarctic Ace Lake Metagenome 02UKJ | ecosystem: Environmental > Aquatic > Non-marine Saline and Alkaline > Saline | place... | reverse complement strand
TTCAAAGACGAAAACGGAAAAAACCACGTCAAAGCCAGCAATCGAGTTGCCGTTTATGCACCTCGTTTTGGAGCAATCAGAACCGTCGCCGGCCCCGGCATCGATATCAAAGTTGACAAGGCGGCCGGAGCCACAGACATCGCAGGCATCGACAGCCTAAACGAACGTGTGGGCCTGGATACCAGAAGCTTGAACACACCAGCGTCCGGACTCGCCATGCGTGAAGGTGCCAGCGGCATCGAGATCGCTCAGCCAGCTCACCTGGCTCGCAAGTCCGATTCCGCGTTCCAGAACAACAAGGTTGATCGGGGCCTGGAATCAAAAACCGCGATCGGCATGGGCCTGTTGGAAATGTCCACGATTCAGGAACTCAACCTGCAGATTGTTGAACCGGCAACTTCCGATATCAAGACCGGCTTCGGACAAACGGCTGCCACAACACAGGCTACTCAGGTATATGCGACATTCCGACTACAGGCGACGGTGGGAACCGAAAAGAACGGACGCAAGGGCGAAATTCACATCACCAAAGAAGCATCGCCGTTGGTTGCGAAGTCCGGTGATATCATCACGTTCAAAATCAACTTCCGCAACATCGGCGACTACAATATTCACGATGTGCGGATCATCGACAACCTCACTCCACGGCTGCAGTACGTAGAAGGCACGGGACAGATTGACACTCCGGGCGGTGCGGGTGGTGGCTTAACGGCTGTGCCAAACAGAGAAGGCAGTCAAACACTGGAATTCACTCTGGACGAACCGCTGAAGGGCGGCGATTCCGGAACGCTTACGTTTAATGCTCGAGTGCTATAAACCACTTCTAAAATTGGCACCTTAACCCAAAGCATACTCGCGTTTAGCCCCAACTCGAATACAAGGCGTTGCCCCACGAACAGGCATCACCTTCAATGCGGGGCTAAACGACTTCACGGATCCCGTTGGGTAACAGGTCGGAAGGCTTATTCTCATTTAAGTTTTTGAAGCAAAGATACGCAGGTCAGCAAGTACGGAATCTACAGACGTTTCATACGTTTGTGATGACTTCTGCAAAGTGGAAGGGACTTTGAAGAAGTCAAGGTGCCGTGAGGGGACGCATCCTTGTGTAACCTGCGTGTCAACAACAGAGCCCGCTGCCGAATCGGTAGTGGGCTCTGTTTTTTTCGCCTTCATAACTGCCCGACAGACACTGCAAACGTGAGTCGAAGCCCGCAAAGAACGGGATCGCTGGATAATTCCAACCGCTCACTGATTGCCATTCGCCTGCCTGCAGATATCATCACTTGCTGCGACCGGTAACCTGAGCTGTTTTGCCGTCGTGCTATCGTTCAAGACGCCAAGTCACCATGTGACCGCTTCACTGTGCCATAACCGATTTAAGTGAAGTCGCTTCGTCCACAAGAAACCACAACCAGTATTTAGTGAGTAAGCAATGTCAGAGTTCCGAGTCGAACGAGATTCAATGGGAGAAGTCCAGGTTCCTGCCGAGGCCTATTTTGGAGCTCAAACACAACGGGCCGTCGAAAACTTCCCGATTTCCGGGTGGGAACTTCCACCCGACATGGTCCACGCCATGGGTCGAGTTAAATATGCATGCGGTGTCGCCAATCGCGACCTCGGCAAACTAACGGGCACCGGCAAAAACCCGCTGACTGACGAACAGGTAGCGGCGATGCTGGAAGCTTGCCAGGAAGTTGCTGACGGAGAACTTGACGACCAGTTTCCGATCGACGTGTTCCAGACAGGGTCCGGCACATCCAGCAACATGAACGTGAACGAAGTCATCAGCAATCGAGCGATCGAGATTCTGGGTGGCGACCGTTTTTCAGCAACCAAGACTGTGCATCCCAACGACCACGTCAACATGGGTCAAAGCACAAATGACACATTCCCAACCGCAATCCACGTTGCCGCCGGCACAGCCATCCACAACGACCTGATTCCTTCCCTGCAACGATTTGCCGACGAGTTGACTTCAAAGGCCGAGCAGTGGGACCAAATCATTAAGATTGGCCGCACTCACCTGGCAGACGCAACTCCTCTGCGACTGGGCCAGGAATTCGGCGGATTCGCTCGACAGCTACAACTGTCCGTCGGACGAGCAACGCGAGCTATGGAAGCTGTACTTGAACTTCCCGTGGGTGGCACCGCCGTTGGTTCCGGAATCAATACTCATCCTGAATTCGGCCGACGCGTTGCCGCTGTGCTGGCGGAAACGACAGAAGTTCCGTTCGTTGAAGCAGCCAACCACTTCGAAGCGAATGCTCAACGAGACGGCCTTGTTGAATGCCACGGCCAACTGCGTGCAATCGCTTCCACCTTGTTTAACGTCAGTAATAACCTGCGTTGGTTGGGTTCCGGACCACGTTGTGGCTTCTACGAAGTGCAGCTTCCCGACCTGCAACCGGGATCGTCCATTATGCCAGGAAAAGTTAATCCGGTTATGTGCGAATCGATGATGCAGGTTTGTGCTCGAGTAATGGGCAACGATCAGACCATCGCCTTCAGCGGTGCCACGGGCGGACAATTCCAGCTGAACATCATGATGCCCGTGATGGGCCAGACAACTCTGGAAAGCATCATGCTGCTGGCAAACTGCTCTAACGCCTTCGTGGAATTCTGCCTGCTGGGTATGGAAGCCAACGAACAAGCGTGCGAAGCGTCGGTCGAAAAAAGCCTGTCGATGGTCACCAGCCTGAACCCTCATATCGGCTATGAAAAAGCGTCAGCTCTGGCCAAAGAAGCGTTTAAGTCCGGAAAGACAATTCGCGAACTCTGTACAGAGCAGAACATTCTGCCAGCCGACGTCCTAAAGGAAGCTCTGGACCCCATGAGCATGACAGAACCACACGCCTAACCGTTGTCGGAAAGTTCCGGCGGACGATGGCGTAGTTTGACCGGATAGTTGTATCACGCCAATCCTCCAAACACGTTTCCGTGAGCGAGAAGACGTGTTCGCATTAAGCAGATTCGACTTCAACAACTGCGGCGCGATGCCGATAACGCAAGTTATCGGCTCGATCCTGGGACGTAGCTCAGGGGTTGACGCCACAGCCTTGCGTCAGCCGCAGTGGTAGAGGCACAGTACGTTTTCAAAGTGATGCCGCCAATTACTCGGCGCCAAGCTCCATCAAAAACTGGCCCATTTCTCCGGCGGCATGCTCATCGCCCTGTTTACGAGCGTAGTCGATGCCACGGCGATAAATTGCCCGCGCATCATCAGTGCGATCAAGCCGCGCCAACTGTTGCCCAGCCATCAGGAAAGCAGGTACGTAAGCGGGATCGTCCGACATCAGCCCATCAAATATTTCCAGGCTGCGTTGGTGCTCGCCTTCTTTTTCCCATTCCAGAGCCAGCATGTACCGCAGCATGGCGTCCTGAGCATCGTCGACCAGCATGGCCTCTAGTTTTTCTCGTCGAGCTGTCATTATTTGCCTTGTGTTAGAGCGTTATTCATTCAGAAGATCGGCGAATTGACGACCCGTTGTGGAAAGCGGCAGTTCCGTTAACTGTCTCGTTGAACACCATTTATACCCCGATCCTCGACGCAACCTGCCCCCGTCTGCAGCACAGTCAAGACAAAGCAGACGAATTCGATACCGCGTCACAGCATGACGAATCTGCGCCACAGTCTGATAGCTCGAAATCAATAACCCGGTCTGCTTTTCAACCTGTTGCCGAATACTGGCTGGCACCACGTATTTGGGCTCAAGTAATTCGGCACCAAACAAACTTTGCTGTCCGGGCAGGACGGCCGCTTTTGTTCGTTTTTTGTCTGGAACCTCTATTCCTTCACCAACGTCCTGAGGAATTTCGAAGCGAACAAAATCCCACAACCCTGCCCAACGTTCATTCTCAGAACGCTGCCTCAACAAGAACTGATTTCCTCGACGAACGGCAATAGAAACTTCCACAACATCGGTAATTTCCGTCTTCTTCTTTTCCAGCGGTATCCGATGCTGCAAACCGGCTTCATAAGCCTTGCAAGAAGCCAATAGAGGACACTTTCGACAGTCGGGATCAACAGGGCGACACACCTGCGAACCGATATCCATAACGGCCTGATTAAAGTCGGCCGCACGCGTTCGCGACACAATCCAGCCAGCAAACTTCCAGAGTTTCTTTTGCCCTTCGGCGTTACGCGGGTCGATCTCCAAGGCAATCAACCGGGAAAACAGTCGAAGAGTGTTCGCTTCCAAAATGGCGGCTGGCTGGTTGAACGCGAATGACGAAATCGCACCGGCAGTGTAGGGTCCAATTCCCGGTAGCCGCTTTAACTCTTCAGACGATTCAGGAAAACGGCCGTCCAAAGTATCAACAATCATGCCCGCCGCTTTGTGCAGGTTGCGAGCCCGACTGTAATAACCAAGCCCTTCCCAAAGTTTCAGCACGTGTTCCTGTTCAGCCGCCGCCAGACTCTGAACATCTGGAAACCGTTTCAGAAAACGTTCGAAGTACGGCACAACGGCAGCCACAGTTGTTTGCTGCAGCATGATTTCACTAATCCAGATTCGATAAGGATCAGCCGATTCACGCCACGGCAGTTTACGACCATGGTTGTCGTACCATCGTAAAACACGAGATCTCAACCGCCGTCTCCACCCGAGATCCGTTTCTTTGGGATAAGCAGACATCAACCCCTAGCTTTACAATACAGCAAATTCCAAACACAGCGAATCGCGTTTCAAGCGACCAGAAGATTAGTTGCCCTGACTAACTAACGAAAGTGTCACGAGTATTTTTCGAGCGTGCGACGCTTTTTATCACTAATTCGCCGCCTTAATATTGAGCGACGGCTATTTGCCAGCACGCTTAGGCGCAACGCGACACTGATTTAAAATCTGGTCGGCACGCATATTGAGCTGGACGCCGTGGCCGAATGGATCACTATTTGCTTTCCGCATTCGCACACACTTGAACAGAAAGATTCCAGTGCTTCGACTTTCCGCTATTGCGCTCGCGCTAATTTTCACCACTGAATTCCTAGTGACGTTAGTCGGTCCGTCGAACGAAGGACGAGCCCTGGCCGTCCCTATCCAGGACGACCGGCAATCTGACAACAAACAAATAACAACGGACGTACAGGCAACTCTTGATGCCCAGGTAGCTGCCTGGAATAAGGGTGACATTCCCGGTTTTATGGCTGGCTATGTGAACACTGAAGAACTTCGATTTGCATCGGGTAACTCCATCATAACCGGCTGGAAAACAACGCTCGAACGCTATCAGAAGCGTTACTCAGATCGGCAACTGATGGGAACCCTTGCATTCAGGAACATCACCATCACGCCTTTGTCAGACGAATATACCGAAGTGTTCGGGGAGTTTCATCTAGCCCGCGACAGCGACACGGGCGACATGGAAGGGCTATTCACTTTGCTGATGAAGAATACCGAAAAAGGCTGGCTGGTATTGCACGATCACACGTCTTCTGCCGGTGAATAATCCGTAGCACAACAATAAAAAGTTAAGCAGACTTACGCGGCAAAACGAAAAAGTCCCGGGCCTTTTGACGGGACCGGGACTTCTGTCTTTGATTACCGGCGGCATCGAAGCCAAGTCTGGCTAGACTTCCTTTGAATCGATCCAGGTCATCATGCGGCGGAGATCTTTGCCGACCTGTTCAATTTGGTGTGTTCGTTCGCGACGACGTGTGGCATAGAACGATGGCTGACCGGCTTTGTTTTCGAGCAACCAGTCGCGAGCGAATCGCCCCGACTGAATGTCCTCCAGAACTCGCTTCATTTCGGCCTTGGTTTCTGCCGTCACAATACGAGGACCAGTCTTGTAGTCGCCGTACTCAGCTGTGTTGGAAACACTGTATCGCATGTAATTCAGGCCGCCCTGATAAAACAGATCGACAATCAGCTTCAGTTCGTGCATACATTCGAAGTATGCCATTTCTGGCTGATATCCGGCTTCTACCAGAACTTCGAAACCAGCCTTTACCAACTCAGAAACGCCGCCGCACAGAACAACCTGTTCGCCGAACAGGTCGGTTTCTGTTTCTTCCGCAAACGTTGTTTCGATAACACCGGCACGAGTTCCGCCAATACCCTTAGCATAAGCCAAAGCCAGCTGTCGAGATGTTTCAGAAGCGCCTTCGCTAAGAGCGATCAGGCTTGGTACGCCGCCACCCTTTTCGTATTCGCTGCGAACCAAATGGCCGGGGCCCTTGGGTGCCGCCAGAGCACAATCAACACCGACTGGAGGCACGATTTGGCCAAAGTGAATGTTAAATCCGTGCGAGCACATCAGCAAATCGCCGGACTGCAGATTGTCTTTGATATCGCTGCGATAGACGTCGCCCTGAACTTCATCCGGCAGCAGAATGTTGACAAGGTCGCCCTGCTTCGCTGCTTCGGCAGCAGACATTGGCTCAAAACCATGGCTTTTGGCCAGGTCGTAGTTGGGGCCGCCGGGACGCTGTCCGACGATGACGTTGCAACCACTGTCGCGAAGGTTCTGAGCCTGAGCGTGTCCCTGGCTGCCATAGCCGATAATGGCGATGGTTTTGTCTTTAAGAAGGCTAAGATCTGCGTCGTCGTCGTAGTAAACTTTGGCTGCCATGAAAATGGTCCTGTCTGAGGTTGGAAATCTGTCTACAAATATGTGTTAGCGAAAGAACGGCGAGTACCGCTCATGTCCGCAGAAAGCCAAACAACATTTCGCAAACAGCGAAACGACTATAATTAGACGACGATCATCCTGACCGCGCGAATCTGGCTGGCGGCATGGTGTCACATGAATAGCGCTCATTATCAGAGCCCAAGCGTGGCACAATACAGCAAACGTCCAGCAAGATCAGGTCAAGAGGCGGATGCTTCTGAAACTTCCGGAATTACGTCTGCTGGCAGGTCCTGAGTAATCGTAGAGTCTCGCAGCATGGCGATTCGCCCCGTTCGGACCATTTCCAGAATGCCAAAATCCCGCATGCGATCGATAAATGCCTCGATTTTGTTTTCGCGGCCTGAGATTTCGATCATTACGTGATCAGATTCGACATCAACAATCCGGCCTCGGAAAATGTCGACCAGTTCACGAACTTCCGTCCGACGACCCTGTGCTGTATTGACCTTAATCAGCATCAGATCGCGTTCAACATAGTCCTGTTGAATGTAATCCTGGACGGTTACGACCGTAATCAGCTTCTCAAGCTGTTTGCGGACCTTATCCAGCACTTTTTCGTCGCCATTCACCACAAATGTGATTCGAGAAAACTGCTCATTTTCCGTCGCACCGACGGCCAGACTATCAATATTGAAAGCCCGAGAAGCCAACATTCCCGAAATGTGGGCCAAAACGCCCGGCTGATTCATCACGAGTGCAGAAAGAATGTGTCGCATCTGAAAGTGCTTCGAAGTCAAAAGTCAGGTTCGGATTTCCGCTGGATACGAGAAAAACGCAGAGCCGCTCATTAAATGGCAGCAAGTCCAGCAAGCAGTGGAGTCTACGGACGAGGGATTCCCAGGGCAACCGGCGAGTTCGATTCCCACAAGGATTCAGCCACGTTCTCGATGCCAGAGCGCGAAGTCAACGTCTGGACGCCCAAAGGTCAGCGAAACGACGTCTTATTAAGTCGTTCGAGCAGATTACGAAGACTTTTCAGCCGATTCCCACCATTCTGAATCGATGCATTGCTCGGCAATCCGTGTTAACAGATCCTGAGGCAGAGCTGATTCCAACAACTGCGAATCGGCGGCCACAGATTCCATCACAGGTGGTTCGGATATAGCGACGTAGACTTCTTCTGCATCGTCTGCGTTGTGTGCATCATCCGGTGTCCATGACAGTCCAGTCGCCACCGCTGCAGGAGCCAATTCGATTTCCAAGCTGGTTAACAGTGTTTCAACGTTGTTAGAACCCGACTCAATAGCCGCAATTCCACCTACAAAATCAACCGGTATACTCCATGCACCCGTGCTGCCATCTGCGTACACGGCTCGAACCCAAACGCGATAGTTCCCATCGTCCAGCGGGTTTGTGGCGGTAAAGGAATTTCCCGTCACATCGACATTAATAAAGGTGAAGTCAACACCGATGTGCGACACCCAAAGCTGATATCCAGTGACATCGGCGTCGTTCACTTCCAGCCAGCTGAATTCCGGAAACAAAGTAACTTCTCCGGGAGCCGGCGAATTCAAAACCGGTCGGCCACCTGTTGCAGTGAACGCATAAACGTCGCTCCATGCCGCAAAGTTGCCGCGCGTGTCAATTGCTCGAACCCAGACTGCGTAGTCACCGGCCGGAATCGTTTCGGCAAATTGGTACGTTGTCGTGCTGGAATAGTCTTCTAAAAATGAAGGCCGAGTATCGAATTTTCGCACGAGAACTTCGTAACGAGCGGCACCGTCAATTCGAGTCCATTCAATCACGGGGCGCCCTTCAGTCACAACGCCGCCGATGATGGCAGGACCAGTGATCGTTGGAGGCACCAATGTGCTGAATTGAGTTGGACTGCTCCACACTCCATAAACCACGGGACCAGTAGTCGGACGCGCGATGGCTCGCACCCAAAACACGTAGCCACCATCAGCCAGAGTATCCGGAATCTGCCACGAATTCGTGCTGACGGTCAGTCGGTAAATTGGCGTATAGGTAGATCCCGGAGCAATTGGTTGACCAAACGGCTGTCGAGCAACAAACACTTCGTAATGAGTCGCACGATTTACAGCGTTCCATGTCAACAAAGGCTTGACCTGAAATGTTGGAGCACTCGGGTTGAGATTCTCAGGCTGAGGCCCAACGTTAAACTGATACACATCACTCCATTTGGATAACCGACCGCTGCCATCCGTTGATTGAACCCAAACACGGTAACGCCCCAGTTCCAACGCGTCTGTCTCTGGTATTGTGAATGATCGGACCTCTTCGCGAACCGGCAAACCAGACAGGTCAAGAACCGGATCGCCATTGTCATCAAGAACCGGCGTAAGATTATTTACGAAGTACTGTCGAGGCAAACCCGTCGTGACATCAGTGACCCAAATCTGAAATCGCCGTGCATCATTTGCAGACGTCCATGTAATGGTCGGCGTAGTGTCTGAATTTAACGGAATCGCGCCGACGCCGGTAGGCCCGGTAACCACAGGCTTCGACGCCAGCAAAACGTCTTTAGAAGGTGACCATGGTGTACTGGTTCCGTCTTCAAAATTCCCACGAACCCAAATTCGCAGACCACCAAGACTCAGCTCGCTATCTGGAGTAAAGCTTGTGCCAGCGATGCCTCGCTCAACAAGAATCACGTCGTATGTTTCCAGGCTGGCAACCCACAAATCATAGCTGACAGCGTTGTCGACGGCCGCCCACGAAATTTCTGGAGTCGGATCCGTTATCGTCCCGGTTGGTGTCAGGATGTTCGGAATGGTTGTCAGCAGCAATCGGGCTTCAAACGTCTCAATTTCGACCGGCTGACCGGAAACGAAATTTCGTCGAGCACCTGAACGAGCTTTGGATCGGGAAGTAAATTTCATAGTCCTGCCCACTTTTTCTAACCAGAATGGCAAATAGCGCTATCCTCAGTCGGTATCGCCGCAATGGCGGTCTCAAATCAAAAGCGCAATCAGCACAGACGTCAAAATGACTGAATTTCCCAGTTCGCGGCAGCCAGATCTCCGTGAACGCAACTGCCTGCCCAAACTAACCAGCCGGAAAAATCAGGAACAACGACACTGATTCACCCCATCAAATCGCCGTTCCCGACAAACTAACACGACGCGAACCAGACGAAATCCCAACACTCGAAACGGCTGGGGGAGATCGCAATCTACTGCGCTGCGGGCCAGTTTGGGGGTCACAGGAAACAGCCATCATCAGGCCGAACTCAGCGTTTTGGGGCCATAAATCAGCGTAAAACGCTGCAATAATTCTGACTATCGATATGCCAGCGAATTCCGATCGTGTACAGCGTCTTATGAAATGAAGTAGCGAAACTCGTGTTGAGTTTCGGCCGCTGAAACCAAAGGACAAGGCCGAAAGTCCTGACGACGTTCGCTACGAGTGACCGCACTTTTTTCCGATACCTGCTCAAGGCATCCGGACATCTTCAGCACCGTCCTAAATCGTGAAGGAGCGTCACAACACGAAATCCGCAGACTTCAACATTAAGCGGAACAGAAATCAGGTCGGTCATTCATTAGACCGCGGGTTTGCCGCATCCAGAATCGCCCGCGCGGTTTCCACATCGGGCCAAATGCCTACCGAACTGCCGGCCAGTAAGGCACCACCAACAGCCGCTTCCTCAACGGTTGCCACAAGTTCAACGGTCATGCCAAAAGCTTTTTCAATAGCTTTCACTAAACTCGGATTTCGGCGTGACGCGTTGCCAGACATCACAACTCGCTTCAATACAACTGGACGCTGATTGCCAGCCTGGTCGTAGACGGACTTCATCGTGTCTGCGATACCGCTGAATATACTGCGAGCAATATTGACCGGTGTGAAATTCCCGCGACCGATGCCGCCAAACATAGCTCGACGTTGAGGATCCGGCCGCGTACCAGAAAAAAACGGCTGACACTTCAGTTCCACTTCCTGGTCAGAATCACGATCCAACACTGTCGCCAGATACTTCCAGATCTCATCCGCCGTTGTGCTGATTCCGAATTCCGCCAGCCAGTGTCGCAAAGTTTCGTTTAGCCAGGCAATCGCGTCACCACCGCATAACCCGGCTCCGACCAGCATGAAACCTTTTCCGTTATTGGATGATTGGCGTGAACTCGCTGCCAAAAATCGAGTATCCATGCCTTCCACACGCACGAACTCAGGAACACGCCACGCGATCTGACCGCCCGTCCCAATATTAATCAACACCGACTGGTTGTCATCCGGCAAACAGCTCAACACCGATGCCTGATGATCACCTACGGAATTGCAGACAACAGCATCGTTCGGCAATCCGGTTCTGGCGGTTACTGCGGGACTCAACAAACCGAGCACTTGCCCGGAATCACAAACCTGAGGCAACCATTCGCGCTGCACGTTTGCCGCATTTAACAGTGACGAACTCCAGTCATTCGCCTGAAGGTCGAATAGTCCAGAGGACGCGGCATGACTTTGATCAGTGACGGGCGAGCGATCACGAAGCTGACCAGCAATCCAGTCTGCAACAAAACTCACACGGCAACAACCAGCCGGCCATTGCCCCAACTGTTGCAACGTAAACACGGTTGTCCCCAGATAACCAGTCGCAAACTGGCAACCTGTAGGCCACATGTCCGAGATGCCCGCTCGATCAGACAGCAATTCAAGAAGCGTTGTGCCTTCAGTCATTCCCACAACTGAACGCTGATCCTGCCACGTAATAATGTTGCTGACCGGATTATTGTCGCCGTCCAGCAACACAACACCGTGCATCTGTCCCGTCAGCCCTAAAGCAACTACGTGGCCCCCGTCCTGGCGGCACAGATCCGCGACCTCGGCCAATAGCTGAAGCGTCACTTCAAGTAGTCTGGCGGGATTCTGTTCGGAATAGCCGGCCGGAATCCCGGGAACGTCAGCACTATGAGTTCGCGTGAGAGCCTTGACCAGTCGTCCAGCTTCGTCAACCGCAACAACTGAAACGCTGGTGGTACCAATATCAATTCCTAAAACAACAGATGCCATTCGGCTCTTCCCCAACATGCCTGAAACGTCGCTTGAACATCTAAAATCACAATGTCAGATCTCTACAGGCCGCAGAAAACTGATTTTGTCGATAAATTCTTACATTTCCCACTACACACCTCTAACATCGTCGCAGCAAGCGGCCGAGTTTCCTGTATAGACAAGACCAGCGTTCGGCATGTTACAGCGGTCTCAAAAGGGAACCACCGTAACGCTTCAAAGCCATCGCTGTTAGCATGCAGCCACAAAACGTGCGACAACGCTTAATACGTAAGTACGCTTTCAGGATGGTTCAGAAACTTCAGCCCGGCAAGTGCAATGGTCAGCGAAGACGATCTTCGAAAAAAACGAATCTACGTGGGAATTCTGTCGATCGCCAGTGTGGTGGGTTCGGTTGTGCTGGAGTTCTATCCTGACAATGAAGGTTTGCAGGGCGCGCTGCTGCGAGTTGGACTGTTGCTGGCAGCGTTTTGGCTAGCGATGCCAACAAAGTCTCGACCAGCCGCATGGAAAAGTATTTCTTCCAACTGGACCCTGGTCGGACTTGTCATTGCAGCAATTGTGATGCCTCGAGCAAAGGCGATGTTCCCCATAATCGCCATCATCGCGGGAATTGCCTACTTCGCTCGACCACGAAAATAGCCCACTCAATTGGGGCCATGCACTTAATTGCAGAGGCCCACCACCGGCGTTACCAAACTGTGTGATTCCTTTGCACCTTCGAAAACACTTTAATTTCAGGCCGTGGGCACCGTTCACAGCAATTTTATCCAAAACGCGAATGACCGCGGCAAGATCAGGATTTGCAGTAGCGTTCGACCACGAAACGCGATTGAACAGCGTCTGACACATTCCGGATTTGCCGCACGCCATCGTAATCACCCCCACGACATGCAATGACCGCCTGTCGCAAGCGGCCATCCTGTCATCTTTCACCGAGCCACAAACGACGCGAAAATTTCTCGGACAGTGTTCGTCCAAAGATTTCAGGAAGCGAAATCAGGATGCAGGTGCCAGAACTCGACGTGTGTCTCGTTGCGATTTGTTCGTGTGACTTCCTGATGCCGCTTGCGAAAACACCTGGTCAATCGTATCAGCAGGATCAAGGTCAGCAATGGATTCAACAATGCGGTCGGGCCGAAACGCAAACTTACTCAAATCCTCTCGTCTGGTGCCACCGGACAGGACCAGAATCGATCGAAATCCGGATTGAACTCCTCCCAGAATATCGGTTTCCATTGTGTCGCCTACCATAATGGTTTGATCTGTAGTCAGACCAAGCTCTTTGCGAGCCGCTCGCATCATTATCGGGCTTGGCTTCCCAACACTAAACGCTTTCACCCCGGCGGCAGATTCAAGCATTGCCACAATCGCACCGCAACCAGGTCGCGTACCGGTAGACGTTGGGCAGTTTGGATCAGGATTGGTGGCCACCAGCATGGCACCGCCCAGAATCATCTGCAAAGCGGTTTCCATCATTTCAAACGTCATTGTGCGACCTTCACCGACCACCACATAGTCTGGATCTTTTTCGACAATCGAATATCCATTGCGATGCAATGCCATCAGCAGTCCGCCTTCACCAATCACGTACGCCGTGCCATTCGGCTTCTGATGAGCCAAATAACGAGCTGTCGCCATGGCACAGGTGAAGACGTGTTCTTCGTCAACATCAATGCCTAAACGCTGCAGCTTTGTCGTAACGTCGCGCCGAGTGCGCTGGCTGTTGTTTGTCAGAAACCGAAACGGAATATCAGCGTCTCGAATTCCCTGAATGAAACGATCCGCTCCGGGAATAAGTTCTCCGCCGCGATAAATAACGCCATCCATGTCAATCAAATAACCGTGCATCATATTCTTTCCGTAAGTCGTTTATGAAAATTTTGCAAAGACTCTGCCGGCAATGATTCCGTCACTGGCGACGCCCGACCTATCGCAACTG
>Ga0075117_1001657_pt1 | contig 13565 bp, 14 predicted proteins | sample AntAceMetag02UKJ_FD_69789 | JGI IMG/M metagenome (GOLD analysis project Ga0075117, IMG submission 69789) | Saline lake microbial communities from Ace Lake, Antarctica - Antarctic Ace Lake Metagenome 02UKJ | ecosystem: Environmental > Aquatic > Non-marine Saline and Alkaline > Saline | place... | reverse complement strand
TTATTTAATTTGTTGAAAAGCGAACCAAAATACAAAGGCTACTATTGCCAATTGCACAACCATTATTTGAAAATCATCTTTATACTTTCTCATTTTTTTGCTATTAACATTGCCACTAAAAAGAACACACTTATCAAAACTAAAACAGCTAACACCCCTATTTCAAAAGGCGTGGCATGTGTTAGGATATTCCCAACACATACACAAGCGAAGTAGATCATAAGTTAACGCCTCCTAACCCCTTGACACACTCGAAATAAGCTAACATAACTGTTCGCGCCCATTCTAAATTTTTGTAGTCCTGAGTATTAAAAGTGTCTAATTCAAACTCACCATTAAAAGACATTTGTTTGTAGAAACTATAATCGTCTTTTTTCAATTGGTCAGCTACTTCAATAGCTGGTATTTCAGCAATCAATGAATCGTTTAATTCAATTACAAATTCACCATTAATGTAATTGATAACTAACTCTTTACTATGTAGTAAGTCAGTCCAGTTTTCTAAAGTAATAGGGCTATAAAATTTCATCTCTTTGTTGTTTTTGTATATTCAAATATACTAATAAAAACGTAGGTTACAAGCTTAGGTTACAAATATTTGTATTTATTTTTTAAGCATAAAAAAACCCCATCAAATTAATGATGAGGTTGATTGGGTTATTCATGTTTTGCGCTTTATAATTTATTAAAACTCTTTCAAAATACAAACGCTTAATTTTCGCTTATCCATTATTTTCATCCATTCATTAAATTCAGCTTCAACATTACGGACTAAACAAGCGGTTGACCATCCATCTATTTGAGTCGATTTTTTGCCTGCCTTGTGGCAATTCGCCCCAATGATATTATTGTATTCCTTTCCGATTTCTTCAGCTTTCCTGTTCTTGTTGTTGTCTCTGAAATAAGGGAATCCTTTTAGTTGTTGGTATGCGTTATAGCGCCCTCGATGCTTTCCGTGATAGTGGGAATCATAAACTATTATGTCAGACTTCAACACGGCACACCCTAGGTCATTATATTCATTAAAGTGAAGCAATCCATTAGCTCCAGCATTTGAAGTCCCTGTAGACCTGTAAATAGAATTAGGCTTTTCACCATCTTCGCAACATTCAAAAGTATAAACGGTGTCATCAAACTTATTGAACGCATCAGATTTAGACCTAATCCAAATATCATACATTCCTTTTTTCCATCCTTCAAACGTTGGTAATCCTTCCACTCGCTTGATTAGTTCTTCTTCTTGGTAGTCTCTCATTTTCTTTCTGCAAATTTTTGTACTACCTTAGGTGCGAACGCTGCCACTAACCATAAGGAAACCATTTCTACACCCTCACAACTAGCCGATAAATAAACCGCTTCTATCAAAGCAATGAAGCAATAAAGCCGCATTGAACTAAGTTGTCCTTTGTCATCTTGAAAGAACTGTTTCATAATAGTAAAAGGATTATACCGTTTTCTAAAACAAACACCGTTACACCACCCCAAAATAAGCGCCTCCAATATCTTTGAGCAGATTTAGCATCGTCTAAATGATTCTTTAATGTCCACAAATCAAGCTCGTAAGCATCAATAGTTTCTATCATTGACACCGATAGATTAATCATTCCCTTATTCAAAGCATCGTTTAATGAATCTCTTTCATGTGTGACAATCCTAATTTCTGTTAGTAAGCTATCAATGATTGGTTCAAATGCTTTCTTACTTTTTAATATATGCCTTAACCCGTCTATCTTTCTTTCGCTTTTTAAAGCCTCTTCACGCTGTTTTAATTCTTCTTTGTATGATTGTACCCAAACTTCTGTTTGAGTGTAAAGAGAATCTTTAAAAGAATAGCCCGGCAACTTTTCAACCGTGACTACTTTAACCTGTGCAATTGATAGCGTGATAATTGATAAAAAAATAATCGTGAACTTGGTTTTCATAATCTTATTTGTTTTAGTGAGTCGCTTAATGATTGCATTTCTTGGATAGTTACATAGATTGAATCACCGTCAATCATGTAAAGCCCCTTATCTGTTAGTTTCCAGTCATTACCTAAAGCCTTAGATAGTTGGACGTTCTTACTATTTAATGAGTCGTTTAACCTTTTGTTTTCTTCAATAACTATTGTGGCTATTGAATCAATTTTTAAACCGTATTCAACCGCTTTTGATTGTGTTTGGTTTAGCGTGTTTATAGTGTCCCTATTAAATAAATCGCTGAACAATTTACCGAACATCATACCTACAAACACCGCCATTATCCAAATAAATAATTCTTTTTTTGTGATTCTAAACATCGTCTTTACGTTTTGGGTTTTCACCGTTTATTAATCTTCTAGTCATTTCCTTTATCTTCTCAGGGTCTTTTAATGCCTCGGTTATTTCTTCGTTAGTCATATTTTTCTCGAATAACTCGCTCCACTTTCTAAGCTCCTTTTCACGCATTATTAAAATATGCTCCCTATCCTCGTCTGCTTGTATAGATTCTAACCTGTCCTTTTTGAATTTATAGTAATTAGAGGTAACATAAACAGCCATTCGAATCACTAAATACATCGCACCCAACACATACATAAAATCTACATCCGCACTACTAAACCTGTCTACCATAAACGAAGCAACCTCTATAACAGTGAATTCCGCGTCCAATAGCGTAATCTCTACCCCTTTTAAATTCATGACCCATGCAAATTAATTGTTGAATAATCTTGATCGTAAAACTCTATTTCCCCTTTTTGTCGTGGGTTTAATTTGTTTGTCACAATCTTGTAAGCTGACTTAACTTCTAAAACTTTACCGTTTAAGGTTATTTCATCGTGAACGCTTAAAGCCAACATTGCATCGTGTGCGCCCTTGTCAAACATGAATGATTCTAGTTTTATATTTCTAGCCGTTTGAGTCTTTTGGTTGCGAATCTTACCTGTTGATTGCTCCCTATATTGCTTCAATTCAATTTCTGGTTGATTTTCAATCATGTTTAAATCAAGGCGTAACTTTGTGTAACTACCTAACAAGCATTTGTAACCATAGGAAAACATATCACAAGAATTTCTATACTCCAAATAAGGAAACTTTAGTTTGTTTATTTGCTCTTCTACTCTAAATGGGTTACTAACATAGTAAACCCTAAGGCTATCTACATCATATAATAAAAACCTATAATTATTATCTGGTTTAATGTCTGGGAAAACAAGGCTATACATGTAGTTATGAATGTCTGTGCACACCGTTAAGTCTATATTAAAATTATCTTCAATTATATCCCCGTTTTTATTAACAATAGCCATTTTTGCACCGCTTAAGGACTTGTCTTTTAGGTTTTCTATAACCCTATTGTAGGGTATTACTCCCCCACCAAACGCAAACCCAGAAAGGTTTTCACCAATAATAAAATCACCTGTAATATTAGTGACCCTTATACTAGCAGTAATCCCACTTACATCAGGTAGGTTAGCGGAAACTAATCCTGTCGCCCCACTAGTTGACCCAGTAACGTTTGTCCCTACTGTAAATTGAGACGCACTAGTCACGTTCTCATGGTCTATTGTTATAGAATAAGTTGCCTCATCTAATAATATTGGGTTAAAGTTCATTATCACAGAAATATCATCCCCAAATATAAAAGGCGGTTGATATTGTTTTATAGAATCTCTTTCATAGTTATTAGGTAAATCTAAATCATTGGAACAATCAACATAGTTTGAAACTGGTTGATTAATCGGTGTAAAAACTTCTAATTCGTCTTTACTACCTAATTTACCAGCTTCAATGAATACATTAATAGCCTCGTGCCAGCGGATAAAATTGAATGAGTTTTTAATTTTACCTAACTCAGGAGGTGAAGGTATTTGTAGTATCTCTTCTACCCAAAAACCTTCTCCGCTATGTAAAAACGATTTTGAAAATACATCCCCTTCATGGGTGATTGTAATAGTTAAAGTGGCACTGGTTGGATTATAGAACTCATAAAAACCGCCTGTTAAGTTATTGTATGTTGTCGTTGTAACCCCATTAAATAACGTTAGTTTTTCTAAGTCGAGAATATCAACCCCACTCTTATCTTTAAATATTAGCTTTAAGTTTTCTCTTTGTAGCACAGAAAACCCACGAAACAAAGCATTTGATAAATCAAACTCTACGCTAAACCCAAATATATCTCCAATTGTTGCCATTATGATTGAGTATAATCGTCTCTAATAGTTGCCCTAACTTTTATAAACTTGATTGTTAAATCTGTTGTTGATCCGTATCTGTATAGAAGTTCTCCACTAGTCCTTCCGTTGTCGTCTACGTTCATTGGTAGATTATACCTGAATACTTTCCATACCCCATTAAATATTCCGTCTGCTCCTGCATATTGAGCTTCAAATGTTAAAGCGTTGTGTTTAAACAATGAGTTGTCAAAATCGGGGACGTTTGCTAAATAGTCCGTTAACCCGTTAAGCTTAACCGTTGGTGATGTCCTTGGTTGTCCTAAATTTATAGATGTAGATTCACGTGTTGATGATGTTCCAAGTGTTAACACTAAAGCATCATTCAAGTCAAATTCTGTGTCACCGACTACCTCTGGAGAAACACCCCACTCAGCTGAAGATACATTTTGTATTGATCCAGTTTTAACATTACCGATAATAGAACCATTTTCTCCACTACCTAACAAAGGACTATTACCAGCAACCGTAAATTCTAATTTTGAAACCGTACCGGTAAATAGAGGGTCTAAATTTATATTTCCAACACTTACGTTTGGTGTTCCTAAAAAAGTTCCGTTATTGTTATTGTATGAAAACGTTTTTGTTCCTGTCGTTTGTAAATCAATTGTTGAATCTGATTCAATGTGCGAGTTCTTAACAGTAAAAGCCGAAGTTCCTGTAAACTCTAAGGAGCTGTTTTTAAAAAAACATTTATCATAAGTGCTATTCCTTGAATCTACATGTGAAATAGTTGTATTAATAAATTTACACCCTGTCATATTGTTTGGCGATGACGCACCAAATAGGGCGGTGGTTATACTCGTGTTTATAACTACACAATTAGTTAATAAGTTTCCTCTTGACGCACCAGAAGATGGCATCACGTTCAAATATCCGTAAATTATAGCCCCGCGAACCTCTGACGTGTTTGAAGAAAACAGCCTCTTTGTTCCATTATCCTCAAATATAACAACACCGTCACAGATGAAGGTAGTGGTAGAAATCAAGTTAAAAGGTGTATATGTCCCTGTCCCGATTACATACGTTTTAGATGATCCGTTAGATTGTGCCGCGCTTATTGTTTTATATGGTGTTGATGGGTCGCTACCGTCCAAAGTTGCATCGTCACCACCGTGAGCAACAAAAATTCTCGCAGCTAAAGGCGTGTTTCCTGTCGGGTCTGTGTCCCAATCTATACCCTCTATAAAGTTGTGTGATGCTGCCATTACAATTCTAGTATTTTAGCTGTTAAATCAGCTGTTAAAGAAGCCTCTAAACTTGGTAAAAAACCATCTTTCAAAACATTTATGAAAGCGTCTTTTAGTATTTGAGGCATAAATATTGGATCGTTACCGTTTACCGTTAAAACAAATTCGCGCTCTGGGTTTGTTTCTCCACTACGCTGCAACGTTAACGACAATATGCTTTCAGTTGGAAAGCCTGAATAGGTTGCTATAATCTCTTTAGTCTCTTCTAAACGTGATTTAAGGATAGCCACCTCATCTATAATTGGGAATTTTTCTTCAATTGGCATAATCTTTTTTTTTATAAATATAATGAATTTAGTTTACCCTTACGATTTCCCCCACAATGTAAGCTTACACGAGTTGTCAAAGGCTTTGTATTTAATAGTCATTGGATAGCCTTGTTTTGTGACTCCTTGGTTATCAATGAAAGTGATATATCCAAAGTTACCACTAACCGCCTCACCTGTCATTGCTAGTCTAATTTTCTCTAAATCTTCATAACTAAAGTTCGCTTCAATTTCGTATTCATTTTCATCAAACATTGAAGGACTCCAAGACCTTAAAGACAATAATTCAAAGTCTTGATTTTCAAAGATTCTCACATTTGTAATTTCTTGAAATGGTGCTACTGCTCTAGCTGCAAACAAAGTATTATTAGTCCCCTTCGTAAACCGTACCAATGAATCAAAAGCCTTTGTTCTAAGACTGCCACCAAACCAACCGAAATTATTAGCTAATATCTTAGTCGGCACATGGTCAATATTGTATTCTGAATAAGAATCATTTGAATTTAAAACGCTATCTATCCCCTCTAATCTGCTAGGGATAAAAACAGTTTTCACACCGCCTACACTTGTTTTGAAAAAGAACTTATTAATAACATTTATACTTCCAGAAGTTCCCGAAGATGTTGTTAAAACAGTCTCGTTGTTTTGAAAGTCTAGTATTATACCTGTGATATTGTACTCAGGATCACCAAGCCCATCAATGACAAGTTTATCACCTACTACTAAAGTCGGCAACATAACACCCCTTATTCGTAATGTATTAGGAGCTGCTCCAATAGTCCTTATCAAAAGGACTCTGTAATCATTATAGTCTGTTGTCCCTTTAGTTTTGTAAAGCAAGGGATTAATCATATAATCCTCTGTTGATCCGTCAACTCTAAAATGTTTAATTATAAATGTTTCTTCATCTTTTTCGTCTGACTCGTTAGGGGTTTCCGATTGTGTCAACCTTCTAAGACGTTCAATTTCATATCCATCAGTACAAACATCGCACATTAAAGAAAGCTTCTTTTTGTCCTTTTTAATGGGCGTTATGTATTCCCTATCAGTATTAAAACCACTAATTGAGCTTTGTTCATTCTCCTTTGAAAAGAGCTTGTACCCTAATTCTATGGTATTAAATAGTATGTCTTTATTTAGTGTTCTCGTTATTGGATTTGCTACACCATCCAAGACTATAATCTCTTCATCTTGAAAGAAGTGACTTTGCTTTTCAATTAATACCCTTGTAACCTTTTCATTTGTCTCCACCCCGTAACCGCTGCCCTCTTCCTGTATAATGGCTAGTCCAGCCCCATATCTATGTTTTACAAAATCAACTAGTTTTTTAATGCTTGTTCCAATGTTGCGCCCCTTTTGTATCACCCAAAATGCCGCGTCCGTTGGTAGGTTTCCAGCGGTCACATTCTCATTTATATAGGTGTAATCTATTTTACCATACTTTACATTGTCACCCTTTTTATAATATACATCAACGTCCCATTCCTCATTTAAAAACCCTCGAATAGCGAAACCGTTCGTAATAAGGTTTAAAGCACCTACACCATCATTCACTGCACCGTTTTCTTTGCGTTCTAGTATCGAAGATGAAAGTAATTTCCCCGAGTCTATATCCCTAATCAAATGAGGATTAAGTGATAAAGAGTTTACAATCGTTTCACCTGTTATAAACTCTCCTTGAATGTTTATTATTTTTATAGTGTATAATATACCGCTTGAGCTACTGCTGAATATCAATCCATTTGCACCACTGGTCAAACCCTTTATTTCATCACCCACAATAAACGGGCTTACAGAAGTGTAATAAATATCCAATTCACGAACCTTTGCCCCCACCGCTTTTTGAATCAAACGATTTAAAGCGTCATAAATAAATAAGCCTTTAACTGTTGAGGGTGCTGCAAAGCTTTGATTATTAAAACCATAATAAAGGGATTCAAGATTAAATGTATAATCAGAAGAAACAGTTACTGGGAATACTCCCCCCGATAAATTTAAAAAATCTAATACTCCATAAATATAAATATTCCACCCCTCTTCTAAGTCAAGATCAAACGATTGATTAATATTAATGTCGATAGTTTCATCTATTATTAACCCACCTGAAAATACTTGATCTGGCACTAACTTAGTACTTAAATACTCCGTGCCTACTGGTCTAACAACCTCAAATATTAAATAAAATGTTAATTGCGGATTGCCAGAGGTTGCTTCTAAGTACAAGTCAAATGTTCCCTTTATAAACATATCAAGCGTTATTTTTCCAGTTTTCAAAACCTTGAAATTATATAAAAAATTAGCTCGGATATAGTCTTCGATAGGTCCTGTGACAGGCTTAAATAATCGTGTACCGTAATCTATTGGCTGCAAAACATCTCCAATAGTGTTAATGTTTACTTTGCTAGCCCCTAGTTGTAGTAATGCCTCGTTTGCATAAGACCGTGAAGGGTCAACACCTGCGGTATAACTATCAACTAAATTAACAGGAGGGTCACCCGTCTCATTAATAGCGTCAAACTTTAAATCTAACGCCTTTGAATGTAGTCCAGTCTCTTCAAGGTTTATTTCTAAAATCTCATTCCCGTCTAAATCAAAAGCCGTATCAACTGGTTGGTCAATGTCGTAACGTGTCCTAAGCTTTTCGCCAAAGTCCTCACGCTTAACTCTGAATTTTAACTCGTCATCTTCCTCTGAAATGCTGCTAGTAATTAAACTACCTGTGTATTTTTTTACAAATACACCGCTTTCTTTTCGGTAATAGTTGAGTAAGATGTTTGAATCACTTCCATTTGTATCAATGATTTCTAATATAATTGCATAACCACAATAACCATCAAAACCTAGGGTACTTTCAGAATCACCAAACTCAAAATTTGCACCTCCACGATCATCAAGGTTACGACTTAAAACTATATTGATCTGACCAAATCCGCTAGGTTCTCTTATTTCTAAAGGCTCAGTTAATACAACCCCATCAACATCAACCAATTCAAATTTCTCTACTGCATCAAATAAATTACAACTCATAATCAAAATGTGTTTTCTTGTTCTACGTCCTTGTATGTGGTATTACCTCTTCTGATGTCCTTTTTCAAACCTCCATTACCCAACCTCCATTGATGTACTTCTATACCTCCTACGGCTTCTTTAAAGCCTTGCACTATATCATCATTCTTTCTATCCATTTGGCGAATCATATCGCTGCTTAATTGGTGCGCTTTGTTTGCCCCTTTGGAAATCTTGATTGCGTCCTGTTCGTTTTTGTCGATAGATTCACTAGCCAAAATATTTTCTGTTATTGCATTTGTCAAAATCTGTGATCCTTCTGGTATGTCTGTTCTTACTTCCGCTTTGTTTCCTGTTAAGAAAGACTTTCCACTTGGTGTTACTACTAACTCCCTGCCTAATTCACCTACTATTTTATCCCCTGCTGGCGCGTAGTCCGTACCCTTTGCAAACGCTGGTATGGGTTGGGCTGCTATTGTCGCAACTTGTACACCACCTAAAAGCCCTACTAAAATAGATAATGGAATGTTTGGCAATGCTTTTGCAACACCTAGGGCAGTCCCTACGATTGCTTGTCCTATTGCAAGTGTCTTTTCAAAGACTGCTATTTTCCTTGCCCTTTTTGCAGCTTCTTTTTCAATCTTCGCTTTTTCGTCTTCGTATTTCTTTTCAGCAAATAGTTTAGCCTCTTGGTTTTCTCCAGCTAGAGCAACCTCTTTGTCTCTCTTCTCTTCTAAGGCTGTAAACTTCTCTTCATCACGTTGCTTTTCCCTTTCATCTAAAGCACTTGCAAGCTCTCCTATTTGATTACCAAAGTCAAACAAGGCATTTACTCCCTGCTCTATATTTGCAATCCTTTGCTTTATTTCTTCCTTGGTTATTTGGTCACGTTCCTGAGCTCCTTTTTCGGTTATTTTTGTAGTCTCGTTTTCTAAGTCCTCTTGAATCTGTACTATTTCTACCTTTTGAGCTTCTTTTGTTTGAGAAAGTATGTCGTTGTATTTATTGTTTATTGCGACCTCTTCCGTTTTCTGTGATTCAATCAATCTATTCAATTCTTCCATCCCCTCTTTTGTGGATGTGTCTTGATTGTCTATTTGCTTCTGGAATAGTTCTTTTGATTTCTTTAAGTCCTCTTCTTTTTTTGCTCCAATGTCCTTTAATTCTTGATCCTTAATCTTGATTAGCTCCGCGCTCTTTCTTCTTTCAAGTGAAATCTCTAATTCAATTCTTCTTTCTAGTGATTGAATCTTATCATCACCAAGCTTGACCCCCATGTCTGCAAGGCGTATTTCTTCCTCTATACGAGACTGTACTAAATCCTCGGTTGATTTTTTTATCCGTTTGTTTAAGGCTTCTATTTGTTCTAAACGTGCCCCGTTAATTTCTGCAAGTCTTTTTTCTTCATTGTCTAGTCGGCTTTGTATTTCCGCTGCAATCCTTTTTTCTATTCCAGAACGCAAACTTACAGTTGCATTTATTTGTCTTTGTGCTGCAGCTTCTTTTTCGTACTGCTTAGCTTTCAGCTCTTCAAGCTCCTTAGATTCTGACCTTAATGTTTTGTTCAAATCAAGCTTAAACTCTAACAACCTAACTTCTTTATCTATAAGGTCTTTTTCCGTTGCGAATATCTTTCTCTGAATATTTGCCGCGTCATCTAATGCCTTAATCCTTTCTTGATCTGTTTTGGTTTGGTCTTGTCCTATTTCTTTTAACTTTTCATATTCATCACGCATCTTTGCAAGCGGCACAATAGATCGAAGCTGTGCTTTTTCAAATGCAATTGTCATATCATTCAAAGCTGTACCCATGTCAACCGATTCAGCTACAAAATCAACAACTGCGTCTTTTGCCTTTATTAGTTTGTCCGTGCCATCTTCAATCCCCGTCCCAAACTGTATGAACCCGTCCGCTGCCTTTTTTGCAGCCTCTGAAAATTTACCTTTAAATAATAATGATAGTGCACTACCAAAAACCATTATAGACTTAAACCTATTAATGACATTTTCTTTTATTGATTCGCCTAGCTCTTTAAATGCTTTCTTTGGGTTGTCAATAGCTTTACTAAGCCCACCAAATGCATCTAAAGAAAGTTTTTGAATAACCCCTAAAAGCCTAGAGAATATAACCTGTAAAGGCTTTGTTACTGCTGTGATCTTGTCCATACCTTCCTGTGTAGATGCAAACGCGGCTATTAAAGCCCCTATACCAATAACAATAGCACCTATACCAGTAGCAAGCAAAGCAAGTCTAAAAACTTTCAAGGCACTACTAGCGCCTCCGCTTGCAACCGCACTAGCTTTTTGAGCCTTAGCAAACCCTAAAACACTAGTCTTAATCATTCCTAGTTGTGTGGTAATCATTCCTATTTGACCGCCAAAGCTCCCCATTATAGGAGTTAATGCCTTTACAGAATCACCATAAAGCCCAACACTTCTATATCCTTGTCCTGCTGATTTGTCTATACCCTTAAGTTTAACATCGAGCTTGTTCATTTCCCCATATAACAACTTAGCCTCCTTGCTATTCTCTCCGAATTGTGCCGCTACGTTCTTATATGTATTTCTTAATTTATTGAGCGTGTTAGATTGCTGCTGGTATGCGCCAAGAGGTTTTAAAGCCTCCACAGCCTCTTGTTTTAAAAGTTTTGTTTTTTCTTGTAGCTGGATGTTTAGCTTAACATTTGTTTTGTAAGCTACATTGTCTTGAAAAGCTATCTTTTCCCTGATTTCAACATTCTTCTTTAGAATGTCCTTTGTAGCTTTTGATACAACACCCTTCTTTATTTCTTCGTCCGCTGCTCTTTTAGTTGTATTAGCTTCCGCCTCTTTTTGAGCAGATGCCTTTTTGCTTAAATTGATAGCCTCGACTTCATTCTTGTTTAATTCCTCCCTTGTCTTTTGATACTTTTTGTTAATGTCCTCTAACTTTTTAGTGGTATTAGTTACGTTTTCCTGCTCTTTACCAATGTCTTTTAAATACTTGTCGTAATCACTAGCACTGTCTCTTACCGCTTTATAACTCTTTGCCATAAGTTCAGCTTGCTTTTCAGTCCTTGCAATTTCTGCCCTACTCTTTGCGGTAGCAGTAGTCACTTTTTCTGTTGCCTTTACAAGGCTTTCAGACTGTGTGACTATTGAAATACTCGTGTCTAAATCTGCTTGCTTTAGTTTTTCAGCAGATTTAGCAGTGGCATTTAAAACTCTATTAAATTGTTTTAACGCCTCAATTGCTTTCGTAATGTCGGTGTCGTCCTCGAGGTTTATAAGGTCTGTGAACTTTATCATAATGCATCGCTTTGATGCAAATTAACGAATTTAGGTTACATTATCTTTCTTGTGCTTTTCCTTGTAATAATCAACCCTTTGGTTGAACTCAAAAACACTCATCTTTTTAGGTTGTTGAACTCCTGCCTCTTCTAAAGAGCTACACAACCTTTCAAATGACAAGTCAATTTCATTTAAGATACTTTCGTGATTGGACTGATTAAAGTCCCTAGGTGGGTTAATTGCGGTTAGGTATTTGTCTATTTGTTCACACACCTTAGTAAGCTTGTCCGCTGCTTCAAAGTCTCCTTGGTGGTGAGTTATAATCCATTTAAAACGGCTGATTGTTTTCCGCTTAATCTCTTCAAAAATATTTATTAGTCCTGAATCCCCGTATCTGTTAGGAAAATAGGATTGAAGCTCTGTGTTAACTTTTTTTTTACATCTTCTATAATTTCTTCTAATTCGGAAACCTTAATCTTATTTATAATCTCTATCGCTTCATCTAAAGGAATAGGCTTTCCATTGACCGCATGAACTAATGAAGCTAAACAGTGTGATTTAATACTAATCCCTTGAACCATCATGAAAAAGTTGTTGTGTAGGTTCTTGGCTTCTTGCATAGCGTTAAAAGAATCACCAATGTTTAAAAGTTTGTGAAATTCGCTAAAGTGTGAGCCTATTGACTCCATATCTGAACCTATACCTAAATCTTGTATCAAGAGCTTTTGGAACTCTTGATACTTTTCAATAGGCATTTCCTTAATACCTTCGTATATCTCTACCTTTTTTAACAATCCTACCTTAATAGTTCTCATAGTATTGATTCAATTAATTGGTACATCTTTATAACTGGACGCTCAAAAAAGATATAAGCCCAATAAAGTAAACACCAACCTATTAAGGCTATACTAATAAAAGCCGTCCATTGACCTAACCATTTTGCAATCGTTTTTAATTTCTTCATTTTCTTTACTTTTGTTTAAACCTATTTATCAAAGATATGAAATACATCTTAATCACTCTTATTGTTTTATACCCTTTTGCTATACACTTTCTAAAGACTTGGATTAACAACACCCTTGATTTGTACGCTCCTAAGTGGTACACACGTTGTCAGTTTTGTAGAGGCTTTCATTTCGGAGTGGTTGAAGGGGTTTTAATCGGGCTTATGTTTTGTTAAAATGGAAACTTATCCTCTTTTACTTTATCGGTAACTAGTAATACAGAGCCGAAATATACCTTTTTAAAATTATTACTAACCCTTATTCCTTGCTGACTTTTACCCGTTCTTTTGTGTATGTCGTCAACACTACCAAAACCTAATTTGTCTCCTATAAGTTGAAAATATTCAACCAATTCTTCCTTGGTATATTCGGAGCTATTAAACTTAACTAATTGATTTTTAAAGTCATCCATGTTGAATATTTTCAATGGTTATTAGCGAATTGTTGTGCGTAATGCTATCTTTGTTTTCTCCAAGGGTTTTTATCACTATTTATGTACGCAAACATTTTATCTATTCTTTTTTGGCTTACTTCAAATTTACGATTAGTGTCTATTATTGTAAAGTCATATTGCTGCT